>Ga0102590_1000984_pt1 | contig 49440 bp, 43 predicted proteins | sample AraplaMF_Col_mMF_FD_76859 | JGI IMG/M metagenome (GOLD analysis project Ga0102590, IMG submission 76859) | Arabidopsis root microbial communities from the University of North Carolina, USA - plate scrape MF_Col_mMF | ecosystem: Host-associated > Plants > Roots > Endosphere | place: USA...
GGCCGATGATCGCGCCGGTCGTGGAATATTGTACCTGAAGAATGCGCGGAAACGTCCGCTGCAGGTAGATCGTGCAGCTTTTCAGTCTCAGCGAGGCGAAGGATGCGGCAAAGTCGCGGACGCCGAGCGGAATGCTGCTCGCATTGCCCAATCCTTCGATCCTCCGGAAATGATCGAAATCCGGAGACCGGCTGATCTTCACGAAGTCGGATTCAACTAATTCATCAAGCAACGACACGCGGCGGTCATCCGAGCCGTCGGTAGCGATCGTCGCGACAACGAAAAAACGCTAGCCGGGATTGAGAGAGATTGAATGCGCAACTTGACCATGGCGGACGGGCGCCTCGATGCGCCCTGCCATCGGATGAAGCGTCTTGAGTCCTGAGCCGTCTTCATTGACGCAGAACACATGGCATCAGGATCCTGGCATCAGATCTTCACGATGCCCGTGCACATTACCAATTTTTCCCAATTTGCGGAAATTCGTTCGCCACATTCAGGCCCAGTTTCGCTCAGGGCGATTGGTCGGCCCGCGCCGCAATCGCATTTTTCGATCTAGGGATGTCTCCCGTGCCTCGTGCAGCCGAAAAACCGGATGCCCGTGGCAGTTCGCGTTCTTCGATTCGGCCCGCGAAGGCCGATGTGCAAATCAGGCGGCCCGTACTGAATCGAGGAACCTGCCGACTTCCTGCTTGAGGCGGTTGCTGTCGCCCGACAGCGACTGCGCCGCCGTGAGCACCTGGGAGGAGGCGGAACCGGTTTCGTTGGCGCCGCGCTGCACGTCGGTAATATTGGTGGAGACCCGCTGGGTTCCCATCGCGGCCTGCTGCACGTTGCGGGAGATCTCCTGCGTCGCCGCGCCCTGCTCTTCCACGGCCGCCGCGATGGCCGACGAGATCTCCGACAGCTTCTCGATGGTGCCGCTGATCGCCTGGATCGCGTTCACGGAGTCCTGGGTCGCCGCCTGGATGCCGGTGATCTGCTGGCCGATCTCGCCGGTGGCCTTTGCCGTCTGCTCGGCCAGCGCCTTGACCTCGGAGGCCACCACGGCGAAGCCGCGGCCGGCCTCGCCGGCGCGCGCCGCCTCGATGGTGGCGTTGAGCGCCAGCAGGTTGGTCTGGCCGGCGATGGTGTTGATGAGCTCGACGACGTCGCCGATGCGGGTCGCCGCCTTCGACAATTCGCTGACGCGCTCGTTGGTGGTGCGGGCCTGGCCGACGGCATCATTGGCCATCCGCGCCGATTCCTGGACCTGGCGGCTGATCTCGGTGACCGACGATGCCATTTCCTCGGTGGCGGAGGCCACCGACTGCACGTTGGTCGACGCCTCTTCGGAGGCCGCTGCGACCGAGGTCGTGAGTTCCTGCGCGCGTTCGGCGGTCGCCGTCAGCGTGCTGGCCGATACTTCGAGCTGGCTGGACGCCAACGATACGGTCTCGACGATGCGGCCGACCGCGGTCTCGAAATCGTCGGCCATCTTGTTCATGTCCGCCTTGCGGCTCGCCACGGCGCGGCTCTCGGCCGCGCGCTGCTCCACTTCCAGCGACTGGCGCGCGACAGCATTGCTCTTGAATACCTCGACCGCCTTGGCCATCTCGCCGATCTCGTCGCCGCGCCCGACGCCTGACACCTCGATGTCGAGCTTGCCGCTGGCCAGGTCGTTCATGGTGGCGGTCATGTCCCGCAACGGAGCGGTGATGCTCCGCGCCACGAAGATGGATACAGCCAGCATGAACAGCAGGATGACGCCGGCGACGATCAGGGAGCGCTGGGTCGATACCCAGGTCTGCGCCTTCAGGTCGTCGATGTAGACGCCGGTGCCGATGACCCAGTTCCACGGCGCGAAGCCGACCACATAGGACAATTTCGGCTGCGGCTTGTCGAAGCCGGGCTTGGGCCACTCGTAGCCAACGAAGCCTGAGCCGTCCTTTTTGACGGCATTGACGAAATCGACGAACAGCAGATTGCCGTTCGGGTCCTTGTAGCTCGACAGATCGCTGCCGTTCATTTCCGGCTTGATCGGATGCATCACCATTTTGGGATGCATGTCGTTGATCCAGTAATAGTCGTTGCTGCCGTAGCGGAGCGCCGCTACCCGCGCCATCGCCCGCTTCTGGGCGTCGGCCTCCGAAACGCCGCTTTTCTGAACCGCGGCGTGCTCTTCCTTGACGATGCCGAGCGCAAGCTCGCCGAGATGCTTCAGCTCGATCTGTTTCTGCTGATGCAGGCTCGCGGCCAGTTCGCGCGACTCCAGAAAGGTCACGCCGAGCAGCCCGGCAAAACTCAGGCAGATCAGGGCATAGATCCTTCGGCCAACGGTCATCCTGGCCCGGCTCATCATTGCAAGCATGATCGATCTCCACGCGACGACGGGGGTCGTCCGTCCCCACTTCGCGGAATCGTATAGGTGAGCGGCTTTCTACCCGTTAATTTTCTGCCCAGTAGATATACGGGGATTTTCCGCCATCCGGAATGTGCGGCCAGCGCCTCAGGCCGCCCGCACGGTATCCAGGAACTTCCCGACCTCGATCTTGAGGCGGTTGGAGTCCGTCGACAGCGACCGCGCCGCCGAGAGGACCTGCGAAGAGGCCGAGCCGGTCTCGCTGGCGCCGCGCTGCACGTCGGTGATGTTGGAAGAGACCTGCTGCGTTCCCTGCGCCGCCTGCTGCACGTTGCGGGAGATTTCCTGGGTCGCCGCCCCCTGCTCTTCCACGGCGGCGGCGATCGTCGAGGCGATCTCGGACAGCCTTTCGATGGTGCCGCTGATCTCCTTGATCGCACCGACCGAATCCTGCGTCGCGTTCTGAATGCCCGATATCTGCTGGCCGATCTCGCCGGTGGCTTTCGCGGTCTGCTCGGCAAGCGCCTTGACCTCGGAGGCGACGACGGCAAAGCCGCGGCCGGCCTCGCCGGCACGCGCCGCCTCGATGGTGGCGTTGAGCGCAAGCAGGTTGGTCTGGCCCGCGATGGTGTTGATGAGTTCGATCACGTCGCCGATGCGCGCGGCGGCCTTCGACAATTCGGAAACGCGATCGTTGGTGATGCGCGCCTGATCGACGGCCTCGCCGGCCATCCGCGCCGATTCCTGCACCTGGCGGCTGATCTCGTTGACCGAGGACGACAGCTCTTCGGTCGCGGATGCCACCGACTGAACGTTGGTCGAAGCCTCCTCGGAGGCGGCGGCCACCACGGTGGTCAGCTCCTGTGCACGCTCGGCAGTCGAGGTCAGCGTGCCAGCGGATGCTTCGAGCTCGGTCGAGGCCGACGATACCGTTTCGATGATTTCACCCACCGCACCCTCGAACTGATCGGCGAGCCTGATCATGTCCTGCTTGCGAACGACGGCGGCGCTCCGTTCCGCTTCCTTCTGCTCGGCCTCCATTCGGATTTTGGCCAGTCCGTTCTCCTTGAACACAAGCGCCGTCTTGGCGACGTCGCCCACCTCGTCCTTGCGGTCGGTGCCGGTGACGCTGACGTTGAAATTACCGGCGGCGAGCGCCTGCAGCAGATCGACGATGGCGCGGATCGGCTTGGCAACGCCGTACTGACCGATCAGGAAGCCGAAGCCCAGTCCGACGAAGACGCCGGCGATCGAAACCAGGAGCATCAGATGGCTCGCCGATTCATATTCGGTCGTCGAGGCCTTGGCGAAATTCTCCACCCGCTGGCTCAGGCGGTCGGCAACCGCCCTGACCTTGGTCTGCAATTCTTCAGCCGCGGCGCGGCTCGACAGTGCCGCATCGCGCAGTTGCTGCGCGCTCTCGCTCAGCTGGATGTCCTTGGCGCCATCCACCACGCGAAGCGTGTTCTGCATGCTCTTCTGGTAGGCCGCATACGCAGCCTTGACGTCCGGGATCATGGCTTTGGCCTGCTCGTCCCGCGTCTTGGCGACTTCCTCGAACCGCTCCTCGAATTGCTGCATGCTGGTTTCGATGACCTTGCGCGCGGCGTCGCGGTTTTCCTGGCGCGGGTCCAGTGCACTGCGGAATTCGGCGCGGTTCAGCGCCAGCACGCTCTGGTTGGCGCGTGCGGCCAAAAGCGATCGCCTGGATGCAGAGGCCATGTCGCCGGCGTTTTGGTTCAGCGATTTCAGCGCTTCCGTGCCCACATAGGCGATGGTGGCGGCCACCGCCGCCATGAAAAGGATAATGGCAAGAATCTTGGTCAGTATCTTGAATCGGGCCAGAAATGACATCACTGCAAGACTCCCCAGGGCATTGTCAGCCGAACCGGGCGTCAGGGTGGGGCCTTCGATTCAAGATTTCCTAAATTTTCGTTACCGGAGAACTACTGCTCTCGATTGAACCTTCACAAAAAGCGAAGGGCCCGCCTCTTGCTCAGAGGCAGGCCCTTGTTCTCGAGGTGTACTGGAGACTCAGGCGGCACGCACCGAATTGAGGAACTTGCCGACCTGGGCCTTGAGGCGGTTCGATTCCGACGACAGCGATTGCGCCGAGGAGAGCACCTGCGAGGAGGCCGTGCCGGTCTCGCCGGCGCCGCGCTGCACGTCGGTGATGTTGGCGGAAACCTGCTGGGTGCCGCGTGCCGCCTGCTGCACGTTGCGGGAGATTTCCTGGGTGGCGGCGCCCTGCTCTTCCACCGCGGCGGCGATGGTCGAGGAGATTTCCGACAGCCGTTCGATGGTGGAGCTGATCGCCTGGATCGCCCCGACCGACTCTTCGGTCGCCGCCTGGATGCCCGTGATCTGCTGGCCGATCTCGCCGGTCGCCTTCGAAGTCTGCTCCGCCAGCGCCTTCACTTCGGAAGCGACGACGGCGAAACCGCGTCCGGCATCGCCGGCGCGCGCCGCTTCGATGGTGGCGTTGAGCGCCAGCAGATTGGTCTGCTCGGCGATGGTGTTGATGAGTTCGACCACCGCGCCGATGCGGGCCGCCGCCTTCGACAATTCGCTGACCCGGTTGTTGGTGGTGCGGGCCTGGTCGACGGCCTCGTTGGCCATCCGCGCCGATTCCTGGACCTGGCGGCCGATCTCGGTGATGGACGAGGCCATTTCCTCGGTGGAGGAAGCCACCGACTGCACGTTGGTGGACGCCTCCTCGGACGCCGCGGCAACCATCGTGGTCAGCTCCTGGGCGCGTTCCGCGGTCGTCGTCAGCGTACCGGCGGCGCTTTCGAGCTGGCTCGACGCCGACGACACCGTCTCCACGATATTGCCGACCGCACCTTCGAAATCGTCGGCGAGCTTGATCATTTCCTGCTTGCGCCGCTGCGCCGCGACCAGATCCTGCTGGACCTTGGCTTCGGCTTCCTCGCGGGCCTTGTGCTCGGCGTTTTCGCGGATGACGGTCACCGTCTTGGCGAGGTCGCCGATTTCGTCGCCGCGGCTGGCGCCGGGAATCTCGACCTCGAGATTGCCGCCGGCCATCTCGCCCAGCGCGCCGTTGAGCCGCGTCATCGGACGGGCGACGCCGAGGAAGGAGAAGAACACCGAGGCGATCAGCGAAGCGACCACGACGATCGCCATGATCAGGTTGATCTGGTTGGCGCGCTCGGTATCGGCCATGACCGCGTCCTTGGAGATTTTTGCATCCCGTTGCGCGGCCTCGACGGTTGCCTCCATCAGGTCCGCGACGTCGGCCGCGGCCTTGACGGTGCGGGTGGCGATGATTTCACTCTTCGTTTGCTCGGTCCGCACCGCCTCCTCGTTGGCGGCCAGGAAACGCTTGACCACCGAGGAGAGGTTGCTGACCACGACCAGCAGGTCCCGGTCATCGGCCTCGCCGCGCAGCTTGTTGAACACATCCTTCAGCGAGGCCTCGGTCTTGGCCATCTCCGTGACCAGGTTGGCATCGCCGGTGGCGCCGAGCTTCCAGGCATTCGCGCGCAGCGAGTTCACCTTGCCATCGGCCTGAAACAGCAGGCGCTCGATCTCGAGGCGGTTGTCCAGCTTGGCCATGGCCGGCAGCTTCAGCTGCGCGTCGACCCCCTTGTTCCATTCCTCCGAGATGGTCGAACGCTTCTCGATCTGCGACAGCAGGGTCGCCTGCGCCTTGGCGAGATCTTCCACCGCCGCGACAAAGCCTTCCATCAGGGTCTTGGTCTGCTGCAGCCGCTCCTTGGCGTCGGGCTGCTGGGCCATCGACAGCGCCGCCTCCAGCTCCTTTGCCGCGCTCGCCTTGTGGCGCTGCAGATCGGCAACGGCCTTGTCGACCTCAGCCGGCTTTCTCGCCAGGCGGACGTCGCCGGCGGCAAGCTGGATCTTGCGCAGATCGATATGCGCGGCGAGCGCATTGTTCGCCACCTGCTGCGACCTTGTGGCGCGCTCGCTGGCTTCCTCGATCTTGGCCTCGGTGATCATCTGGTTGGCGACCATCCCGATCGCCAGCAAGACGCCGACCGCGCCGGCCAAGCCCAGTTTGTTTCCGATACGATTGAGCTTGATCATGTCGACGTCCCACATTTCTTCTGAAGTAATTTTTCCCGAGACGGAATTTGCGGCCAACGGAACCAGCAACCTTCGCGCGCGAATCCCGGCGATGCCGCGCAGGCTAGCGGGGACCGGTTAATTTCCGCTTGCGTGAAATTACGGGGTTTTCCATCGGGTTGCAGTTACGGATAATTCCCTCATGACGCGAAAAAGCCCGCCTCCTGTCCGGAAGGCGGGCTGCTTCGTCTGCCATCGGCCGGGGTGTCAGGCTGCCCGGACCGACTCCAGGAACTTGCCGACCTCGAGTTTAAGACGGTTGCTATCTGCGGAGAGGGACTGCGCCGCGGAAAGCACCTGGGCGGAAGCCGAGCCGGTTTCGCTGGCGCCGCGCTGCACGTCGGTAATGCTGGTGGAGACGCGCTGGGTGCCCTGCGCCGCCTGCTGCACGTTGCGGGAGATTTCCTGGGTGGCGGCTCCCTGCTCTTCGACGGCAGCGGCGATGGTCGAGGCGATTTCGGAGAGGCGTTCGATGGTGCCGCTGATTTGCTTGATCGCATTCACCGACTCCTGGGTCGCGCCCTGGATGCCTGATATCTGCTGGCTGATCTCGCCGGTCGCCTTGGCCGTCTGCTCGGCAAGCGCCTTGACCTCCGACGCCACGACGGCGAAGCCGCGGCCGGCTTCACCTGCGCGCGCCGCCTCGATGGTGGCATTGAGCGCGAGCAGATTGGTCTGGCCGGCAATGGTGTTGATGAGTTCGACGACGTCGCCAATGCGCGCGGCCGCCTTCGAGAGTTCGCTAACCCGATCGTTGGTGATGCGGGCCTGATCGACGGCTTCACCTGCCATCCGCGCCGATTCCTGCACCTGACGGCTGATCTCGTTGACCGATGAAGAGAGCTCTTCTGTCGCCGACGCCACCGATTGCACGTTGCTGGAGGCTTCTCCCGATGCGGCAGCCACCGTCGTAGCAAGTTCCTGCGCGCGATCGGCGGTCGATGTCAACGTATCGGCCGATGCCTCCAGTTCGGTCGAAGCCGAGGACACCGTATCGATGATTTCGCCGACCGCGTTCTCAAAGCCGTTGGCCAGGCGCGCCATTTCGGATTTGCGCTGAACCGCCGCCCGCCGTTCGGTGTTCTTCACCTCATCGCGATTGAAGCGCACGATGGCCTGCACCGTCTGCATGTTGCGCGAAGCCACGCCGATCTCGTCGTCGCGCTCGACCAGGATGCGGCTGTCGAGCCTGCCTTCCGTGACGTTCTGCATCACGCCGTTAAGCCGTTGCAGCGGACCGACGATGGCCCGGACCGTCTGCCTGCCGAGCATACCGCCAACCACCAGCCCGAAGACGAGCATGGCGACCGCCATTCCGATCAGGATGACATATTGGTGCTCGGCGGCGTCGTATTCGACCTTGGCCTCCTTGACCTGAATAGCCACCAGCTTTTCCAGATCGGCCTTGGCGAGATCGTAGAGCTCTCGGGCCGGCCCGGCGAGCAGCGTCCCCAGTTCGTCGTATTTGCGGTCCGCCAGCAGCGCCAAGCCCGGCTTCAGTCCCTTCTCGACATAGTTCATTCGCTTGGGCGTGAAGGACTCGGCAACGCTCTTCTCTTCCGGCGTGAGATAGGTCGCCATATACTTGGCCCAGACTTTACCGACCGCTTCGAGATTGGCCGAAACCCGGCTCGCGGCATCGCCAACCGGCTTGCCGGCGCGCCCGTTCGCCACCGCCTCAAAGAGCAGGACCGTGTTGTCCTTCATGCGATCATTGATTTCGAACAACTGCTCCAACGGCACCGCACGGTCCTCATAGATCGACTTCAGCCGGCTGTTGCTGTCTCGCGTCGCCAGCACGCCCGTCGCTCCGAGCGTCAGCAGGAAGAGGCCGAGCACCGCAATCAAGGTAACGAGGCGTGCGTTCAGCGTGCCCGTGAAGATCGCGAGACGATCCATCAGCGAGCGGCGGCGAATGATGCCGGCGTCGATCCTGTAGGCATCGGCCTTCTTGTTGCGCAGCAGCGCATAGACGTGCTCGGCCTCAGCACGTTGATCTGCCGGCAGCTTGGTCCTGATGGAGGTGTAGCCGACGATCTGGCCGTTTTCCCGGATCGGCGACGCCGTCGCCAGCACCCAATAGAAGTCGCCGTTCTTGCGTCGGTTCTTGACCGCACCGACCCACGGCTTGCCGGCCTTCAGCGTGTCCCACAGATTTTCGAACGCTTCGCACGGCATGTCCGGGTGGCGGATGATGTTGTGCGGCTGGCCCATCAGCTCCGCTTCGGAGAAGCCCGCGGCATCGACGAACTGGTCGTTGAAGAAGGTCAGCTTGCCCTTGAGGTCGGTACGCGAAACAATCAGCGTGTCGTCGGTGATGGGGTACTCGACGTTGGTGACAGGAAGGTTGTTGCGCATTGTCGTGCTCCTCAATGGGCCCGGACCTGCGTATTCGATTCCGGCAGATCCGGTGCCGCGATTCGTTCTCCTCTGTTGTAAGTTCCTATTTTTCCCGATTGCCTTAAATTTGCGCACCGTATGATTACGGATGTTAATGCAATTGCAAGTGATTTGCGCAGTTGCGCAAAACCGATAGTGCGCTGCTTGTCGATCAACACCGTCAACACAGCTCGCGCGTAAGCGATGGTTCTAAAGCGCGATGAGATTTGGATGAATCGTCATCGCGCTTTAGTCCTTTGTTTGAGCATGATCTTTTCGGAAAACCGCTTCACACTTTTCCGGATCATGCTCTAGTCTCAAGTTTCGCCCATCACGCAAAAAGCCCGCCTCCTGTCCGGAAGGCGGGCTTCTTCGTCTGCCATCGGCCGGGGTGTCAGGCTGCCCGGACCGAATCCAGAAACTTGCCGACTTCGAGCCTGAGGCGCCGGCTGTCGCCCGACAGCGACTGCGCCGCCGAGAGCACCTGCGAGGAAGCCGCGCCGGTCTCGCTGGCGCCGCGCTGCACGTCGGAGATGTTGCTGGAAACCTGGTGGGTGCCCCGCGCCGCCTGCTGGACGTTGCGGGAGATTTCCTGGGTCGCTGCGCCCTGCTCTTCGACGGCGGCCGCGATCGCCGAGGAGATCTCCGCCAGCCTTTCGATCGTGCCGCTGATTTCCTTGATCGCGTTCACCGACTCCTGGGTCGCGCCCTGGATGCCCGATATCTGCAGGCTGATTTCGCCGGTCGCCTTCGCCGTCTGTTCGGCCAGCGCCTTCACCTCGGAAGCCACGACCGCAAAGCCGCGTCCGGCATCGCCGGCGCGCGCCGCCTCGATGGTGGCGTTGAGCGCCAGCAGGTTGGTCTGGCCGGCGATGGTGTTGATGAGTTCGACCACGTCGCCGATCCGGCCCGCCGCCTTGGACAATTCGCTGACGCGGTCGTTGGTGACACGGGCCTGGCCGACGGCATCGGTCGCCATCCGCGCCGATTCCTGCACCTGGCGGCCGATCTCGGTGACGGAGGAGGAAAGCTCTTCGGTCGCCGACGCCACCGACTGCACGTTGGCGGAGGCTTCGCCGGACGCCGACGCCACCGCAGACGTCAGCGACTGCGAGCGCTCGGCCGTCGACGACAGCGTGCCGGCGGAGGCCTCGAGCTGGGTCGAGGCCGACGACACCGTCTGCACGATCTCGCCGATCACGCTTTCAAAATTGCGGGTGATGCCGTCGACCCGCCGGCCGCGCTCGATCTTGGCTTCGGCATCGGCGGCAGCTGCCTCGTCGGCGGCCTTCTTGGCGATCAGCGCCTCCTTGAAGACCTGCAAGGTGTTCGCCATCGCGCCGATTTCGGTCTTCTCGCCCTGGTGCGGCACTTCGGCGCTCAGATCGCCGTGGCCCAGCGCCTGCATCGGCTTGACGATCGAGGCAATGCCGCCCGACACGTCGCGAACCAGATAGGCGCTGATGCCGATGCCCAGTATAACGGATGCGGCAAGGATCATGGCGAGCATCATTAACGCAGAGGTGTAACTGTCGGCGGCATCCTGTGCCGCCTTGTCGGCGCCCTTGTTGTTGAGCTCGATGTCTTTGGTCAGAACGGCATCGGCCTCAAGCCCGATCTTGTTGACCGTCTTGGTATTCAGATCATGCGCCTCGGTCGGAATCTTGCCCACCGCCTTGCGCGACAGCGCCATCACCTCCTGGGTACCCGCCTTGTACTTGTCCCAGAGTTTCGACCATTCGGCGTAGAGGGCGCGCTCTTCCGGAGAGGTGATCATCGGCTCGTAGGCCGCGCGGAGCTTGGTATTGGCCTCGATGACGGTCGCCAGCGTCTTCTCCATCGCCAGCTTTTCCTCCAGCGTGTCGGACAGCATGTGTTCCCGGATCACGTTGCGGTAGGTGATGACGCCGGCGCGGAGGTCGCCGAGGACGCGGACGCTAGGCATCCAGTTCGTCGAGATATCCACCGTATTGGCGTTGATGGCGCGCATATTGCGGACCGCGAGCAGGCCCATGCCCGTCATGGCGACGAGCAGGAAAGCAACCACGGCAATGATCTTGGTACGAATGGAGTACTTGGCGAGCATGGCGGGTATCTCTTGGTTTTGGACGCGCGGGAGCGCGCCGGATGGTGGTGGCAAAGGCGAGTTGGAGGAGAGAGGGATGCCTTGCCCGCATCAAATCTGATGCGTCCTCAGGTTGAGTTAACGAACGGTGGTAAAAATACCGACAAGGCTCGAACTCGCCTGGACCCGAGCGCCCACGGCGCGATCAGCGCATCAGCTTCAGCGCATCGGAAAAGAATTCGGGCCCGCCGAAATTGCCCGATTTCAGGGCAAGCAGCATTTCGCCTTTGCCGGCGCCGACGGCGCGCAAAACCGGCACGCCTGCAGCAATTTCCTCACTGACGAGGAATCCCGGGATGCGCAGCCGATCGACGACGGCGCCTGAAGTCTCACCACCGGCGACCACCAGCCGGCGGACGCCTGCCTGCACCAACCCTTCGGCGATATCGGCCATCGCCTGCTCGATGGCATGCCCGGCTGCATCACGGCCATGACGAGATTGCAGAGCTGCCACCTGATCCGGCGTCGAGCTGCTGGCGATCAGCACCGGTCCCTCGCTGATTCGCGCACTCGCCCAGGCCAGCGCGCGGCGGGCTTCGTTGGAACCATTGACGATCTGCTCGGGGTCGAGATGCAGCACGGCCATGGTCTTTTCGGCATTGGCGATCTGCGCCAGCGTCGCCTGCGAGCAGCTTCCGGCGAGGCACGCCGCCGGTCCGCCGACCGGCGCGCCGGATGCCGCGCCCGCGGAAGCCGCCTTGACCTTGCCGGAGCCGACCAGCGCCCGGGCGAGACCGAGGCCGATGCCGGAGGCGCCGACCGACAGGCGGTGATCCAACGCCACCGCGCCGATCGTTTCCAGATCGCGGTCGAAGACGGCGTCGATGATCGCAGCTCCCGTGCCCTTGCCCGCCAGATCGGCCAGCCGCCCGCGAACCGCCTCCGCGCCGCGCGACAGCGTCGCCAGATCGACCAGGCCGACCTTGGTCCGGCTCTGCCGCGCCAGCACCCGCACCAGGTTGGAATCGTGCATCGGGTTGAGCGGATGGTCCTTCAGCGGGCTTTCGTTCAACGGCACGGAACCGACGAACAGATTGCCCTGGTAGACGGTGCGGCCGGTTTCCGGAAAGGCCGGCGTCACCAGCACGATGGCGTCGCCGGAAGAGGCGCGCAGCGCGTCCATGACCGGGCCGATATTCCCGGCATCGGTGGAATCGAAGGTCGAGCAGATCTTGAACAGCACATGGCCGGCGCCGCGGCCGCGCAGCCACTTTTCCGCCGCGCGCGAGCGGTCGACCGCAACATCCGCCTGGATCGAGCGGCTCTTGAGCGAGACGACCACCGCATCGACTTCGGGCAGCGCCAGATCGTCCGGCGGCACGCCGATGGTCTGCACGGTGCGCAGGCCCTGACGGGTCAGCGTGTTGGCGAGGTCGGAAGCGCCGGTGTAATCGTCGGCGATGCAGCCGAGGGAGAGTTTCACGGCTTTGCTCCGGCATAGGGCTTGAACCAGGCGAGCCCGTCGGTGGTCTTGGCCCTCGGGTTATATTCGCAGCCGACGAAGCCGCCATAGCCGAGCCGGTCGAGCTCGGTGAACAGGAACGGATAGTTCAGCTCCTCGCCGTCGGGCTCGTTGCGCGAGGGAATGCTGGCGATCTGGACGTGGCCGATGATCGGCATCATCTCGCGCAGGCGCATGGTGACGTCGCCGTGAATGATCTGGCAGTGATAGATGTCGAACTGCAGTTTCAGGTTCGGGATCTTCAGTTCCGCGATCAGATCGCGCGCGAACAGGAAATCGTTGAGGAAGTAGCCGGGAACATTGCGCGGGTTGATCGGCTCGATCACGACGTCGAGGCCGTGCGGCGCGAAGAATTCCGCCGTCCATGCCACCGACTTGTAGAACTGCTCGACGGCCTTCGCATCGCTGCGGCTGGCGATGCCCGCCATCAGGTGCAGCCGCTTGACGCCGGTGGCCCTGGCGTAGGGCAGCGCCGTCTCCAGGCTGCGCTTCAGATCGTCGAAGCGTTCCGGCAGCGCGGCAAAGCCTTTTTCGCCGGCGTCCCAATTGCCCGGCGGCAGGTTGAACAGCGCCTGCGTCAGGCCGTTCTTCTTCAGCCGCTCGCCGACCGCCTCCGCCGGATGATCATAGGGAAACAGGAATTCGACCGCCGTGAAGCCGGCTCTCGCCGCCGCCTCGAAGCGGTCGAGGAACGGAACTTCGGTGAACATCATGGAGAGATTGGCGGCAAAACGCGGCATCGGTGATCCCCTACTTGATCTTGCGGCTACTTCGGCTCGCCGGGCAAATGCGTGCCGGTGACGCGGGCATACATCCGCGCCACCGACGCATCGTCGTCGCGGCCCATGCCGGATGCGGCCGTCATCAGGAACATCTGCAGCGCGGCGGCGGCAACCGGAACCGGGAATTTCTGCGAGCGCGCCATGTCCTGGATGATGCCGAGGTCTTTGACGAAAATCTCCACCGCGCTGCGCGGCGCATAGTCGCCGTCGAGCACATGCGGCATGCGGTTCTCGAACATCCAGGAATTGCCGGCGGAGGCCGTGATCACCTCGTAGACCTTTCGGATGTCGAGGCCCTGCTTGGCGGCGAAGGCGATGGCTTCCGAAGCCGCCGCGATGTGCACGCCGGCTAGCAACTGGTTGATCATCTTGAACGCGGCGCCCTGCCCGGCGTCGTCGCCAAGCTCATAGAGTTTTGCGGCCATCGCGTCGAGCGCCGGACGCGCTTTGGCAAACGCGGCCGGGCTGCCGGATGCGAGGATCGTAAGCTCGCCCTGCGCGGCGCGCTGGGCGCCGCCGGAAATCGGCGCGTCGAGGTAGTGCCGGCCCGTTTCCTCCAACTGTTTGGCGAGGCGTCGCGCGACGTCGGGGTCCATGGTGGCGGAAGAGACGAACACCGCGCCCTTGGCGAGGGTTTCGGCGGCGCCGTTCGGGCCGAACAGGATGGTCTCGGTCTGGGCGGCGTTGACGACGACGCTGACGACGATATCGGCCGTCTTCGCCGCTTCGGCCGGTGTTCCGGCGCCCTTGCCGCCATCGGCGACGAAGCGTTTGACCGCATCTGCCGAAACGTCGCAGCCGGTGACCTCGAGCCCGGCCCGGCGCAGCGAGGTTGCCATGCCATAGCCCATCGAGCCCAGCCCGATGACGGCAACGCGCGGTTTGGTGGATTCTGGCATGTGGCGGTCCCTCGACGTTTCTTGGCAGGTTTGGCTCTGGGTAACACGGCTTGGCCGCCGTGCCAAAGCGTGAGACAAGACAAAAACGGGATGCCGCCGGAAATACCGACATGAGCGAAACCAGAATCCGCGAGGAAATCTGCCGCCTCGGCCGCTCGCTGTTCGAGCGCGGGCTGACGCCGGGTTCTTCCGGCAATATCAGCGTGAAACTCGACGATGGCGGCTGGCTGGTGACGCCGACCAACGCCTCGCTCGGCTTCCTCGATCCCGCGCGGATGTCACGGCTCGGCCCCGACGGCCGGCTGCTCTCGGGCGACGCGCCGACCAAGGAAGTCCCGCTGCACACCGCGCTCTACCAGACCCGCGATGCTGCGCGCGCCATCGTGCACCTGCACTCGACCCATTCGGTGGCGCTGTCGATGCTGCCCGAAATCGACCCCCGCGCCGCCCTGCCGCCGATGACACCTTACTATCTGATGAAGTGCGGGCAGACCGCGCTTCTGCCCTATTACCGGCCCGGCGATCCTGATGTAGCGGATGCGATCAAGGGACTGGCGGGGAAATATTCGTCCGTGCTGCTCGCCAACCATGGCCCGGTGGTCTCGGGCGACACGCTGGAAGCAGCGGTGTTCGCGATGGAAGAGCTGGAAGAGACGGCAAAGCTCTATCTGCTGCTGCGCGGGTTGAACCCGCGGTATCTGTCGCCGGAACAGGTGAAGGATTTGGTGAAGGTGTTCGGAGTGGTGCTGCCGGAGCATCGGGACCACTCATAGCCGTCGGATGCCGAGCTGCCTCCACGTCATTGCGAGCGAAGCGAAGCAATCCAGAGGCCACGGAAAAACTGACGACTTCCGGCGCTCCAATGCCGGCGGAGAAATTGAATGAAACAGCCTTGCGTGTACATCATGGCAAGCTGCCGCAACGGAACACTCTATACAGGTGTGACAAGCAATCTACCGAAACGGGCTTTCGAACATCGCGAAGGACTGGTTGCCGGGTTTTCAAGAAAGTACGGGTGCAAGATTCTGGTTTGGTACGAACTTCATGACAGCATGATCGAGGCCATCACTCGCGAAAAGCAAATCAAGGCGGGCAGTCGCGCCAAGAAGCTGGCGCTGATTGAAACTCTGAACCCCGACTGGAAGGATCTTTACGGCGACCTGATTTGAGATCGTCATTGCGAGGAGCGTAGCGACGAAGCAATCCAGACTGCCGTCGCGGAGGGATTCTGGATTGCTTCGCTTCGCTCGCAATGACGTGGAGAGAGCCCTGCTTTTTCCGAAGCAGCTACAACCCCAGATACGCCTTCCTCACATCCGGATTGACAGCGATCTCCGCCGCCGCCCCCTGCATCAGCACGCGCCCCGTCTGCAGGATGTAGGCGCGGTCAGCGATCTCCAGGCACTCCGACATGCGCTGCTCGACGATCAGCACGGTCATCCCTGCGTCGCGGATGCGTTTCACCGCCTGGAATATTTCATCGACCAGTTTCGGCATGATGCCCTGCGACGGCTCGTCGAGCATCAACAGCCGCGGCCGCGTCATCAGCGCGCGGCCGATCGCCAGCATCTGCTGCTCGCCGCCGGACAGCGTTTCGGCGCGCTGCTCCAGCCGCTCCTGCAGCCGCGGGAACAGCTTGAAGACGAGATCGAGCGGCGCCTCGCGGTCGGCCTCGCCGCGATAGAGATAGCTGCCGAGCCTGAGATTGTCGCGCACCGAGAGGCGCGGAAACAGCCGGCGGTTTTCCGGCACATAGGCGATGCCGCGCGAGGTGATGATGTGCTGCGCCATGCCGTCGATCCGCGCGCCGTCGAACGTCACCGTGCCGGAGCGCGGACGCTCGGCGCCGGCGATCGATTTCAAAAGGGTCGACTTGCCGGCCCCGTTGGCGCCGGCCACGCAGACGATCTCGCCTTTCGCCACCTCGATCGAGACCGAGGAGATCGCGACCAGGCCCTGATAGGCGGTGGTGACTTCATGCACCGACAGCATGACGGTCTCCGAGGTAAGCGGTGATGACTTTGGGATCGCGGACGACGTCGGCGGGCTTGCCCTCGACCAGCACCTTGCCGAGATCGAGCACGATGGCGCGGTCGACCAGCGGCATCACGATTTCCATGACGTGCTCGACCATCAGCACGGTGACGCCGGTGTCGCGCACCTTGCGGACCAGCTCGACGCCGGTCTTGGCTTCGACCGGCGTCAGTCCGGTGAGCACCTCGTCGAGCAGCAACAGTTTCGGCTCGGTCGCCAGCGCGCGGGCCACTTCCAGCCGGCGCTTTTCGGACGGAACGAGATCGCTGGCGAGCACGCCGGCGCGCGGGCCGAGGCCGCAGAATTCCAGCACCTCATGCGCCTTACGTCGTGCATCGCGCATCACGGTGGTGCGGACCAGCGCGCCGACGATGACGTTGTCGATCACGGTCATGGTCTCGAAACTTTTCACGACCTGGAAGGTGCGGCCGATGCCGCGCTGGCAGCGCTCGGCGGCCGGCAGCGCGGTGACGTCATCGCCGTCGAAGACGATCGAGCCTTGCGTGGGCGGCAGCACGCCGGCGATCAGGTTGAACAGTGTCGACTTGCCGGCGCCGTTCGGGCCGATCAGGCCGACGATCTCGCCGCGCCCGACCGAGATCGAGACGTCGCTGTTGGCGATCAGGCCGCCAAAGCGCTGCCAGACGCCGCGGGTTTCCAGAAGAGGCTTGGTCATCGCGCCGCCTCCTTGCGCTTCGGCGAGAACAGGCCGATCAGCCCTTGCGGCCGCGCCAGCGAAATCGCGATGATCAGGCCGCCATAGACGATCAGGTCGACACCGCGGCCGGAACCGCCGACATAGGACCGCGTCAACTCGGTGAGCGGGATCAGGATCACCGCGCCCAGCATCGGACCCCACAGCGTGCCGATACCGCCCAGCACCGCCGGCAGCGCCATCAGCAGCGAGAACTGAAAGCCCATCACGCTCTCGGGATCGATGAAATAGACGAACTGCGCATAGAAGCTGCCGCCGACCGCGACCAGGAACGCCGACACCGCCGCCGCGCCCATCTTGGAATTGAAGACATCGACGCCAAGGCTTTCAGCCGCCTCCGGATTGTCCTTCACCGCGCGCCACCAATAGCCCCATTTGGAATTCTCCAGCCACCAGGTGACGAACCAGGCGACGCAGGCCAGCACCAGCGCGAAGTAGAAATACGGCAGCTTGCTGCGCGGAAACTGGAACTTCAGCCAGCTGTCGCCACGCGCGGGGATTTCGATGCCCATCGCAGCCCCAGCCCAATCCCAGTTGTGGAACAGCAGCAGGCCGATTTCGGCAATGACGATGGTGGCGATGACGAAATAATGCCCGCGCAGGCGGAAGCAGGGATAGCCGAGCGCCATCGCAATCAGCGCGGAGATCACGCCGCCGCCGAGCATGCCGAACCATGGCAGCACGCCGAATTTGGTGAACAGCAGCGCGGTGGTGTAGGCCCCGATCCCGAAATAGAGCGCGTGGCCGAGCGAAATCTGTCCGCAATAGCCGGAGAGGATATTCCAGCTCTGCGACAGCGCGCCCCACATCAGCGTCAGCACCATGATGTTCTGGACGTAGACGTCCTTGACGAACAGCGGGACGGTGGCCGCGATCGCGGCGAGCACGAGGGCGACGATGAGGTCGCGGCGGCGGCTTCTTGCGAAAGCGGTATCCATCACATCGATCCGAACAGGCCGCGCGGGCGGATGAAGACGACAAGGAGATAGACGGCGTAGATGCCGACCGCCTTGAGCGAGGGCGGCAGGATCAGCGCGGTCGTCGCCTCGACGAGGCCGACGATGATGCCGCCGGCAAAGGCGCCGAACACGCTGCCGAAGCCGCCGAGCGCCACCGTGACATAGGCGATCAGCGCGAACGAGGCCCCGACATCAGGGTAGATATAGAAGAAGATCGCCATGACCGCGCCTGACAGCCCGACCAGCGCCGCGCCGAGGCCCCAGCCGAGCGCGAACACCTTGTTCTTGTCGATGCCGACCAGCGCCACCGCGCCGGCGTCCTCGCGGGTCGCCTCCAGCGCGCGGCCGAAGTCGGTGCGGTTGATGAAGAGATAGAGCGCACCGAAGGCGGCGATCGCGATCAAGGCGCCGACCAGTTGCGGCACCGGCAGAAAGATGCCGCCGATCGAAACCGTCTTGCCGCCGAGCCATGAATGGGTGACGCTGCGATAGTCCGGCGTGAAGAAATACTGCGCCAGGCCGCGCATGACGATGGCAAGGCCGAAGGTGGAAAAGATCTGCACCATGCCGGCATTGGCTTTCGCGCGCACGGCAAAGCGCACGATCAATAGATAGACCACGGCCCCGAACACGAACAGCGCCGCCGCGACCAGCGGCGCTGACAATAGCGGGTCGATCGCGAAGAACGCGAACAGGAAGAACGTCGCATACATCGCGATCATCAGGAACTCGCCATGGGCGAAGTTCACGACGTCCATCAGGCCGAAGATCAGCGCGAGGCCGACCGCGATCAGGCCGTAGAGCAGCCCCATGAGCAGGCCGCTGGCGAGGCTTTGGATGATGGTCTCGGCTGTCATTGGGCGCGCTCCATTGCCCAAACGTCATTATGGGAATTCGTCATTGCGAGGAGCGAAGCGACGAAGCAATCTATTCCATGCGGCACGATGGATTGCTTCGCTTCGCTCGCAATGACGGCGCGAGCGACATTTCTTGTAGTCATCATATCCCCTCCCCGCCCCCCGGCGTTGCCAGCCTATTTCATCGGCCAGACGGCTTCGGCGATGGCGGCCTGCGGCGGGAAGATGGTGACGAACTTGCCGCCGATATACTGCAGCAGCACCGGGTCGGCGTCGTTGTTCTGGCCCATCTCGTCGAACTTGACGCGCTTCCAGGGCATGATGGTCTGCTCGCCCGGAATGTCGGTGGCGACCAGCGCCTCGCGGATCTTTTCGCCGTCGGTCGACTTGGCGCGGTTGATGGCGTCCGCCATCACGAGAAGGCCCATGAACTGCCGCGACGTCAGGTCGTTAAAGTCCTTGCCGGACTTCTCCTTGAACATGGCGTTGATCTTGCCGACCATCGGCCGCTTGGCGGCGAGGTCGAGCGAGAAGCTGCCGCGCGAGATCACGCCTTCGAGCTTGTCGCCGACCGCGTCATAGAGCGCCTTCTCCGAGAAGCCGGCGTCCTGCGCCACGATCGCATTCGGCTTGTAGCCGAGCTCGGCCATGGTCTTGACCAGCAGGATGCCGTCGGTGGTGTAGCTCGAGGGCATCAGGACGTCGGCATTGGCGGTCTTGAGCTGCTGCACTTCGGCCGACAGGGACGGCGAGTTGGAGCGGTACTTGATGTCGGTCGCGATCTTGTAGCCGCGATCGGCCGCGAGCTTGAGCTGGGTGTTGGCGGAGTCGGTGCCGAAGATGGTGTCTTCGTGGAACAGCGACAGCGTCTCGATCTTGTTGCCCTTCTTCTTCATCGCATCGAAGAAGTTGAACATCGCGGCCGAGAACATCTCGTCATGCGGCGCGGCGCGGAAATAGAATTTGAGGCCGCGGCGATGCAGGCTCGGCGAGGAATTGTCCGCCGAGATGAACGGGATCTGGTAGCGTTCGCAGATCTGGCTGACGGTGACGGCGACCGCGCTCTGATAGGTACCGACGACGGCGCAGACCTTCTCCTGGGTGATCAGGCGCTCGGTCTCGGCGCGGCCCTTCTGCGGATCGGCCTGGTGGTCGGCGAAGACGAGGCGGATCTTGGCGCCGCCGAGGCCGGGCAGGCCCTCGCCCTTGGCCAGCGGCAGATCGAAATCATGGTCCTTGTTGATGATGTCGAGCGCGGTCTCGAACGATTTCTGCGCGTCGACGCCCATCTGCGCGCTGGCGCCGGAGAACGGATAGATCACGCCGATCACGACTTCGGACGTTTGCGCGCGGGCCGCGACGGGTCCGAGCGCCGCGGCAGCGGTGGCTCCAAGCAGTACGTTTCGGCGCGTGATGTTCATGACGATATCCCTTGTTGGATGGCGACTACCGATGAAACGGTTGACGGTTACGGTAAAGCCTCAATGCACGGCAGCGATTGCATCAAAGCACGGCAAGCTGTTTGTTCAGGAGATCGGTGACCAGCATCAGCCCGGGCGCATGCGTGATCGCAAACGGCAGCTTCGCGGCCTGGATGACCGATTGCGGCGTGACACCGCACGCCCAGAACACCGGGATTTCGTCGGGTGCAATCGGCACCGCATCACCGTAATCGGGCTTGTTGATGTCGGCGATGCCGATCGAGTGCGGATGGCCGAGGTGAACCGGTGCGCCGTGCACGGCGGGAAAGCGCGAGGTGACCTGCACCGCGCGGATCGCATCCGCCGGCTTGAACGGCCGCATCGACACCACCATGGGGCCGGCGAACGGCCCAGCCGGTGCGCAGGCGATGCTGGTGCGATACATCGGCACGCGCAGCTTGCGCTCGATATGACGGATCGGCAGACCATCCGCCAGCAACGCTTCCTCGAACGAGTAGGAACAGCCGATCACGAAGGCGACGAGATCGTCACGCCAATGCGCCATGATGTCGGTCGGCTCTTCCACCACCTCGCCGTCGCGCCAGACGCGGTAGCGCGGCAGGTCGGTGCGGATGTCGAGATCGATGCCGAGCGCCGGAATCCGGGGATCGCCGACGTCGGACATGCCGATGATCGGGCATGGCTTGGAATTGAGTTGGCAGAAGCGGTGGAAGGCGCTCGCGAGCTTTTCGGGCAGGATCACCAGATTGCCCTGGACATAGCCGTTGGCGACACCCGCCGTGGTGGCGGCCATGCCGGTGCGGCAGGCATGCCGGGCCGCGACACTGGGCGATAAATCCGCCGTATCGTGGCCGGGTCGTTCGTCCCTCGCCAAGCTGGTCATCGTTGATCCCCGCTTCCAATCTTGTTGGCATCTACTCCGTCATATGGCTATGATAATGTCTAATCGTCTTTTCTAATTGAGTTCAATAAATCACACTTATCAAGCTGCGGGCAGAGGGTGCATGACCGATTTCAAGGCAATTGAAACCTTCATGTGGGTGGTCACGCTGGGCAGCTTCCGGGGCGCCGCCCAGAAGCTCAACACGACGCAACCGGCGATCTCGCAGCGGATCGCCCAGCTTGAGCGCGAGGTGGGCGTCAAACTCCTGCAGCGCGACCGCCGCATGGTGCTGCCGACGCCGCACGGCCGGCAACTGCTTGTGTATGCCGAGAAGCTGATCGGGCTGCGTTCGGAGATGCTGGCGGTGGTCGGCGACCGCTCGGCGATGCGCGGCGTGCTGCGGCTCGGCGTTGCCGAAACCATCGTGCACACCTGGCTGCCGCAACTGATCAAGAGCGTCAATCACGCCTACCCGAACCTGTCGCTCGAGATCGAGGTCGACATCACCTCGAATTTGCGCAACCGCCTGCTCGCCCAGGAAATCGAGCTCGCCTTCGTGCTCGGGCCGCTGACGGCGCCGATGGTCAATAACCGGGCGCTCTGCGACTATCCGGTAGGCTTTACGGCAAGCCCCTCGCTCGGCCTCGGCAAGCAGGAGCTGACGCTGCATGATCTGGCGAAATTCCCGATCATCACCTTTTCGCGGCGGACCCAGCCCTACGAGATCGTGCGCTCCCTGTTCAACCGGCCCGATTTGCCGCCGATCCGGCTGCATGCCTCTGCCTCGCTCGCCACCGTCATCCACATGGCGATCGAAGGCCTCGGCATTGCCCTGATCCCGACCGCGATCGTCGAGGACGACATGGCAAACGGCCGGCTGCAGTTGCTCTCCACCAACCTGCAGCTGGCGCCGCTGACATTTTCGGCAAGCTGGCTCGCCTCCCCCGATACGGTCGCGGTGGAGCGCGTGGTCGAGATCGCCACCAGCCTGGCGCGCGGCGGCGTCATTGTTGACGCGCCGCCGCAGGCGCGTCATTGAAGCGGCTCGTCCCAGCGTCTTGTCGTCCGGAACTAGCCCATGACCAACATTGGATCCAACCTGCAGATCGATTCCGCCCGGCTGTGGGGAACGATTCATGAAACCGCCAAATTCGGCGCGACGCCCAAAGGCGGCGTGCGCCGGCTGACGCTCGGCCCCGAGGACAAGCAGGTGCGCGACTGGTTCCGCAAGGCCTGCGAGGACGCCGGGCTCGAGGTGCATGTCGATGCGCTGGGCTCGATGTTCGGCCTGCGCAAGGGCCGCGACATGTCGAAGGCCCCGATCGGCCTCGGCTCCCACCTCGATACCCAGCCGACCGGCGGCAAATATGACGGCGTGCTCGGCACGCTGGCGGCGCTGGAGGTGGTGCGCACGCTGAACGATGCGGGCATCGAAACCGAGACGCCGATCTGCATCTGCAACTGGACCAACGAGGAAGGCTCGCGCTTTGCGCCGGCGATGATGGCCTCCGCCGCCTATGTCGGCGACTTCACCACCGACGACATTTTGTCGCGGAAAGACGCCGAGGGCGTCACGGTGGCAGAGGCGCTCGACGGCATCGGCTATCGCGGCAAGACGGCGGTGGGGACGCAAAAATTCTCAGGCTTCGTCGAGCTGCACATCGAGCAGGGGCCGATCCTGGAGGCCGAGAACAAGACCATCGGCGTCGTCGATTCCGGCCAGGGCGTGTTGTGGTACGACGGCAAGATCACCGGTTTCGAAAGCCATGCCGGCTCGACGCCGATGCCGCTGCGGCGCGACGCGCTGGCGACGCTGTCGGAAATCGTGCTGGCGATGGAATCGATCGCGAAGAAGCACGGCCCGAAGGCGGTCGGCACGATCGGCGAGGCCGTGATCGCCAATCCCTCGCGCAACGTCATTCCCGGCGAGATCGCCTTCACCGTGGATTGCCGTAGCGCCGACGCCGCCATCATGGATGCGCTGGACAAGGATATGCGCGCCGCCATTGCCGAGATCGCGGCGCGGCGCAGGGTCGAGGTGCAGTTCGACCTGATCTGGCGCAAGCCGCCGACGCATTTCGATCCCAAGCTCGTCGATGCCGTGGAGAACGCCGCAAAGATGCTCGGCTATTCGCATCGCCGCATCACCTCCGGCGCCGGTCACGATGCCTGCAACCTCAACACCGTGATGCCGGCGGCGATGGTGTTCGTGCCCTGCAAGGACGGCATCAGCCATAACGAACTGGAAGACGCGACCCAGCCCGATTGCGCGGCGGGCGCCAACGTCCTGATGCACACCGTGCTGGCCCTGGCCGGCGTCGCATCCTGATAAATCAAGACGGGGGGAAAACCATGCGTGGAGTTTTCGTCGACGCCAATGAATCGCTGGCCGTGATCTTCGAGCGGCTCAACGAGCCCGGAGATCCCGAGGTGCGGATCAACCGTGATCCGGACATCCGCCCCGAGCAATATCCTGAAATCCTGGGCGATGCCGAGATCGCCATCGTCGACCATACGGCGCTGCCGACCGACATCGCGAAGAAGTGCGCCGCGCTGAAACACGTCGTGTTCCTCGGCACCGGCGCGCGCAGCTACATGAACCCGGACGAACTCGCCGAGACCGGCATCCACGTCCACCTGATCAAGGGCTATGGCGACACCGCGGTCGCCGAATGCGCGATCGCGCTGATGTGGGAAGGCGCGCGAGGCCTTGCCAAGATGGACCGCGGCATCCGCGCCGGCAACTGGCTGCGCGACGACGGCATGCAACTGACCGGCAAGACGCTCGGCCTGATCGGCTTCGGCGGCATCGCCGCCGAAGTGGCGCGGATCGCGGTCGGTTCGGGCATGCGCGTCATCGCCTGGAACCGCTCGCCGAAGAAGCATCCGAAGGTCGAGTTTCTCGATTACGACGAGGTGCTGACCGAGAGCGACGTGATCTCGATCCACCTGCTCTTGAACGACGAGACGCGCGGCATGGTCTCGCGTGCCTGCATCGAGGGGATGAAGCCGGGCGTCATCCTCGTCAATACGGCGCGCGGCGCCATCGTCGACGAAGACGCCATGATCGACGCGCTGCAATCCGGCCATATCCGTCATGCCGGCCTCGACGTCTTCAACATCGAGCCGCTGCCGGCGGATCATCCGCTGACGAAGCTGGAGAACGTGACGCTGTCGGCGCATTCCGCCTTCCGCACGCCGGAAGCGAGCGAGAATTTGATGCGCGCGGCCTGGGAACACTGCCGGCGCATCGTCAAGCGAAAATAAACGCGGTCCCTTGAACCGGCCAGCGTGACGACGCGACAATGGGGGACGACCCGGCAAGGGCCGTCCTGCCCGCGCGTCACCCGAGGTTCACATGCTGTCGCTGTTCAAGAAGCCGTCGTTCAACCAAGGCAAACCGGCCGATGCGGATTTTCACGCGCGGCGGCTCGCGATCTACGAGCAGGAGCTGGGCGAACGCGAACATACGTTCCTCGACCGCGGCAGCCATCGCATCGACGTGCACGCCTTCGGCCGCGATTTTGCGCCGGACTGTGACGAGGGTTCCGACGAAGGCTATGTTCTCCTGACCAACGGCATGAGCGAGCGGCGCATGGCCGTTCCCCCGGGGGCGGAAGCAAAGCCCCGCGCCGAACTGATGTGGTACGTCCGCGACGCGACGGCCGAAATCAGCGCCAATTTGCGCTGGCTGGCGTCGCTGCCCTTCATCGACAACACCTGGTTCGGCTTCGGACACCGCGTGCCCATGCCGGCGCCGCCCGTCCCCGGCACCGATTTCAAGACGTTCCTGTTCCTGACGCCGGTCATCACGCCGGACCAGCGCATCGCAGAGGCGCTTTCAGTCGCCGGAGATCCGGTGGAAATCCTGACGGTGAACCTGATCTCCGACCGCGAGTATGAGCTGATCAAGCGCGAGGGGCTCGATCCGTTTCTCGATCTGCTCGACGAGAATGATTATCCGCCGATCTTCGATCCCTCGCGGAAGTCGTATGTTTGATCTTACCCTCCCCTGGAGGGGGAGGGTCGGCTCACATTGAGCGCAGCGAAATGCGAGACGGGGTGGGGTGATCTCTCCACACGGGCACTGTTGGACGTGGAGAGACCGTCACCCCACCCCGCCGCTCATTTCATGAGCGTCGACCCTCCCCCTCCAGGGGAGGGTGAGCACCTCAATCCACCATCTCAGCCACCGCTTTGCCGCATGCGGTCGTATCCGCATTGCCGCCGAGATCCTTCGTCCGCAGCGTGCGTTCGGCGAGCGTGCGCTCGATGGCGCCGACGATGGACTGCGCGGCTTCCTTCTCGCCGAGATGCTCCATCATCATCGCGCCGGACCAGATCATGCCGATCGGGTTGGCGATACCCTGCCCGGCGATATCGGGCGCCGAGCCGTGCACCGGCTCGAACACCGACGGGAAATTGCCTTCCGGATTGATATTGCCCGACGGCGCGATGCCGATGGTGCCGGTGCAGGCCGGACCGAGGTCGGAGAGAATGTCGCCGAACAGATTGGAGCCGACCACGACGTCGAACCAGTCCGGATGCAGCACGAAGTTCGCGGTGAGGATGTCGATGTGATACTTGTCCCACTTCACGCCGGGATATTTCTTCGCCATCGCCTCCACGCGCTCGTCCCAATAGGGCATCGTGATCGAGATGCCGTTGGACTTGGTCGCCGAGGTCAGGTGCTTCTTCGGCCGCGACTGGGCGAGATCGAACGCGAACTTCAGGATGCGGTCGACGCCGGTGCGCGTCATCACGGTCTGCTGGGTGACGAACTCGCGATCGGTATCCGGAAACATGCGGCCGCCGACCGAGGAATATTCGCCTTCGGTATTTTCGCGCACCACCCAGAAATCGATGTCGCCGGGCTTGCGGCCCGCGAGCGGCGACGGCACGCCCGGCATCAGCCGCACCGGACGCAGGTTGACGTACTGGTCGAACTCGCGGCGGAATTTTATGAGCGACCCCCACAGGGAGATGTGATCCGGGATTTTGGCGGGCCAGCCGACCGCGCCGAAATAGATCGCGTCGTGCTTGCCGATCTTCGCCTTCCAGTCCTCCGGCATCATCTCGCCGTGCTTTTCGTAATAGTCGTAGGAGGCGAAGTCGAAATGATCGAACTGCACGGTGACGCCGTGTTTTTTCGCGGCCGCCTCCAGCACGCGCAGGCCCTCCGGCATCACTTCCTTGCCGATGCCGTCGCCGGGAATGACTGCGACCCGATATTGCTTTTTGGCGTTGCTCATCGAGAGTTTCCTTGAGAGGTTCGTTGGCTGTCCCTGGGGCGGCTAATGCCGGTTATTTGATTGCCTTGCAATGGACCAAACCCACCGGTTGCGCAACGCTGCACTGCAATGTTGACCGCCATGCCCGCATCCGCCTACCAATTTCGCCCTTCCCTCCTTCAAGCCAAGCGAGAACTCCCATGGATCTGCACCTGCGCGGCAAGCGCGTCCTGATCACCGGCGCCTCCAAGGGCATTGGCGCGGCCGCGGCCGAAGCCTTTGCCGAGGAAGGGGCCGACGTCATGCTGGCCGCCCGCAACGGCGATGCGCTGAAGGCGCTCGCTGAAAAGCTGCGCTCGTCGCACCAGATCGGCGCGACGGCCCATGTCGTGGACCTGCGCAAGGCCGAAGACATCGCACGGCTTGCGAAGGAAGCCGCCGAGATCGATATCCTCGTCAACAATGCCGGCGATATTCCCGGCGGCTCGGTCGAGAAGATCGACGAGGCGACCTGGCGCCATGCCTGGGAATTGAAGGTGTTCGGCTACATCAACCTCACCCGCGCGATCTACGCGCAGATGAAGGCGCGCGGCGGCGGCGTCATCGTCAACGACATCGGCGCGGCCGGCGAAAAGTTCGACGCCAACTACATCTGCGGCAGCGCCGGCAACGCCGCGCTGATGGCCTTCACCCGCGCGCTCGGCGGCAAGAGCCTCGCCGACAATATCCGCGTGGTCGGCATCAATCCCGGCCCCGTCGGCACCGACCGCCATGTCACGCTATTGAAGACGCGGGCGAAGAACCAGTTCGGCGACGAGAACCGCTACAGGGAATTCCAGAAGGGCATGCCGCTCGGCCGGCCCGCGCATGCCCGCGAGATCGGCGACCTCATGGCGTTCCTGGCCTCGGACCGGTCGGGCTATACGTCAGGGGTGATCTTTACGGTGGATGGCGGACATACGTCGGGGTGGAGCTAGGCGTCTCGCAACACCCGCTGACCTCATCCTGAGGAGCATCGCGCAGCGATGCGTCTCGAAGGATGGGCCGCGGGCACTGCCTGCATGGTTCGAGACGGCGCAGAGCCTGCCATCGGGCCGCGCTACGCGCGGACCCGTTGGCGCCTCCTCACCATGAGGGTCAAACAGCCGGTACCAAGTGCCCCGCCGTCATTGCGAGCGAAGCGAAGCAATCCATTGTCCCCGCAAGGTGGTATGGATTGCTTCGTCGCTTCGCTGCTCGCAATGACGGCAAGAACTACCCCGTCGTCCGCTCGAACAACTGCCGGATCAACGTCGTGATCCTGCCCTTCGGCGACATCATCTCGTACAGGATGGTGAAATGGTTCGCGCCGGGAATTTCTTCGCAGGTGACGGGCAAGCCGTAGCGGGCACGGTGGCCGGCGAAATCGGCGGTCTGCTTGCGGAGCAGCGGCAGCTCGGCGCTGCCGACCACCAGCGACACCGGCTTGAGCGGGCCGCCTTCCTGCATCATCGGCGAGTTGCGGCGCGATGTCGCTTCATCGGCCTTCAGCTTCTCGTTGAGATAGGAATGGCGGATCGGTTCGAGATCGTAGATGCCCGATATCGCCATCCCCGCCCGCACCTTCGGATGCGACAGCGCCATCGCGGTCAGGTGCCCGCCGGCGGACCAGCCCGACACCACAATGCCGGCGTCGGCGGCCCCGAGCGCCGGCAACTGCCCGGCGAGGTAATCGACGCCGGCGTGGATTTCAGCGACGATTTCGTCCAGCGTCGCCTCGGGCGCCAGCGTGTAGCCGATCATGGCCACGTTGATGCCGTGCGCCATCGGCCCCTCGGCAACGACGGTGAAAACCTCTTTCGCCCGCGCCTGCCAGTAACCGCCGTGGATGAACAGCAGCGTCGGCGCGTTATCCGCCGCCTTCAGGAAATCGATCCGGTTACGTTCGCGCGGCCCATAGCGCAGATCGATATGCGCGGGAAAACGCTTGCGCAGCTCGGCGGAGCGCTGCTCCCAGCCGGCAACCATATCGACGCTGCCGGGCACGGCGACACCGTTGTTGAGGCCGAGGTCGCGCTCCTCCTGACTCATGGCACGCCAGTCCAGCGCGGAAAACAATGTCGTCATGCAATATCTCCGGTCAACCACAACCATCACGCGTTTCCACTTTGCCGGAAAATGGTCTACAGCACCATGACAAACGCAAAGTGAGCGGGAGATAGTGAAGTGGCTGATCAGGGGCTGGTGCGTGAGACGGCGGTTGCCATTGTCGGCAAGCTGAAATCCGGCGAAGTCACCCCGCTCGACCTGCTTGATGTCCTGGAAAGGCGCATCGCCGAGGTCGACGGCAAGGTCAACGCGCTGCCGACGCTGTGCTTCGAGCGGGCACGTAAGCACGCCACCGAGCTGATGAAGAAGCCGGCCGGCGAACGCGGGCTGCTCGCCGGCCTCCCGATCCCGATCAAGGACCTCACCAGCGTCGCCGGCGTGCTGACGACGCAGGGCTCGCCGATCTACAAGGATACCATCCCGGCGAAATCGGACATCCTGGTCGAGCATCTCGAAAACAATGGCGGGGTGATCTACGCCAAGTCGAACACGCCGGAATTCGGCGCCGGCGCCAATACGTTCAACGAAGTGTTCGGCCCGACCCTCAATCCCTGGGACACCTCGCGCTCCGCCGCCGGCTCCTCGGGCGGCGCGGCGGCGGCGCTCGCCACCGGCACGGCGTGGGTGGCGCATGGCTCTGACATGGGCGGCAGCTTGCGCAACCCGGCGAGCTTCTGCGGCGTCGTCGGCTTGCGGCCGAGCATCGGCCGCGTCGCACGGACGATTTCCGCGGCCGTCGACCGCAATCTCGGCGTCCAGGGCCCGATGGCGCGCAATGTCGAGGACGTCGCACTGCTGCTCGACGCCATGAGCGGCGAGCATCCCGGCGATCCGCTGTCGCTGCCGGTGCTGCCTGATACGTTTCTCTCCGCCGTGCGCGCCGGCAACAGGCCGAAGCGCGTCGCCTATTCACCCGATCTCGGCATCACGCCGGTCGACCCCGAAGTCGCCGCCGTCACCCGCAAGGCGGCGGAGCGCTTTGCGGAGCTGGGTGTCATCGTCGAGGAAGCCCATCCCGACCTGCGCGAGGCCCATGAATGCTTCCATGTGCTGCGCGCTTTCGACTTCGCGCTTTCCAAGGCCGCACTGCTGCGCACCAAGCGCGACCTGCTCAAGCCCGAAGTGATCTGGAACATCGAGGAAGGCCTCAAGCTGACGATCGAGCAGCTCGAACGCGCCGAGGCGCAGCGCGTCGCGATGACCGCGCGCACGCTGGAGTTTTTCAACAAATACGATCTGTTGCTTTGCCCCGCGACGATCGTGCCGCCCTTCCCGGTCGAGGACCGCTACGTCGCCGAATGCGCCGGCAAGAAGTTCGACAATTATGTCGAGTGGCTTGGCATCGTCTACGCGATCACGCTGGCATGTTGCCCCGCGCTGTCGTTGCCGTGCGGCTTCACCGCCTCCGGCCTGCCGGTCGGGCTGCAGATGGTGGCGAAGCCGCGCGCCGAGGCGCAGTTGCTCGCCGGCGCCAAGGTGCTGGAAGATATTTTGGGCGTGAACGGCACGACGCCGATCGATCCACGGGCGCCGAAATAATCGTGACTGTTGGTGCTATCGACTCCCCCTAACGTAATGTTGTCCGGTTCCTGAAATGGAACCGTGCTAGGCCTGCCGTCGTTATCGATGCGCGGCGAACTGGTCCGGAACCAAGGGATCGTACCATCGCCCTTTGGAGACGGATTATGACCGAGCAAGCCATCAACGCCGCGGACGAGCATCTCGATATCCAGGATGCAGCGCGGCGGATCAAGGCGATCTTCATCGGCTCGATCGGCAATCTCGTCGAATGGTACGATTTCTACGCCTATACGGCGTTCGCACTGTATTTCGCGCCGGCGTTCTTTCCGAACAGCGATCCGGTCGTGCAGCAGCTCAACGCCGCGGTGCTGTTTGCGGCAACCTTCCTGATGCGCCCGCTTGGCGGCTGGCTGTTCGGCTTCATCGCCGATCGTTATGGCCGGCGGCTGTCGCTGACGCTGTCCGTCGTGTTCATGTGCTTCGGTTCGCTGATCATCGCGGTGACGCCGACCTATGCCACGATCGGGTTGGCGGCCCCCGCCATCCTGGCGCTGGCGCGCATCATCGAGGGCCTCAGCCTCGGCGGCGAGTACGGCGCCAGCGCGACCTACCTCACCGAGGTGGCCGATCCCAAGCACCGCGGCTTCTATTCGAGCTTTCAATACGTCACCCTGATCGGCGGCCAGCTCACCGCCATCATGGTGCTGCTATTGCTGCAGAAGGTTTTTCTGACGCCCGACCAGTTGAAGGAATGGGGCTGGCGCATCCCGTTCGTGATCGGCGCCCTGCTCGCGGTCTTTGCCGCCGTGATGCGGCGTAACCTCCACGAGACGGAGGCGTTCGAGGAAGCGAAGAAGACAACAAAACCGACCGGCTCGATTCGCGGTCTCCTGAAATATCCCCGCGAATTGCTGCTGGTCGTCGGCCTCACCGCCGGCGGCACCGCGGCGTTCTACACCTTCACCACCTACATGCAGACCTTCGTCAAACTGTCCGTCGGACTGACCGAGGACCAGACCACCTATGTCATCTTCGGCTCGCTGATTTTCGCGACCCTGCTGCAGCCGATCTATGGCGGCCTTTCCGATCGCATCGGCCGCAAGCCGCTTCTGATCTTCTTCGGGGTCGCCGGCACGCTGGCGACCGTGCCGATCCTGACCACGCTGAAAGAAACGAAGTCGCCGCTCACGGCTTTCCTTTTGATCTGCGCCGCCTGGATCTTCGTCGCCGGCTATACGTCGATCAACGCCGTGGTGAAGGCCGAGCTGTTCCCGACCAATGTCCGCGCGCTCGGTGTCGGCCTGCCCTATGCGATCACGGTGTCGCTGTTCGGCGGCACGGCGCCGGCGGTTGCGCTCTATTTCAAGACGCTGGGGCACGAGCACTGGTTCTATTATTATCTCAGCGGGATGATCTTCCTCTCGCTGCTCATCTATGCCACCATGCGCGATACCAAGCATGCGTCCGCAATGCATCGCCACGAATGACTGGTTGCCAGATGGCTGACGAGAACGAACCGCCGCCGGAAAGCAAGCTGACGCGAAGCAAGCAGCGCTGGGCGCGCGAGGGAAAATTCCTCACCGGCAAGATCGCGCGGCCCGAGGAAGCGCGGCTGCCGCCGGGCCAGCATCTGACCAGGGATTGGCCGACGCTCGACCTTGGCGTGATGCCGAACATCTCGCGCCAGCGCTGGCGGCTCGACGTCTATGGCGCCGTTGAAAGTCCCCTGTTCTGGGATTTCGACCAATTCACATCGCAGCCACAGAGCAAATTTCTGTCCGATATCCACTGCGTCACCACCTGGTCGCGCTACGACAATCAGTGGGAGGGGCTGGCGACGCGCGATCTGCTCGATGCCTGCCGCCCCCGCGCGGAAGCGCGCTTCGTGGTGCTGCATTCCCATGACGGCTACACCACCAATCTGGCGCTGGAAGATTTCGCCGCCGAGGACGCGCTGCTCGCCCATGGCTGGTCCGGCGTGCCGCTGGAGCAGGAACATGGCGGCCCGGTACGACTCGTGGTGCCGCACCTCTATTTCTGGAAAAGCGCGAAATGGCTGCAGGCCATCGAATTTCTCGCTGAGGACCAGCCCGGCTATTGGGAAGTCCGCGGCTATCACAACCGCGGCGACCCCTGGGCCGAGCAGAGATATTCGGGCGACTGAAGGTGGTTTGGGTTCGAGGCTTCATCCTTCGAGACGCATCGCTTCGCGCTGCTCCTCAGGACGAGGTCTAAGACCCTCATGGTGAGGAGCGCGGCAACGCCGCGCGTCTCGAACCATGCAGGCCGTGACTGCATCCAAGTGGCTTCGCATTCAACTCGGGAGACACACCGTGCCGACGGAACGCTTTCAATTCACCGGCGAAGGCGGACATCAGCTTGCCGCCGCGCTGGATACGCCTGACGGGCCGGTGCAGGCCTATGCGCTGTTCGCGCATTGCTTCACCTGCGGCAAGGACGTGCTGGCAGCCAAGCGCATCGCGGCCGCGCTCGCCGCCAAGGGAATCGCCGTGTTGCGCTTCGACTTCACCGGCCTCGGCGCCAGCGAAGGAGAATTCGCCAACTCGACCTTCACGTCCAACGTCGCCGACCTCGTCCGCGCCGCGGCCCATCTGCGTGAAACCCGCAGCCCCCCGACGCTGCTGATCGGCCACAGCCTCGGCGGCGCCGCGATCCTCGCCGCCGCCGGACAGATTGCGGAGGCCAAGGCGGTCGTCACCATCGCCGCGCCCTCCGATCCCGTCCATGTCACGCATCTGTTCAAGGATCGGATCGAGGACATCCGCGCGCAGGGCGGCGTGGAGGTTCAGCTTGCCGGGCGTCCCTTCCACATCAAGCGCGAATTTCTCGATGACGTCGCCGAGCACAGCCTGGCGGCGCATGTCGCAAAACTGCACAAGGCGCTGCTGGTGATGCATTCGCCGACCGACGACACGGTCGGCATCGACAACGCGACGAAGATTTTTGTCGCCGCCAGGCATCCCAAGAGTTTTGTGTCGCTGTCGGGCGCCGACCATCTGCTCAGCAACAAACGCGATAGCGCCTATGTCGCCGACGTGATCGCGGCCTGGGCCGAGCGTTATGTCGAGCCTGCCGCCGCGCCGCCGGCCACGGCCGCAACCGAGGGGCCGCGTAACGTCGTGGTGCGCGAAACCCGCGACAGCAAGTTTCAGCAGATCGTCACTGTGGGTCCCCACGAGATGGTGGCGGATGAGCCGGTGGCGGTCGGCGGCCAGGACAGCGGGCCCGGACCGTATGATTTCGTTCTCGCAGGCCTCGGCGCCTGCACGTCGATGACGATGCGGATGTACGCCGACCGCAAGTCGCTGCCGCTCGAGCGCGTCACGGTGACGCTCAGGCACAGCAAGATTCACGCAGAAGATTGCGCGGAATGCGAGACGCGCGAGGGCATGCTGGATCAGATCGACCGCGTCATCTCGATCGAGGGCGCGCTCGACGCCGACCAGCGCGCGCGGCTGATGGAGATCGCCGACAAATGCCCGGTGCACCGGACGCTGAAATCGGAAATCCGGATCGTGACGAAGGCTGCGGAGTGATGGCTTCTCTTACCTCGCCCCGCCTGCGGGGAGAGGTCGGATCGCTCTTGCGATCCGGGTGAGGGGGTACCGAACCAACCGCGATCTCACTCGCGGAGAGAGCCCCTCACCCCGACCCTCTCCCCGCGAAGGGCGGGGCGAGGGAGAAGACTCAAGCCGTCGCCAGCGGACGCACCCGCAGCGCGCCGCGCAGGCCGGCGGCGGAGCCGACGAGGATGCCGGCGAAGGCGATCAGCGAGGCCAACGCAAGCGTGGAGAATCCCGTCAGCCCCTGCCCGATCGAGCAGCCGAACGCCATCACGCCGCCGATGCCCATCAGCGCCGCGCCGCCGCCGGAGCGCAGCATGTGCTGCGGCGATTGAAAACCTTCGAGCTGAAAGCGGCCGGTGAGCAGCGCGGTCAAAAGGCTGCCGGCGAACACGCCGAACACGGTGACGATGCCGAAATTGAGCGTCGAGCCCGTCGACAGCATGATGTATTGCAGCGCGTCCGCGATCGGCGCGATGAAGGTGAGCGAGGTCACCGGCGCCGGATTGAAATCGTCGGCGCCGAGATAGCCGGTCGCCAACCAGCCGCCCGCGACCAGAAGGCCGATGACGAGGCCGGCCGCGACCTGGCCCGGCGAACGGCGGAACGCGGGGTGCGCGAAGGCAAAGATGATCAGCGCCGCCGAAATGATCGAGGCGGCCAGCATGCGCGCCGCCGTGGCGCTGAGGCCCGCGGCTGCGAACAACGCGGGCACGGAGTTCGCCGCCGTTGCCGTGGTCTGCGACGCGCCGACCATCGCGATGCGCGCCGGCGCGATCAGGCCTTTCAGCGTCATCTGCGCGAAAATCGCCAGCACGACGACGACCAGGAAGGAACGCAGATTGCCACGCCCGAGCAGCACCAGCGCGCGCGAGCCGCAGCCGTTCGACAGCACCATGCCGTAACCGAACAACAGGCCGCCGAAGAACATCACGGGCGCAGAGAAGGACGGCTGCAGATAGATCGACTTGCCGATATCGACGAGGCCGGCTGCCGCCAGCAATTGCGTCGCGGCGACGGCTGTGCCGATTGCCAGCGCATAGGTGCGCACCAGCCGGCCATCGCCCTCGGCCCAAAAGCCGCGAAGGCTGGAGAGCAGGCAGAAACCGCTCAGCAATCCGACCGAACCGTAAGTGAGACCGATCAATAGCCCGCTGATGACAATGATGTTGCTACCGTCCAGCACCGGCATGTTCCCATCGTATGCGCCGTAAAGGCGGCACCATCGCTCACATAGGAAGCAATTTCCGTGCTGCTAATACGTCGCAGGCGCAGGTCCGTCCACGGTCGTCCCATGCAAAGAATTAATCGCACGCGCGACGGCAGGATCGAGGAACAAACATGCTGTCTCGGCGCGAGACGGGAGAGATTTGTTTTCCGCGCAAAAATGGGAGGCAGCCCTGCCCGACGATCTAGGCCGTAGGCCGCAGGATCACGCGATCCCGTGAGGAGCCGGCTACGGCAATAAAGGCGGCCTTCGCCTGTTCCAGGGAGTAGATCGCGCTCGGCTTGATCGGGAACGGCTTGAGATGGCCGCTGGCAAAACCGGGGCCGAGTTCCCGCAGCACCGCGCCGGTCGCGATCGACGACAGGCCGAGCGTGTCGATGCCGACATAGGTGTGCTGGCCGCGATAAAATTCGAGGATGTTGAACGGCACGATGCGGTCGATCGCCGCGATCAGGATCTGCCGCCCGCGTAAGCCGAGCGATTTATGCGCGGCTTCAAAATAGGGATCGCCGACGGTGTTGAAGACGATGTCGGCGCCCTTGCCGTCGGTGAGCTCACGCACGCGCGAAGCGACGTCGGTTTTGGAGGCGTCGATGACTTCAACTTGCGAATTGGTGTGACCTTCGTAAGGCTCGCTCTTGCGCACCACGCCGATCACGCGCGCGCCGTGCCAGCTCGCAATCTGCACCGCCGCCTGCCCGACCTTGCCGTTGACGCCCATCACCAGCACGGTCTCGCCGGCCTTCGGGATGCCGGCGCGGCGCAGACCTTCCATCGCGGTCACAAACGGCACGCCGATCCCGGCCGCCTCCTCCCAGGAAATGCCGCTCGGCTTTTCCACCACCGCATCCGCCTCGACCACGAGATGGCTGGCGTGGGTGCCGTCGCGGCGAATGCCGAGATCGCCGGAGGAGCCGAACACCTCGCGCCCGATCCAGCCCTGCGGCCCGTCGATCACGACGCCCGCATAGTCGCGGCCCGGCGTGCGCGGAAAGACCGCATAAGGCATCAACCCGGTCGCAGCCTTGACGTCGGATGGGTTGACAGCGGCGGCCTTGATTTCGATCAGCAGGTCGCGCTCGCCCCGCGACAGCGCGCGCCGTTCGACCACAGGCGCGATCGCCGATACACTCTCGGCTTTGGCCGGCAAGCGCACGCAACGCGCCTCGACCGTAACGAGCGGGCCAATGGGGGCTTTCGGGACGGATTGCATGGAGTCTCCAGCGCTACAGACCATGGCTTAGATCAGGAGGTCTGTTCCAGACAAGCCCTTGCATGCTGGAAAGCCCGCCAACCGGGATTCAGTGAGGCCTCGTTAACCCGCGGCACTGGCCAGCGATTACTATCGTCAGTGCGGTCCAAGTTCGACGATGCACGGTGCCGATGCCGGGAAGTCGGCTTCAGCGGAGACGACCACGTTATTGACAAAGGTCTGGCTTCCGCCGGGGATACCGCCTGCCGATACCGCCGCAACAAGATCGAGCTGCGGCACGACATATACCAATTGGCTCCCGGCTCCCGCGGCGAAGAACGCGTCGAGACCGCTCTTTGTCTTGTTGACCCACCATTGGTAGCCATAGGCGGTCTTGGCCGGCGGCCCGCCGTCATTTTGCCTTGTCGTAGAATCCGTCACATAGGCGGCCGAAACGATTTGCCGTTTTCCCCATCGGCCGTGCCTGAGATAAAGCAGACCGATCTTCGCCATGTCGCGTGCGGTCAAGGAAAGCCCGGTCTCGCCACGGAGATACCCATGCACATCGGAGGGCCAATTATAATTGCTGATTTGTAACGGGCCCAGCAACTTCTGCTGCGCGAACTTCGCAGCATCCTGCTTGATCGCCTGCGACAGCACAACGGCAAGCAGGTCCGATCCAACTCCGTCGTAGCGAAAATGCGTTCCCGGTGGGTAATTGATCCGACGATTGAGCATCCACCGCCATAGCTCTGTTCCCGGCGGGCCAATGCTGAAAATGCCCTGCGACGTCTCCGCAAAGCCTTCCGTTTTGGTCAAGATATCGCGAACGGTGATGTCGCGCACGCGTGGATCGACCTTCTCGTCAAATGCCTCGGGTACGATCTCGGACAGTTTTTCATCGAGGCGCAGATAGCCTTCGTCGATGGCAATGCCGACCAGGATCGACAGCACGCTCTTGGTGACGGAATGGACTGGGGAGCGCGCCTCGGCGTTCATGTTCTTGCGGTAGTATTCGAACACGGCGCAGTTGCCGCGCGTTACAACAAGGGCCCGCAGCGTCGGGTATTTCTCCGCGAGAGTGGCGGCCAGATTCGTTGCATCTTGCGCAGAAGAAGTGCGCATCACCGTAAGCGAAATCACAAAAACGAAAGAAAGGCGCTTCGAAAAGCGCACAAGACCTGAAAGCCCGGTGACCATTGGATCACGCCCCCTACGTTCCCCCGGCAGTACGAAGCAAATGTGGCGCTTATGGGCTCGGGGTTGCGCGCAAGTCCGATGACGAGTCCACGGGTGACCTACCCTTTCGGCCGCTTGTCGTAAACCCGTTTGGCCTTGCCGAGCGAACGTTCCAGGGTGTCGGGCGCCACGGCCTTGATGCGGGCGGTGATGCCGATGGTGTTCTTGATGAAGATCGAGACTTTCTCGGCGTGCGCATGCAATCCGCTGCCGTCCCAGCTTTCGGGGCGGACTTCGGCGAGCACGGTCATCTCGTCCATCCGCCCTTCCCGCGTCAGCTCGATGATGAAATGGCCGCCGCACCAGTCGGTCTTGAGCAGCGCTTCCTCGATCTGGGTCGGGAACACGTTGACGCCGCGCAGGATGATCATGTCGTCGGAGCGCCCCGTCACCTTCTCCATGCGCCGCATGCCCGGCCGCGCCGTCCCCGGCAATAGCCGCGTCAGGTCGCGGGTGCGATAGCGGATGATCGGGAAGCCCTGCTTGGTGAGCGAGGTGAAGACGAGTTCGCCCTTCTCGCCGTCGGGCAGCACCGCGCCGGTATCAGGGTCGATCACTTCCGGATAGAAATGATCCTCCCAGATGTGCAGGCCATCCTTGGTCTCCAGGCATTCCTGCGCCACACCGGGGCCGATCACTTCCGACAGGCCGTAAATATCCGTCGCGTCCATGTCGAACGCCTGCTCGATCTCGGCACGCATGGCGTTGGTCCAGGGCTCGGCGCCGAAGATGCCGAACTTGAGCGACGATTTTCTGGCGTCGAGACCCTGCCGTTTGAACTCGTCGAGAATGGCGAGCATGTAGCTCGGCGTCACCGTGATGATGTCGGGCCTGAAATCGTTGATCAGCTGCACCTGACGCTCGGTCATGCCGCCGGAGACCGGCACCACCGTGCAGCCGAGTTTTTCGGCGCCGTAGTGCACGCCGAGCCCGCCGGTGAACAGGCCATAGCCATAGGCATTGTGAATGATCATGCCGGTGCGGCCGCCGGCGGCGCGGATCGAGCGCGCCATCACCTCCGACCACACATCGATATCGCCCTGGGTGTAGCCGACCACGATCGGCTTGCCTGTCGTGCCCGAGGAGGCATGAACGCGGACCAGTTTTTCGCGGGGGACCGCGAACATGTTGAAGGGATAATTGTCGCGCAGGTCGCCCTTCACGGTGAACGGAAATCTGGCGAGATCGGAAAGCTGCCTGAAATCGGACGGATGCACGCCGGCCGCATCGAACGCCTTCCGGTAATGCGCGACGTTGTCATAGGCGTGCCTGAGGGACCAGGCGAGCCGTTTCGTCTGCATCGCCATGATCTCGTCGCGCGAGGCGCGTTCGGCTTCATCGAGCTCGGGGTGGTAGCCGCTTCCGCTGGACTTCAATTTTGCCATGGCCATGTTGCTTCCCCTTGTCGCTATTGTTGTGTGACGGCATTGTCCGCCGCCGGCAGCCAGGTGCCGGCGATGGTGCGGGAGTGCCCGCGAAACTCGGCGATCACGGCATCGCCCGACGTGACGCGGACGTCGTAAATCCCGGATCTTCCGCTGCGCGAGATCTCGCGCGCGGTCGCCACCAGCACGTCGCCGAGCTTGCCCGGCCGGATGAAGGTGATGTCGCATTGCGCGGCGACCGCGCGTTCGTTGCGGGAGTTGCAGGCAAAGGCGAAGGTGGAATCGGCCAGGAGGAAGATGAAGCCGCCATGCGCGATGCGCTGGCCGTTGACCATATGCGGCGCGACCGTCATCGTCAGCGTCGCCTGCCCGGGCTTGACCTCGACAATCTTCATGCCGAGGCCGCTGCTGGCGTCGTCTTCCTTCCACATCGCATCCGCGCAGGCGCGGGCGATCTCATCCGGCGACAGTGCGACGTTCATGGCGGATCACCCGCTCGATGAGACGGTTCCACGACGTTCTCTCCCTTTGCGTACGGGCCTGTTTGGCCTCGTTACGTAGTGTGGGAACGAAGCACCTTAGGTGTCAACGATCCCGCATTTTCCAACCACTTCCGTCATTCCGGGGCGATGCGAAGCATCGAACTATGGTGCGCAATTGCGCACCTGAGAATCTCGAGATTCCCCGATGCGCAATTGCGCATCTGGGGTCTGGTCCTTCAGACCATCCCGGAATGACGGCCTCACTCACACATGATCGTAATCCACCACGACCTTGTCCGAACACGGCCGCGCCTGGCAGGTCAGGATAAACCCGGCCTTCAGCTCCCACGGCTCGAGCGAATAATTGACTTCCATCTGCGCCTCGCCTTCGACCAGCTTGGCGCGGCAGGTCGAGCACATGCCGCCCTTGCAGGCGAACGGCAGGTCCATGCCGGCGCGCAAGGCGGCATCGAGGATGGATTCATCCGCGGCGACCGGCACCTCCCGCCGCTTGCCGTCGATGATCAGCGAGGCCATCGCCTTTGGCGGCGCGGATACTTCGACCATCTTCTTCGGCCGCGGCTTGCCGCCGAACTCCGAGACGAAGCGCTCGACGTGAATGCGATCCCCGGAAATGCCGACCTCGCGGCAGGTCGCCTCGATGTCCTCGCTCATGCCCAGGGGGCCGCAGATGAAGACATGATCGACGCTGGCCGCCGGCACCAGCGAGCGCAGGAGGACGCGCACCTTCGCGCCGTCGAGCCGGCCGTGCAGGATCGGAATGTCCTGCTCTTCGCCGGAGATGACGTGGAACAGCGAGAGCCGCTGCAGGAAGCGGTCCTTCAATTCTTCTAGTTCTTCGAGAAACAGCATGCTCGCCGTCGAGCGGTTGCCATAGAACAGGAAGAAGCGGCTATGCGGCTCGCGGGCGAGCACGCCCTTGACGATCGAGAGGATCGGCGTGATGCCGCTGCCGGCGGCAAAGCCGACATACACCCTCGCCTCGCCGGGCGCATGCGCGACGCCGAAGCGGCCGGTCGGCGTCATCACGTCGAGCTCGTCGCCGGCCTTCAGCTCCTCTGCCGCCCAGTTGGAGAATGCGCCGCCGTCGACCTTCTTCACGGCAATACGCAGCTCGCCATCGTCAGGCCCGGAGCAGATTGAATAGGAGCGGCGCACTTCCTCGCCGTCCATCGTGGTGCGCAGCGTGAGGTATTGGCCGGGGGAGAAGCTGTAGTCGTCCGCCAGCTCCTTTGGGATCGCAAAGGTCATCGACACGGCGTCCGCGGCTTCCGGGCGGAGATCGCTGACAGCAAGACGGTGAAAGCGCGGCGCGTGGGACATCAGTGTTTCCCCACCGTCATTGCGAGCGCAGCGAAGCAATCCACGCTTTCTTTGCGGCCCGATGGATTGCTTCGCTGCGCTCGCAATGACGGCATGGAGGACCTCAATGGCACTTGAAATAATCAAACGGTTCGCGGCAGGCCTTGCAGCGCCACAGCGCCTTGCACGAGGTCGAGCCGAACTCGGACAGCAACTCGGTATTTTGAGAGCCGCATTGCGGACAGGCCACCTGCTGTTCGCCGAACAGGGCGCGGCGCGAACTTGAGGCCAGCGGCGGCGCGATGCCGTAGGCGCGGAGCTTGTTGCGGCCGTCCTCGCTCATCCAGTCGGTGGTCCAGGCTGGCGAGAGAACGGTGCGGACCGTCGGCCGCGCGATGCCGGCGCGCTCCAGCGCCAGCTCGATCTCGAGCGCGATCATGTTCATGGCGGGGCAGCCGGAATAGGTCGGCGTGATCGCAACCTCGACGCGGCCGTCATGCACCTCGACCTCGCGCAGCACGCCGAGGTCGGCGATCGTGAGCACCGGGATTTCGGGATCGACGACCTGTGATGCCGCCTCCCAGGCGCGGCGGCGCAGATCGCTGTCGCTGAGCACGGCCGTCACCATGTCGCCCCCGGAAAGGTCCGCTGCATCGATTGCAGCTCGCTGAGGAGATGGCCGAGATGCTCGCTGTGCCGGCCGCTGCGGCCGCCCTGCTGCATCCAGTCGTTGTTCGGCAGCACGAGCGTCGCCTCGCTGACGACGCCAGTGATCGTCTTCAGCCATGGCGCACGTAGCGGCGCCGGGTCGATGGCGATGCCGGCATCGATCAGGCCACGCTCGCTGTCGTCGACCGCAAACATCTCGCCGGTAAAGGCCCAGAGTTCGTCGATCGCGGCTTGCGCGCGGCGGTGGCTTTCCTCGGTGCCGTCGCCGAGGCGGATGATCCACTCCGAGGAATGGCGCAGATGATAGGCGCTTTCCTTTTCCGATTTCGCCGCGATCGCCGCCAGCGTCGTATCGCCGGAGCGCATCATCGCCCGCCAGTAGAGGTCGGCGAAGGCCGCATAGAAGAACTGCCGCACCATGGTGCGCGCGAAATCGCCGTTCGGCTGCTCCAGCAGCAGGAGATTGCGGTACTGCCTGACGTCGCGCAGATAGGCGAACCTGTCCTCGTCGTTGCCCCTGCCCTCGACCTTGGCCGCATAGGTATAGAGTTCGCGCGCCTGCCCCAGCAGATCGAGCCCCATATTGGCGAGCGCCATGTCCTCTTCCAGAACAGGCGCATGGCCGCACCATTCCGACAGCCGGTGCCCCAGGATCAGCGCATCATCGGCGCGGCGCAGGGTGTAGAGCACCAGCGGCGTTTCGGAGACGGTGATGTTGGCTGCGGTCATCTGGATACCTAGCTGTTCGATCGTCATTGCGAGGAGCGAAGCGACGAAGCAATCCATTCTTCCGTTACGGCGCGATGGATTGCTTCGCTGCGCTCGCAATGACGGCATCACATATGCCCGACTTCCTCCGGCACGTCGTAGAACGTCGGATGGCGGTAGATCTTGGACTCCGCCGGCTCGAACATCATGCCCTTCTCGGACGGATCGGACGCGGTGATCGCGTTCGACGGCACCACCCAGATCGAGAGCCCCTCGCCGCGGCGGGTATAGATGTCGCGCGCGGCCTGCAGCGCCAGCGTTGCGTCGGTGGCGTGCAGCGAGCCGACATGCTTGTGCGCGAGGCCGTTGCGGCTGCGGATGAAGACTTCCCAGAGCGGAATGTTCGGCGTTGCCATCGTCGTCTCCCTACTCGGCGGCCTGCAAGGCGGCGCGCTGCTTGCGCTTTTCGGCATAGGCCATCGCGGCCTCGCGCACCCAGGCGCCGTCTTCATGCGCCTTGCGCCGCGCCGCCAGCCGCTCGCGGTTGCAGGGGCCGTTGCCTGCCAGCACCTGCTTGAACTCGTCCCAGTCGATCGCGCTGTATTCCCAATTGCCGTTTTCGTTCTGCTTCATGCCGGGATCGGGAATGGTCAGCCCGAGGAACTGCGCCTGCGGCACGGTGGCGTCGACGAATTTCTGGCGCAGCTCGTCATTGGAGAAGCGCTTGATCTTCCATCGGGTCGAGGTGTCGCTGTGCTGGCTGGCCTGGTCGGGCGGACCGAACATCATCAGCACCGGCCACCACCAGCGGTTCAGCGCATCCTGCGCCATCGCCTTCTGCTCGGCCGTGCCGCGGCACAGCATCAGCATGATCTCAAAGCCCTGGCGCTGGTGGAAGGATTCCTCCTTGCAGACGCGGATCATCGCGCGCGCATAGGGGCCGTAGGAGCAGCGGCACAGCGGGATCTGGTTCATGATCGCCGCGCCGTCGACCAGCCAGCCGATCGTGCCGATGTCGGCCCAGGTCAGCGTCGGATAGTTGAAGATCGAGGAATATTTTGCCTTCCCCGCCAGCATCAGATCGACCAGTTCCTCGCGCGAGGAGCCGAGCGTCTCGGCGGCGGCGTAGAGATAGAGCCCGTGGCCGCACTCGTCCTGCACCTTCGCCAGCAGCGCCGCCTTGCGGCGCAGCGACGGCGCGCGGGTGATCCAGTTGCCTTCGGGAAGCATGCCGACGATTTCGGAATGCGCGTGCTGGGAGATCTGCCGCGTCAGCGTCTTGCGGTAGGCCGCCGGCATCCAGTCGTTCGGTTCGATCCGTTCCTCGGCATCGATCCGCGCCTGAAACTGCGCAGCCCTTTCGGCGTCCTCAAGGGGGCGGTCTTCGCCCTCGGACGAATTGAGCGCCTGCGTATACATGGCGGGCCTCCCGGTATTTGTTGGGAGGAAACATATAACATAATTTTTGATACGCAATATAATTCTGTAACATATCTACATACCGTCGAACCGCCGGAACAGCTCGGCGCCGGGTTCCGGCAGCGGCCCGTTTTCGTTGGTCGCGTGATCGTCAAGCCATTGTTCGGACGCTGGAAGCAGCGCGCGATAGATCTCGCCGCAGAGTTTTCGGGCCGCCCTGCCCGGCCAGTCCGCCGGTAGCAGCGAGGTCGGCAGCAAGGGGTCACGCAGCACCACGCGGCGGTAATGGTGGATGAGAAGCACGCGCGCGGTGAATGCGTCGGCCTCGGCCAGCCGCTCGCCCTTGCCGATCCATTCCCGCAGCGGCGCGAAGGTCTTCATGAACTTCTGATAGGCGTCGGCGGTGCGATGGAGCGGCCAGCTTTCGCTGAGCAGCCGCCGGCCGCTGTCGTCTTCCGCGGAGACTTCAAGGCGGATCGCGCCCGAGGCTTCCTCAGGGATCGGCACGCCCGACGGTGCGACCCACACGCCCGGCAGCGGACTGCCGAAGCCCGCGTTCTTCAGCGCCTCGCGCGCAACGTCGCGGTCGCCGCCATTGCCGATCAACAAGAGCTCGAAGCGCCCGGTCCAGTCGGAGGCCGGCGGGCCGTAGATGTGTTTCGTCGCGATATCAAACGTTTGCCGCCCGCTCTGCACCAGGCGGTAGAAGCTGTTGCGGCCGATTCTATTGCGCTCGAACCAGCCATCCGCGGTCAACCGCGACATCGCGGTGCGCACCACGCTGGCGTCGATATCGAGCTGCGCGAAGAATTCGAGCAGCGTGCCGAGCCAGACCGAGCCGCCGCGCGGCACGATCGCATCGCCGAACACGGTGATGACGATCGAGCCGGTGCGCGAAGGTTCGCGCTTAAGCTGTTGAACGATACGGGCAAGCGGCGGCGGCATGCGTCCACGCATAGCGCGTTTTGCGGGAGAGCGACACGGAGATAGCGGGGCTTTCATCCTTCGAGACGCGGCGAAAACGCCGCTCCTCAGGATGAGGTTTGACTGCTCAGGATGACAGGGAGAGATTTTGCGCTCCGCCATATCCACGTCATTGCGAGCGCAGCGAAGCAATCCATCTATCCCCGAGCCGAGACGTGGATTGCTTCGCTACGCTCGCAATGACGGAACTGGATAGCTCACAGACGTTCAGGATGAAGTCTTAGGACCCTCATGGTGAGGAGCGCGGCAATGCCGCGCGTCTCGAACCATGTGGGCCCGGCTGCTACCGGTGCGGGTTCGGATAGACCACGCTGCGCCAGCCGCTGCGGTCGAACGGGGCCCATTCGCCTTCCGCCTGCGCCAGGCGATCGGCGACGGCGTAGACGGCGGCGGGGTGATGGCCCATGCCGCAATGGCTGCTCTCGACCTCGATGCTCTCCGACATCGCCGACGTCTTTTCCATGCAGCCCTGCCAGGCGCAGACGCCGTCGGTGCGGCTGAAGATCGCGGTGGTCGGCACCGGCGGAGGCGCCGACAGCGCGCCGCCGAAACGCGTGTCCTCTTCGTCGGCACGGCGGCCGCTTGCCAACTCATAGACGCGCCAGGCGTTGGTGGCCTTCGGGCCGGCCGCGAACGGGCTGCCGAGCGTGATCACGCTGCGCACGCGCTCCGGCATCATCTTGGCGAGCTGGCGCGCGTAGAGGCCGCCGAGGCTCCAGCCGACCAGCGAGACCTTGCGGCCGTGGCTGTCGTTCAATTCCTGCACCAGATCGACCATCGCCTCCTGCACGCCATGGCGCAGGCCGAGATTGCGGCCCTGCCGCCAGCCGCTGACGGCGTAACCGCGACTACGCAGGAAGGTGCGGAGCGGACGGGTCGAGACATCGGACGCCACAAGCCCGGGCAGCACCAGCACCGGATGACCATCGCCGCGCGGCGCCAGGCTCAGCAGCGGCAACGCGCCGAGAAACGCGCCCAGTTCGGAAATGGCCCGGCCTTCCAGAAACATCAGGGTTCTGGACGGCGGGGCAAGCGTCTGCGCAGCAACGGACATCATGTCTCCTCTCGGGCGCGGCCCCTAACGTCTCGGCAGCCGGCCACTGGTTCAGTTGAATTGACGCAACCGCAATAGAATCGTTCGCAACGCAACATTGTTCCTAAAAAGCTAGGGAACCCGTTTTGGTCTTGCAAGACGACCTGATCACACTTGGCAGAACTAAAGGCATTGACGTGATTAATAAGTCACAGCAGCCGCAACAGGTATTCGAGCGTGTACAGCGCCAGCCCTGCAAGCCCGCCGATCAGCGAGCCGTTGAAGCGGATGTATTGCAGGTCGCGGCCGATATTGATCTCGATCAGCGCGATCAACTGGCCCATGTCCCACGACTTGACCTGGTCGGAGATGAAGGTGGAGACGCCGCTCTTCTGTTCGGCAACCACGGTGCGCAGCACCGCGACGAGGCCCTGGTTGATTTCGGTGCGCAGTTCGGCGTCGCCGGCCAGCGCCTCGCCGGCTGTCACGAACATGCGCACGAGATATTGCTCCAGCACCTGCGTCTCGCCTGAGGCGCTGCGCTCGAAGAACGATCGCGCATTCTCCCAGATGTGGCGCGCAAGGCTGGTCAGTTCGGGGCGCGCCAGCAGATCGCGCTTCAGCCCGGCGATGCGCTCGGCATAGGCGGGATCGGTGCCGAGGCGGTCGACGAAGGTCAGCACCATGCGGTCGAACTCGCCGCGGAACGGATGCGCGGGATCGTTGCGGACTTCCTCGAAGAAGGCGCTCGCGGACGCCACGATCTTGTTCACGAGAAACTTGTCGGCGCGATAGAGTTTTAGAAGCGTCGGCAGCTCGTTGCGGATCTTCTCGCGGATCATGGCCATGGTCTCGGCCGTCGTCATCGTCTCATGCACGCCGCGCAGGAGATCGTCGAGCAGGCCCTGATGGCGGCCTTCCTTCACGAACGCGCGCAACGTGCCGGCGGCAAGCGGCGCGAGATCGATCGCCATCAGTTGTGCCGTGATGCGGCGGCTGACGAAGGTCATCAGCCCGGAATTTTCCGTCGCGGCGAGCGCCTCGGGCAACAGCCGCAGCGCAAAGCGCGCGAGATCCTCGCTGCGCTTGCGGTCGCGCAGCCAGTCGGCGATGAACGAGCCGAAATCGATCTGCCGCAGCTTGGCTTCGACCGGCGCCGCTTCGAGGAAATGCTGCTCGATGAATTCGCCGAGCTTGTCGGCGATGCGGTGCTGGTTGCTCTGGATGATCGCGGTGTGCGGGATCGGCAGCCCCAGCGGCCGCTTGAACAGCGCCACCACGGCGTACCAGTCGGCCAGGCCGCCGATGGTGGCAGCCTCGGCAAAGGCCGCGATGAAGCCGAACACGGGATGCAGCGGAAGCAGCGCCCTTGCGGCCAGGAAGATCACAAATGTCGCGGCCAGCACCGAGGTGGCCAACAGCTTCACGCGCCGCAGCTCGGCCGCGCGCGCGGCGTCGCCGGGACTGTCGATCGTGAAGGTGGCCGGAAGCGGCATGGAGGCTTTCGGAGAAGATTCGCGCCTGTGTCAGCGTAATCCGTCATTGCGAGCGCAGCGAAGCAATCCATCTCACCGCGAACGGAAAGATGGATTGCTTCGTCGCTTCGCTCCTCGCAATGACGGAGGAGGATGCAACATTGATCTAAGGACGCGCCTGATAAAAAGAAGGCCCGCCTAAGCGGGCCTTCGAAACGGTGGCAGTCAGACGATCGCGATCAGGCGGTCTTGGAATAGACCTTGGAGAAGTTGTCCTGCGCGGTCTTGGCGCTGTCGGCGACGAGCTTGCCGAGATACTCGGTGGAGGCCTTCGCCCGCGAGACGAGCACTTCGCCGCGCGCACGGACCAGGTCCGACTGGATCTGGGCGGCTTCGCTCAGCGACTTGGCCGAAGCGAGCTTGTCGATGCCGGCGAAGAACGCTTCCGCGTCCTGGTAGAGCGCCTGCTGGATGTTGCGGCTGATCTTGGCGGCCTCGGTGACCGAACCGGCAACGGCGGTCTCGATCGCGGCGGTGACCTTCTCGGAGCCGGCGTGGAGGTCGGCGGCGCGCTCCTTGGCGGTCTCGGCCTGCTTCTTCACGAACTCACGGGCGGCTTCCGGAACTTCCATGTTCTGGAGCTTGGTGAACGCCTCGGTGACGGGCGCGAAGGCTTCCTTGACGGTGTTCAGCACGGAATTGGTTTCGGTGGTCATTGGGGGTCTCTCCATCCTCAGGTTTTGAGCAACGGGGCTCACCCCGTCCGGTTTGGCCCGGGGCACGCGTGTTGTGCCATAGTTAATGGTGCGGCGCAACATTCATGTTGCAGCGCGATATCACGAATTCGTGATCAGCCGGTTAGATGGGCGGTTTGCCTACAGAACCGGCGAAAGTTCCGCTTTGGGCCTCTGCCGGAACCGCCCGGTCTACTTTGCATGGGGTTGTTTTCGCAATTTTTGTCCCGGCCCCCTGTGGTGCCAGCGCTGGAGGGCAAGTTCTAATGCTGGACCGCCCCCGGGAGCCCGTAGGCCTCGAGCTGGGCCCGGACCTGCGCCACATTGTGCCCGAGCACGACGATGTCGTGCTTCTTGCCGTCGACGTCCCGGACATGGTCCCGCAGCAGCGCCTCGGCCTTGAAGCCGAGGCTCTCGAACAGGGCGATCGCCGCCTGCTGGTCGACCGTCATCTGCACCGACAGCTTTTCCAGGCCGGCGCCGAGCGCCAGGGCAAAGGTCTCCTGGGACAGCGCCCGGCCGACGCCCTGCCCGCGGACGTCCAGCGACACCACCATCCGGATTTCGCCGACATGGGGCGACCAGGAATGGGGATCGCGCACCAGCGTGCCGCAGCCGACCACCGTCCCGTCCTTCACCGCCAACAGGCTGACGATGGCGCCGCGCTCGATCTCGTTGATCCAGGCCGACAGCACCTTGGGCTGGCTGATGTTGCGCGGCAGGAACAGCAGATCATGGGTCGGCAGCTTTTGCGCGAACGCCAGCACGGCGCCCTCGTCGGCGCGCGCCATCATGCGGAATTCGATATCGCCGGCGTCGGTCTTGACGTGGCGGGGATAGGAACGTGTTTCGCTCATGTTGATCTCTTACCTAGCCAGGAATCCAGTTTCGGCCACAGCCGCTTGATCGCGTTGGCGCCGGCGACGAGGCTGACGTGACCGCCCTTCAGCATCACCTCTTCCTTGTCGGTCGAGCCGACCTTGGTAATGAGGTGCTTGGCGGCGTCATAGGGCACGATGTGATCGTGCTCGGCGACCGCATGCAGGATCGGCACCGTGATTTTGGAAAGTTCGGCCGCGCGTCCGCCGACCGTCATGGTGTCGTTGTAGAGCTTGTTGTCCCACATCAGGTCCTTGGTGATGGTGCGAAAGTACTCGCCGGCCAGCGGCAGGGTGTCCGTGCCCCAGCGGTCCATCATCCGGTAGGCCTTGACGTATTCGTCGTTCCAGATGTTTTCCCAGAGTTGCACCTGGCTGACGGTGCGCGAGGCCGGCCGCAGCATCTCGAACGAGGACAGGATCATTTCCGGCGGCACGTTGCCGACGCTGTCGACCAGACGGTCGACATCGAAATAGCGGCGGTCCGAAAAGTTCTGGAACAGCTTCATCTCGCGGAAGTCGATCGGCGTGGTGAAGCAGATCAGGTTCTTCATCGGCCCGTCATGGAAGATCGAGCCGTACAGCAGCGACAGCACGCCGCCGAAGCAGTAGCCGATGATGCTGACGTCCTTTTCGCCGGAATCCTGCTGCACGCGGCGGATGCAGTCCGGAATGAAGTCGAGGACGTAGTCCTCCATCCGCAGGGATTTTTCTTCCGGCTTCGGCGCGGTCCAGTCCAGCATGTAGACGTCGTAGCCGCGCTTCAAGAGAAACTCGATAAAGCTCTGGCCCGGCACCATGTCGAGGATGTAGCCGCGGTTGGTGGTGGCCATCACGATCAGGATCGGCACGCGGTAGATTTCATTCGAAACGGGGCGGTAGTGGTAGAGGTTCATGGTGCCGCGGACGGCCAGGATGTCCTTTGGTGTCGAGCCGAGCGAGGGCCCGGAAGTTGAAAAATATTCGACACCCTTGATGCTGCGCTGGATCGCGCGCTGCACCTCGGACTGGACCCGCTCCGAGATGGAAGCAAAATCGAGACCCGTCGGAGCGTTCATTTCGGCTCTCCCTCCGAGGGCGGACGCCTGGTGCGCGGCGGTCGTGACGTGCCGCCCTCCGGCGCCAGCGAATTGTGATGCACCTGATGCAGCAGCGCCTTGATCTCGTTGAGCTGGCCCTCGATGTTCTGCAGCCGCTCGGCCATGCCGACCATCTGCGCGCGGCTCGGCAGGTTCATGGCCAGGAGATATTTCTCCATCAGTTCGCCAAGCTGCTTCTGCGCGCC
>Ga0102590_1000985_pt1 | contig 49431 bp, 44 predicted proteins | sample AraplaMF_Col_mMF_FD_76859 | JGI IMG/M metagenome (GOLD analysis project Ga0102590, IMG submission 76859) | Arabidopsis root microbial communities from the University of North Carolina, USA - plate scrape MF_Col_mMF | ecosystem: Host-associated > Plants > Roots > Endosphere | place: USA...
TCGAGGCGATGTGCGCCGGCCTTGCCGCCGAGCGCATGTCGGCCGTGGAGCGCCACGGTCTGGAGGCCGTGCACGAAGAGCTGCGGGTGCTGAGCTACGCCGGCAATCCCGATCGCTTCCACGAGGTCAACGAACGCTTCCACAACGCGATCTATGCGGGATCGCAGAACGGCTACATCGCCGAGATCACGCTGGCCACCCGCGTTCGCGTGCAGCCGTTCCGCCGCGCCCAGTTCCGCAACCTCGGCCGTCTCGCCAAGTCGCAAGCCGAGCACGACCGCGTCGTCGTCGCCATCATGCGCGGCGACAAGCAGGGCGCCGCCGCCGCCATGCGCGCACATATCGAGCTGGTGCGCGGGGAGTATGAGATTTACGCGGTGTCGGTGTAGCCGCCGGTGCCGTGTCCCGGACGCGGTGCAGCGTGTAGCGCTGCTCCGCAGAGCCGGGACCCATCTATCCGTTATGCAAGCCGCTCCATGGGTCCCGGTTCAGCAGCGCACCACTGCGTGATGCGCTGCGCCCGGGACACGAGGTCGTTCACGCAGTGGCGACTTCCTTCATATACGCGCGCCATCCCCCAAACGCCGTGATATCACGCGCTTCGCCAAGTACCTCCGGCTCGACGAGAAATCCCTTCACGCAGCGGCCATCAGCAAGCCGCACCGTCCCGATTGCCATCGGCGCCGGAATTTCATTGACGAACCTGCCGAAGGCGGACGACGACAGCGACCAGATCTCCAATTCGATCGACGCACCCTTGCCGGCCTCGACGCGCAGTAGGCCGGGCTTCGGCGGCGTGGTCTGGAGCGCATAGAGCTTGTAGTCCGGCGTGGTGCTGGTCGCCTCGATCAGCTTTCCGTTCAACGCCTTCAATTCACCGTTCAGCGCCATGCCGGAAAGATGCGCGCCGACGACCGCGATCGGAATCTCGTCGCCGCCATCTGCTGGAAGCGGCGCGAGCGGTGCTTGCGGCACGCCCTTCGCACCCACGGTCAATTTCGTATCCGCATGGAAGACACGCCCGATGCTCGCGAGCAGTGCGTCACGTCCTGCGGGCGCCAGCAGCGTGATGCCGAATGGAATACCGTCGGCGCGCATCGCCGCCGGCACCGCGAGACCGCAGAGGTCGAGCAGATTGACGAAATTGGTGTAGGTGCCGAGCCGGCTGTTGAGCTCGATCGGATTGGCCAGCACCTGCGCGGTCGTATACGCCGTCGGCGCCGTCGGCAGCACCAGCGCATCGATATTGGCAAACGTCCGCTCGGCGATCTTGCGCAGGCCCTGCAGGCGATAGAGCGCGGAGAAGGTGTCCGCCGCCGTGAGCCGTGCCCCGGCCGCGGTGATCTCGCGCGTGACGGGATGGATCGTATCGGGCGCGGACGCCAGCAGATTCTTGATCACGAGATAGCGCTCGGCGACCCAGGGACCCTCATAGAGCAACCGCGCCGTCTCGTAGAACGGCTCGAGGTCGAACTCCACCAGCGTTGCGCCGAGTGACGTCCAGCGTTTCAATGCATCGGCGTAAGCGGCCTCCGCCTTCTTGTCGCCGAAGAAGATCAGCTGGCCGTTGCGCGGCACGCCGAGGCGCATGTTGGACGGAAACGGCGTGAGCGCGCCAAGCGGCCTGTCGCGCGAGAACGGATCGGCCTGGTCGGGCCCGGCCATCACCGACAGCGCGAGTGCGGCATCGTCCACGGTCAGCGCGAACACCGAGATGCAGTCGAGCGTGCGGCACGCCGGCACAAGACCCGCGGTCGAGATCATGCCGAGACTTGGCTTCAGCCCGACGATGTTGTTGAGCATCGCCGGCACGCGGCCGCTGCCGGCGGTGTCGGTGCCGAGCGACAACGGCACCAGGCCGGCGCCGACGGCGGTGGCCGATCCCGAGCTCGAGCCGCCGGGAATGAGATCCTCGCGGATCGAATTTCTGGGAATGCCGTAGGGTGAGCGCACGCCGACGAGGCCGGTCGCGAACTGGTCGAGATTGGTCTTGCCGATGATGATTGCCCCGGCCGCGCGCAGGCGCTCCACCGCGGTCGAGTCATGGGTTGGCGTGTAGGAGAAGGCGGGGCAGGCGGCCGTGGTCGGAAATCCCAGCGCGTCGATATTGTCCTTCACCGCAACCGGGACGCCGTAGAGCGGCAGGTCGGCGGCATCCTTCGCGCTCAGCCTTTCGGCTTCCGCAACGGCGTCCTTCTCGTCGCGCAGGCTGATGAACAATGCGGGATCGTTGTGGTCGCGGATGCGTTGGTAGGTCCGCACGATCGTCTGCGCCGGCGTAACTATGCCCGCGCGATGCGCGGCCACAATCGCGGCGATCGTTTCAGGCTGCTCAGCCCCCATGGTGACAAAACTCCGGCAACAGGTCTCACCCGGATTGAAGCAAGCGATGTGCCATTGTGTACAGAATCCGGGCAGGATGGCTCCCGCGGATACTATCGTCAGATCAGTGGCTTGGGTGATATTTCGAGGATTGATTGAGCCACCGTGCCAGCGCCCCGTTCCGGGCATTTGCACAAATCATGAGCAGTCGGGATCAAGTGAAGCCAGCGAGGATCTGGAGCAGCCGCTCCCGATTCGCCTTGCCGATCTTCTCTTCGACATGCCGCTCGTGCTCAGCAGCGAGGCGCTTGAACTTCGTCAGCGCCGTCTCGCCCGGCGCGGTGAGATGCAGCGCGTGGGAGCGCCGGTCCGTCTTCGATTTGACCCGCTTCACGAGCTTGCGCTGCTCGAGGCTGTCGAGCAGGTGCACCAGCCGGGCGCGCTCGATGCCGAGGCGCTTTGCCACCGCCATCTGCGAGAGCCCCGGATTGGCGCCGATCACTGTCAGCACCGAATATTGCGTCGGCCGGATATCGACGTCGCCGAGCGTCTTGATGAAGTCCTGGAAGATCCAGATCTGGAAGCGCCGCACGGCGTAGCCGGCGTGCCCGACCAGTGCGTCGAGGCCGATCTCGTCCGCGTCGTGTTGCCGCGCCGCGCCGTTGCCGGCGCGCTTGCGTGGGGAGGGGCGGCGCTCGGCTCGGGCAGTGCTGGCTGTCACATCATGTCTCCTGCCGTGCGACCTTAGCCTCTTCGCTGGTCGGCCGGAAGATTGTTGTTGACGACAACAATTACCATGCCCAACATTATGGCCAAAGCGGCCCGGAACGAGGCTGCGGCCCATCACCGGTACGGGCGAGGAGGAAACCATGACAACCGCCACACGCGGTGACGCTGCGAGCCTGTTCGCAACGCCCAGGACCGTTGCCGAGCATCGCACCGACGGCAGCATCGTGCTGCGCTCGCCTGAGCCTCTTCGCGAGAGCGCGCGCTGCATCGGCGACTGGCTGGAGCATTTTGCGCGGCAGACGCCCGACACGATCTTCCTCGCCGAGCGTGATAACGCCGATACCCCCTGGGCCACCATGACCTACGCAGGCGCCCTGCGGCGGGTCCGCGCAGCGGCGTCCTGGATCCTGGCGCAGAAGCTCAGCGCCGAGCGCCCCGTCGTCATTCTCTCCGACAACAGTATCGACCATGCGCTGCTCGCGCTCGCCGCCCAGCATGTCGGCGTGCCTTCGGCCGCGATCTCGCCGGCCTATTCGCTGATGTCGAGAGATTTCGACAAGCTCAAGAGCATGATCTCGCTGCTTCAGCCGGGTGCCATCTATGTCGCCGCGACCAAGCCGTTTGCCGCGGCGCTGGCCGCGATCGAGCCGCTGCACGAAGCGCAGATCATCAGCGGCAAATCCGGCGATGCCGATGCTCTGGCCTTCCGTGACATCGCGGCAACGCCTGAAACGGGCGATGTCGCAGGAGCTTTCGCCGCGGTGACGCCGGACACGATCGCAAAATTCCTGTTCACATCGGGCTCGACCGGCACGCCCAAGGCCGTGATCAACACCCAGCGCATGCTGACCTCGAGCCAGCAGGCCAAGGCGCAGACCTGGACTTTTCTCGGGCAGGCTGGCAGCGATCTCGTCATCCTCGACTGGCTGCCGTGGAGCCACACCTTTGGCGCAAACCACAATTTCAATCTGGTGCTGCGCAACGGCGGCTCGCTCTATATCGACGGCGGCAAGCCCGCGCCCGGCCTGTTCACGACGTCGCTCGCTAATCTCAGAAGTGTGATGCCGACGGTCTATTTCAACGTGCCGCGCGGCTTCGACATGCTGATCGCGGCGCTGCGCGGCGACGAGAAGCTGCGCCGCCGCTTCTTCAGCGAGGTGAAATTCGCCTTCTATGCGGGGGCGGCGCTGCCGCAGAATCTGTGGGATGCGCTCGAACAGCTCTCCATTGAAACCGTCGGCCACCCGCTGCCGATGGTCTCGGCCTGGGGCTCGACCGAGACCTCGCCGCTGGCGACCGATTGCCATTTCCTCGCAGACCGCTCCGGCAATATCGGCGTGCCGATTCCCGGCACCGAGTTGAAGCTCGTCGCGTCCGGCGACAAGCTGGAGGTGCGCGTGCGCGGCCCCAATGTCACGCCCGGCTATTGGAAGGCGCCCGAGCTGACGAAGCAGGCGTTCGACGACGAAGGCTTCTATCTCATCGGCGATGCGGTGAAGCTGGCCGATCAAGAACGGCCCGAGCGCGGCCTGTTCTTCGATGGCCGGGTCGCGGAAGACTTCAAGCTCAATTCCGGCACCTGGGTCAATGTCGGCACGCTGCGCGTTGCCGGCATCGCCGCGCTGGCACCGCTCGCGCAGGACATCGTCGTCGCGGGCCATGGCGGCGACGAGGTGCGCTTCCTGGTGTTCCCGAATGTTGTCGCCTGTCGTGCGCATGCCGGCTTGCCCGAGACGGCGAGCGTGAGCGACGTGCTTGGCCATGAAAGGGTCAGGACCGCGATCGCGCAGGGGCTTGCCAAACTGAAGCAGCAGGGCGCGAACTCCTCCGGCCATGCGACGCGGGCGCTGTTGCTTGTCGAGCCGCCATCCGTCGACGGCGGCGAGATCACCGACAAGGGCTACATCAACCAACGCGCGGTGCTGACGCGGCGGGCCGATGCGGTGATGCGGCTGAACGACGATGCGTCGGCGGAGTGGGTTGGGCTGTAGCGACTGAACTAGTAGCTGCTCTCGTGCTCCGGACGCAACGCAGCACGCAGTGATGCGCTGCTGAGCCGGGGCCCATCTCTCGTCGTGCGCGTAGTCGCATGGGGCCCGGCTCTGCGCAGCAGCGTTTCACGCCGCAGCGCGTCCGGGACACGGACAAACACACCAGCCATCCTGCCGCAATATCCTGCATGATTCTTTTGTTGCCGAAGCAACTAATTTGTGCGAACCGTTTCCGACAAGGATGACGGCGGGGGAACCGCTGCGCCTGTCACGGAGGAAACGATGCTCGGCAGAAGGGGTGCCGCGGGCAAATGCCGGCGTATGCCTGGACTTGACGGGGGATCGCGGCCGGTGCGCGATCCGTCAGGCCTCGCTGCCGCCGGTCACCGCGCCGAGATTCTCGTGCAGCCGGCGCAGCAGATCGATCAGCACCGAGCGCTCGTCCTTGCTCAGGCACGACAACAGACGCCGTTCGCGCTCGAACGCGGCGACGATCACCTTGTCATGGGTGGCGCGGCCCCGTGCGGTGAGCGAGATCGAATGGGTGCGGCCGTCGTTCGGATCGGTGCGGATCGACACCAGCCCGCGCCTCTCCAGGCCCGCCAGCGTGCGGCTGACCGGGCCCTTGTCGAAACCGATCACGTGGCAGATGCGCGAGGCCGGGATGCCCGGCTCGATCGCCAGCAGCGACATGATCCGCCATTCCGTGACGTTGACGCCGAACTGCTTCTGATAGAGCGCGGTCGCGCTGTTCGAGAGCTTGTTGGCGATGAAGGTGATGAACGCCGGAACGTAGCGATCGAGATCGAGCGTCGGTCCCGCCTCCATGGGCGCGGACTTCTGGCGGGCTCTGGTCGAGGACGGCGGCATAGGGTTTTTCTGACTCGCGGCGTGCCCGCAGACCTAATGGCAAGCGCGGGCCTTTCACAAGATCAAAATGAGGGAGGAGTTTCATGAGCGCACCCGGCTCCGCGCCGTCAGGCGTACCGCATGTCGACGTCGATCCCTTCGACATGAATTTTTTTGCCGACCCCTACCCCGCGCACGAGCTGTTGCGCGAGACCGGCCCGGTCGTCTATCTCGACAAGTGGAAGCTCTATGGCGTGGCGCGCTATGCCGAGGTCCATGCCGTCCTGAACGATCCCGCGACCTTCTGCTCCAGCCGCGGCGTCGGCCTGTCCGACTTCAAGAAGGAGACGCCGTGGCGGCCGCCGAGCCTGATCCTGGAGGCCGATCCGCCCGAGCACACTCGCACCCGTGCAGTGTTGTCGAAGGTGCTGTCGCCGACCGTGATGAAAGGACTGCGCGACCGCTTTGCCGCCGTCGCAGAGCAGCGGGTCGACGCGCTGCTCGACAAGGGCAGCTTCGATGCGATCACGGATCTTGCCGAAGCCTATCCGCTCTCGATCTTCCCGGATGCGCTCGGTCTGAAGCCGGAGGGGCGCGAGCATCTCATCCCCTATGCGAGCGTCGTGTTCAACGCCTTCGGCCCGCCGAACCAGCTGCGCCAGGACGCCATCGCGCGTTCGGCGCCGCATCAGGCCTACGTCACCGAACAATGCCAGCGTGACAACCTGACGCCCGGCGGCATCGGCGCCTGTATCCATGCCCATGTCGACGAGGGCGCGATCACGGCGACCGAGGCGCCGTTGCTGGTGCGCTCGCTCCTGTCGGCTGGTCTCGACACCACCGTCAACGGCATCGGCGCCGCGGTCTATTGTCTCGCGCGTTTCCCGGAGCAATGGCAACGGCTGCGGGGCGACCTCACGCTCGCTCGCAACGCTTTCGAGGAGGCCGTGCGGTTCGAAAGCCCGGTGCAGACGTTCTTCCGCACCACCACGCGCGAGGTCGAACTGTCAGGCGCGAGCATCGGCGAGGGCGAGAAAGTGCTGATGTTCCTTGCGGCGGCCAATCGCGATCCCCGCCGCTGGGACAAGCCCGACAGCTACGACATCACCCGCCGCACCTCCGGCCATGTCGGCTACGGCTCCGGCATTCACATGTGCGTCGGTCAGCTGGTGGCGCGTCTCGAAGGCGAGACCATGCTGTCGGCCCTGGCCCGCCGTGTCGCCAGCATCGAGATCACGGGCGAGCCGAAGCGCCGTTTCAACAACACGCTGCGCGGGCTCGACAGCCTGCCGGTGACGATCACGCCCGCCTGACGATCGGCGGCGAAAACAATCAACAGGGGAGGGAATAATGAAGAATCTGAAATGGACGCTCGCACTGGCCGCGAGCCTGATCGGCGGCGTGGCGAGCGCCGAGATCTCCGACAACGTCGTGCGCGTCGGCGTGCTCAACGACATCTCCGGCATCTTCCAGGATACCAACGGCATGGGCTCGGTGGAAGCTGCGCGCATGGCGGCCGAGGATTTCAACGGCGGCGGTAAGGGCATCAAGGTCGAGATCGTCTATGCCGACCACCAGAACAAGGCCGATGTCGGCAACGCCATCGCGCGCAAATGGCTCGATGTCGAAGGCGTCGATGCCATCGTCGATGTGCCGAACTCGGCCGTCGGTCTCTCCATCAACACGCTGCTGCGCGACAGCCGCATGACCTTCCTGGCGTCGTCGACCGCAAGCTCGGATCTCACCGGCAAGGCGTGCTCCCCCAACACGATCCAATGGGTCAACGACACCTGGGCCACCGGCAACACCACGGCGGCCGCGATGATGTCGCGCGGCGGCAAGGACTGGTATTTCCTCACGGTCGACTACGCGCTGGGCAAGGGCATCGAGGCCGAAGCGCAGAAATACATCGAGGGTCACGGCGGCAAGGTGCTCGGCTCCTCGAAGCACCCGCTCGGCACCTCCGATTTCGCTTCCTTCCTGCTGCAGGCGCAGAACTCGAAGGCGCAGGTGATCGGCCTTGCCAATGCCGGCGGCGATACCATCAATGCGGTGAAGCAGGCGGCCGAGTTCGGGGTGCAGCAGAACGGGCAGAAGCTCGTCGCGTTCCTGCTCTTCATCAACGACGTGCACGGCATGGGCATCAAGGTCGCGCAGGGCCTCCAGCTCATGGAAGCCTTCTACTGGGACATGAACGACGACACCCGCGCGTTTGCAAAGCGCTTCGCCGCGCGACCCGGCATGAACGGCAAGATGCCGAGCGGCAACCAGGCCGGCGTCTACGCCTCCACGCTGGCTTATCTCAACGCGGTCGCCGCGACCGGCAGCGACAACGCCAAGGATGCGGTGCCGCAGATGAAGAAGTTCAAAGGCAAGGATAAACTGTTCGGCGACACCGCGATCCGCCAGGACGGCCGCGTCGTGCATCCCATGTATCTGTTCGAGGTGAAGAAGCCGGAGGAGTCGAAATATCCGTACGACTACTACAAGCTGGTTTCGACCATTCCGGCGGAGCAGGCGTTCCGGCCGCTGGCGGAGGGTGGGTGCGAATTGGTGAAGTAAGTCTCGTGCCCCGGACGCAGCGCGGCGCGTAGCGCTGCGCTGCAGTGCCGGGGCCTGTTCTTGCTGAAGCGCCATGGGTCGCGGCTCTGCGTCGCGTCATTTCATGCCCCGCCGCGTCCGGGACACGAGAAGAGCGCCTACACCACCTTGCTTGACCCCTGCGTGATCAGCCGCGCCGCCCGTTGATCGCGTGCGTAGATCCACAGCCAGCTCAGCGCGACACTGAGGCGGTGGCGGAGGCCGATCAAGAAGTAGATGTGGGCGATGCCCCAGATCCACCACGCGATGGTGCCGCGCAGCTTGACCTTGCCGAAGTCAATCACCGCGAGCCGCTTGCCGATCTGCGCGAGGCTGCCGGCGTGCTTGTAGCGGAACGGGCGTGTCGCAGCGCCGCGCAACCGCGCCTTGATGGTCTCGGCGACATGCTTGCCCTGCTGCTTCGCCGCCGGCGCGATGCCGGGCACCGGCTTGCCCTCCCAGGCGTCGATACTCACGGTGTCGCCGATCGCGAAGATCTCGGGATGGCCGGGGATGGTCAGGTCGGCCTCGACCTGAACCCGTCCGGCGCGATCGCTTGGTGCGCCCAGCCATTCCGCGGCGGGCGAGGCGCGCACGCCGGCGGCCCAGATTCGAGTCTTTGCTTCGAGCAGCTTGCCGCCGAACACCACGCCCTCACGATTGATCTCGGTGACCGCCTGTCCCAGCACGACCTCGACGCCGATCCTTTCGAGCGACGCCTGCGCATACGCGGAGAGATCGTCGGGAAATCCAGCCAGCACGCGCGGCCCCGCCTCGATCAGCACCACGCGCGCCTTGGTCGTGTCGATGTTGCGGAAATCGCCGGGCAGGGTGTGATGCGCCATCTCGGCGATGGTGCCGGCGAGCTCGACCCCGGTGGGACCGGCGCCGACGATGACGAAGGTCAGCCGCGCCGCGCGCCTGACCGGATCTGTCTCGCGCTCGGCGCGCTCGAATGCCAGCAGGATATGACGGCGCAGCGTGGTCGCGTCCTCCAGCGTCTTCAGGCCGGGCGCGAACTGCTCCCATTCGTCATGGCCGAAATAGGCATGGCGTGCGCCGGTGGCGAGCACCAGCGTGTCATAGGGCACCTCGCTGCCGTCGTCGATCAGCACGCAGCGCCTGCCGGCATCGACGCCGCTGACGGTCGCAAACAGCGTCGTCACCTCGCGCCGGTCGCGCATCAGGTGGCGGATCGGCCAGGCGATCTCGCTGGTCGCGAGCGAGGCGGTCGCGACCTGGTAGAGCAGCGGCTGGAACAGATGATGGTTGCGGCGGTCGATCAGCGTGATCTCGACCGGCGCGCCCGCAAGCCGGTAGGTCGCCTCCAGTCCGCCGAAGCCGGCTCCGACGATGACGACGCGATGGGGGGTAGCGGCCATGATGTGCCTCGAATCTCGCTGCTGCTCTCCTTCATGTAAGTGCGCTTTCGGCGCCATAGTCCAATAGCCGTCATCAATCGCGGCATAGGCGGGGTGTATCGATCCGCCGCGAGAAAGCGCCGCAGCCTTGGACCAAGTGAGTAGAATTATATTTCTTGCCATCCGCGATTGGGGCGAAATATGGTGCAGAGACAGGCGCTGAGCCATTGGCGGCTCGACAGTTTTTGCGTTCAATAGAGACGACCCGGGGCGGTGATCACCCTGCTGCCGGGATCAATAATAAGGAGGGGAGTGGTTATGAGGACGGCATTCTGGCTGGCGGGTGCGGCTGCGCTCACGCTGGCAAGCCCGGCATTCGCCGGCGACACCATCAAGATCGGCTTCGTTTCGACCTTCAGCGGTCCGACCGCCGTGATCGGCAACGACATGCGCAACTCCTTCGAGCTGGCGCTCGACCACATCGGCCGCAAGATGGACGGCAAGCCGGTCGAAGTGATCTACGAGGACGACGGGCAGAAGCCCGATGTCGGCAAGCAGAAGACCGAGAAGCTTGTGCAGTCCGACAAGGTCGATTTCATCGTCGGCTACATCTGGTCGAACGTGCTGCTGGCCTCGCTCAAGACCGCGGTCGACTCGCAGACCTTCCTGATCTCGGCCAATGCCGGCCCGTCGCAGCTCGCCGGCGAGCTGTGCAGCCCTTACGTGTTCTCGACCTCCTGGCAGAACGACCAGACGCCGGCCGCGATGGGCCTCTACATGAACCAGAAGGGCGTCAAGAGCGTGTTCCTGATCGGACCGAACTACGCGGCCGGCAAGGACATGCTCGCGGGCGTCAAGAGCACGTTCAAGGGCGAGGTCAAGGGCGAGGAATACACGGTCTGGCCGAGCCAGCTCGACTTCTCCGCCGAGCTTTCCAAGGCGCGCGCGTCAGGCGCAGAGTCGATCTTCGTGTTCTATCCCGGTGCGGCCGGCGTGCAGTTTCTCAACCAATATGCGCAGGCCGGCCTGAAGAGCACGATGCCGCTCTACACGGCGTTCACCGTCGACGAGCTGTCGCTGCCGCTGCAGAAGGAAAATGCGCTCGGCGTTCCCGGTGCGCAGGAATGGGTCAACGACCTGCCCAACGAGCAGAACAAGCGCTTCGTCGCCGACTATCGCAAGAAGTATCCCGGCCTGCGTCCGACCTATTACGGCGCACAAGCCTACGACGCGGCGCAGCTGATCAACAGCGCCGTCGTCGCGGTGAAGGGCGACACCAGCAAGAAGGACGCGATGAAGGCCGAGATGGAGAAGGCCAACTTCAAGTCGCTGCGCGGCCCCTTCAAGTACGGCAAGAACCACATCCCGGTGCAGAGCTTTTATCTCCAGGACGTGGTCAAGGACGGCGAAGGCCAGCTCTCGCTGAAGACGGTCGCGACGATCGTGGAGAACGACCAGGATCGTTTCCACGACAAGTGCGCGATGAAGTGAGTTTGCTCTCTCCTCCCCTCTCTCCGTTCCTACGGGGAGAGGGTTGGGGTAAGGCGCTGCTTCCACACACCGTCATTGCGAGCGCAGCGAAGCAATCCAGTATCCCTCTGCGGAAAGATTCTGGATTGCTTCGTCGCTTCGCTCCTCGCAATGACGGCGTGGATGGAGCCTACACCCCCGGCATGCCCCCGGGCCGCGATGACGCTGCGCGATAGGTCGAACTTCGCGCCGCCATCACCTCGTCGAAAGCCTCGCCCATGATCTCGGTCGAAGGAGCAAGGCCGGTGAACAGCTCGAAGGCGTCGGCGGCCTGGTAAATCGCGAGCTCCCGTCCGGTCATGATCCGCGCGCCGCGCTCCTGCGCCGCGGCGAGCAGCGGCGTGATCAGCGGCGAATACACCGCGTCCGTCACCCACAATTTGTCGTGCAGCAGCGTGACTGCAACGGGGGTGTCCCGGTTCGGCAACATGCCGACCGGCGTGCCGTTGACGAGGCCGGTTGCGCCATGCAGTGCATCCTCGACACTTGCGGCTACCCTCGCGCCGCCCCGCGGGGCAAGCAGGGAGACCAGCGTCGCGGCGCGCGCAAGCTCGCTGTCGAAAATGCGGATGTCGGTCACGTCAAGGCTCGCCAGCGCGAAGGCGATCGCCTTGCCGACGCCGCCAGCACCGATCACGGCGACGGCGTTGCCGGACGGCGCCAGCAGCGGCGCCACCGCACGCGCAAAGCCGGTCGTATCGGTGTTATGGCCGGTCAGCCGTCCGTCCTTGACGACGACGGTGTTGACGGCGCCCATGGCGGCAGCGCCCGGCGCCAGCGCGTCGAGCAGCGGCACCACCGCCTCCTTATAGGGGAACGTGACATTGACGCCGGCGAAACCAAGGCGCCGCACGCCTTCGAGCATCATGGCGAGCCCGGCCGCGTCGGCACCGGCGACTTCGATGAGCTGGTAGTGACAGCGCAGGCCGAGGGCCTCGGCGGCGCGCTCGTGCATGGCGGGAGATGCGGAATGCGCGATCGGCGCGCCGATCAGGCCGGTGAGGAGCTTCTTGCTGGCGGCGTATCCGCGCTTGGACATGGCTTTCTATCGTCTCGCTGGGAGCCTTCGGTCCCGGCCATTAGCGGGGAAATCCGCTCAATTCCAGCGGATTTTCAAGAGGGCTTTCAAGGCGCTTTCGAGCGACGATAGCCTTTCCGTTGCCTTGCACAATGATCCGTTTATCCAACAAACCTAACCTCATGTTTGTGGCGGTCATCTCACGAGCAGCGTGATGGGCATCGTCGAAGAGACGTTGCGCTGCGTCCGAGACACGGGAACGCGGCCAAGCTCATCAGCCTTCTGCCACGAGCGGAGAAGGAAAGAGCCAGCTTCGAGATCGGATTGTTTCGACTAAAATCAGGCCGTTTGAATGACGGGGCATCGGCGCGCGATCTGTTTCATCGGCGTCGCATTTGCCTCGAGTGCGCTCTAGCTCGCCGGTCCTTCCGGCGACACGCTGCCGGGCCGCTCCGTGTGCTCGCTTTGCAGCACCTCGCGCGCGAACTCGATGATCTTCTGCTTGTTCGCCGTTTCGTGGACGGCAAAAAACACGCGGTTCAGTTCAAGGCCGAGCACGCTGTTGAGGGCGATGTCCTCGTCTTCCATCGTGGTTTTCCCGCTTTAGACGCCACAGGTGTAACTTGGCGTCACTTCTTCCACAAGTAGATTAAATTCTCGGATCGAGCGGGGGCCGCAAAACTACGGGAGCAGCAAATTGAGGCAGCCCACGAATACGTGCTATACGGGAAGGCGTGGGTCAGGAAACGCACCGATGTCCGCCGTAGACTATGGCCGGGAGGCGCTCGACTTCATCGAGGGCCTCGGGACCTATCGCAAGGTCCCGGACGCCATGAATGCGCTCGAAACGGCGTTCGGCCGCTTCGGCTTCGAAACCATCATCGTGACGGGATTGCCGAATCCCGATCAACGATTTGCGCAGATGGTGCTGGCCAAGCGCTGGCCGGCAGAATGGTTCAGTCTCTACACCCGGAACAACTACGATCGTGTCGATCCGGTGGTGCGGTTGTGCCGGCAATCGGTCAACCCGTTCGAATGGGCCGAAGCGCCGTATGACGCCGACCTGGAACCGGATGCGGCCGAGGTGATGAACCGCGCCGGCGATTTTCGCATGTCGCGCGGTTTCATCGTGCCGATCCACGGGCTGACCGGCTACGAGGCCGCGGTGTCGCTCGGCGGCGTTCATCTCGATCTCAATGCCCGCAGCAAGCCGGCGCTGCATTTGATGGCGATGTATGGCTTCGACCACATCCGCCGCCTGCTCCAGCCGGTGCCGTATCCCCCGGCCCGTCTCACCCCGCGCGAGCGCGAGGTGATCGCGTGGGCCTCGCAGGGCAAGTCGGCCTGGGAAATCGGCGAGATCCTGCACATCACGCAGCGCACCGCCGAAGAGCATCTCGCAACCGCTGCGCGCAAGTTGGGTGCCGTCAACCGTACGCATGCGGTCGCGCTGGCGATTCGCAACAAGATCATCACTCCCTGAGCGACATACTGGGAAATTTCCCAGTATCGAGCCTGCCTCTTTTCACAGAGGCTGACTCCCATTGAGGCTGAATGGGGGTTTTCATGATTCATGCAATTTCTGCGGTCAATCACCACCTTTACGAAGACGTTATCGAGCAGCATTTCCGGCTGCGCCACGACATCTTCGTCGAGGAGCGGCACTGGGACACGCTGCGCAAGCCGGATGGCCGCGAGATCGATTCCTACGACAACGAAGACACGGTCTACCTGCTCGCGCTGGAGGGGCGCCGCGTCATTGGCGGTCACCGGCTCTACCCGACGACCAAGCCCTCGATGATGAGCGAGGTCTTTCCGCATCTGGCCGCGGTGCGCGGCTGCCCGGCTGACCCGCTGGTGTGGGAGTGGTCGCGCTACTTCGTCGTCCGCGACCGCCGCGACGGCCCACTCAACCTGCAGCTGATGGCGGCGGTGCAGGAGTTCTGCCTCAATCAGGGCATCGCGCAGGTCAGCGCGATCATGGAGACCTGGTGGTTGCCGCGCTTCCACGAGGCCGGCTTCGTCGTGACCCCGCTTGGACTGCCGGCTCTGGTGGAGAACGCCTGGACCATGGCGGCAACCATCGACATTCGCCGCGAGACGGTCGACGCCCTGCATGATCGCATTGGCGTCGCGTCGATCGTGCGCCAGGACGGTCCGCGTCTGGACGCCGTTGCCCGTGCCAACCTCTGCGGCCTCGCTGCCGCGCAACGAAAGAGCGCTTGAGATGACGAACATGATGCGGGACACCCAGACCATGGCGCAGACCAGGGACGAGAATCTCGGCTACATGTCCGACATGGCGCTCGAGCTCGCGCAAATGGCGGAAGACTCCGGATTGGCGACGCTCGCCTATCTGTTCCGGATGGCGGCCCTTGAGGCCTCGACGGCAGACAGCATGCATCCCGAACGGGACGACCATTCCCGGGAGATCACCTCGCACTAGACGTCCTCTTCGTCACGCGGCGAATTCACACCCTCCCCACGGCCTGCCGCGGGGAGGGTGATTGTTTGGGTGCGGCAGGTTGCCCCACGCCGCTCGGCAGCTTTCTTGCAGGGATTTGTTGAAGACTTGAGCAAGGCGTGTTCGACCACACGCGTCCGGATGCAACAAAGTGCATGTCTGGCGCGGAATCGCTCTTGCCTCGGAACGATACTGCCATTACCCATTTTTCCGCCTTGTAGAGGCAGGGGGAGCTCTTTCACTGATGGCGACCGTGTTCGAACATCGGCGCGACACCGCGTGCGCCTGAAAGAGTTCTGATGCTGCTTGTCGTCGAACAGTTTCTGAACGGGTTGCAGTTTGGCCTGCTGCTGTTCCTGCTCGCCGCGGGCCTGACCCTGGTGTTCGGGATCATGGATCTCGTCAACCTTGCGCACGGCTCGCTCTACATGATGGGCGCCTATTTCGCGGCGACCTTCGCGGCCTGGACCGGAAGCTTCCTGCTCGGTGCGCTGCTGGCGCTCGGCGCCACGCTTCTGCTGGGCATCGTGCTGGAGATGAGCGCGCTGCGGCATCTCTATGGTCGCGACCATCTCGACCACGTGCTCGCGACCTTCGGCCTGATCCTGTTCTTCAATGAAGCGGTGCGCCTGATCTGGGGCCCGGCCGGCCTCGCGCTGCCGCTGCCCGCCTGGCTGACCGTGCCGGTGCCGATCCTGCCCGGCATTCACTATCCGGCCTATCGCCTCGCCATCATCGTGGTGGCGCTGCTGGTCGCCCTGCTGCTCTATCTCGGCGTGATGCGCACCCGCATCGGCATGCTGATCCGCGCCGGCGCCTCCAACCGCGAGATGATCGGCGCGCTCGGCATCAACATCAAGCTGCTCTACACGCTGGTGTTCGGCCTTGGAGCCGCGCTCGCCGGCCTTGCCGGCCTGATGCAGGCGCCGATCCTCACCGTGCAGATCGGGATGGGCGAGAATATCCTGATCCTCGCCTTCGTCATCATCGTGATCGGCGGCATCGGCTCGATCCGCGGCGCGTTCCTCGCCGCGATCTTCGTCGGCATGATCGACACGCTCGGCCGTGCCTTCCTGCCCAATCTGCTGCGGCAGGTGCTGAGCGGCGCCGCTGCTTCCACCGCCGCGCCCGCGCTGTCCTCCATGTTGATCTACCTGTTGATGGCGATCGTGCTGGTGGTGCGGCCGGAGGGGCTGTTTCCGGCCAATCGTCGATGAAAACTATCACCGTGAGCAAGGCCGTCACGGCCCTGATGCTGGCCGGCCTCGTGCTGCTGCCGCTGTATTCGCAAGCATCCGGCAACGTCTTCATCCTGACGCTGTTTACCCGCATCGTCATCCTGGCGCTGGCGGCCGCGAGCCTCAACCTCATCATGGGCTATGGCGGCATGATGAGCTTCGGCCATGCCGCCTATCTCGGCATCGGCGGCTATGCCGTCGGCATGCTCGCGCAGGAAGGCGTCGGCTCCGGCTTCATCCAGTTTGCGGTCGCGCTTGCGGCCTCCGCGCTCTATGCGCTGGTGATCGGCGCGCTGAGCTTGCGCACCCGCGGCGTCTATTTCATCATGATCACGCTCGCCTTCGCGCAGATGGCCTATTACGTCGCCTCGGGCCTGGCGCGCTACGGCGGCGACGACGGCCTCACCGTCTACAAGCGCAGCGACTTCTCCGGGCTGATCAATCTCGGCAATCGCACGCAGTTCTACTATCTCTGCCTCGCCTGCCTCCTCGGTGTCATCTTCCTGATCTGGCGCATCGCCAATTCGCGCTTCGGCCTGGTCGTGCAGGGACTGCGCTCCAATGAGCAGCGCATGCAGGCGATCGGCTTCCCGGCGAAGCGCTACCAGCTCGTCTGCTTCGTCATCTCCGGCATGATGTGTGGCCTCGCCGGCGCGCTGCTCGCCAACAATACCGATTTCATCAGCCCGGCCGTGATGTACTGGACCCGGTCCGGCGATCTCATGGTGATGGTGATCCTCGGCGGCATGGGCACGCTGTTCGGCCCCGTCATGGGCGCCGTGGTGTATCTGCTGCTGGAGGAATTCCTGTCGCAGCTTACCGAATATTGGGCGCTGATCATGGGGCCGATGCTGCTGCTGATCGTGCTGTTCGGCCGGGGCGGCATCATGGGCCTGCTCGGGAGGTTCAATCGTGGCTGAACCTCTGCTCCGCGTCGACAGACTGGTGCGCCGCTTCGGCGGCATCATCGCGACGGATCACGTCTCGCTCGACGTCGCGGCCGGCGAGCTGCACGCCATCATCGGCCCGAACGGGGCCGGCAAGACCACGCTGATCAGCCAGCTCACCGGACATCTCGAACCGCATTCCGGCAGCGTCTCGCTCGGCGGCCGCGACATCACCTATCTGCCGGCCTATCGCCGTTGTGCGCTCGGCCTTGCCCGCTCGTTCCAGATCACCTCGCTGCTGCTGGATTTCACTGCGGCCGACAATGTCGCGCTGGCGGCCCAGGCGCATGCAGGCCACTCGTTCCGTTTCTTCGCCAATGCCCGCAAGGAAAAGGGCCTGCGCGATGCCGCCCATGCCGCGCTCGACCGCGTCGGGCTGCTGCATCGTGCCGATATCCTGGTGTCCAGGCTCAGCCATGGCGAGCGCCGCCAGATCGAGCTCGCGGTCGCGCTCGCGAGCAAGCCGAAATTGCTGCTGCTCGACGAGCCGATGGCGGGCCTCGGCGTCACCGAATCCCAGAGCATGGTCAAGCTGCTGCAGGAACTGCGCAAGGAGGTCTCGATCGTCCTCGTCGAGCACGACATGCCCGCGGTGTTCGCGCTGGCCGACCGCATCACGGTGCTGGTCTATGGCCGCGTCATCGCCTCGGGCGATCCGGCCGCGATCCGCGCCAACGACGAGGTCAAGCGCGCCTATCTCGGCGACCAGCACGTGGTGACGCACCATGGCTGAAGACATGATGGCTGACGCGCTGCTCGACGTCGACGGCATCGAGACCTGCTACGGCCTCAGCCAGGTCCTGTTCGGCCTGTCGCTGTCGATCAAATCGGGCGAGATGGTCTCGCTGATGGGCCGCAACGGCATGGGCAAGACCACCACCATCCGCTCCATCATGGGCCTGACGCCGGCACGCGCGGGCAGCATCCGTTTCGCGGGCACCGAAGTGCGTACGCAGCCGTCCTACAAGATCGCAAAACTCGGCGTCGGCCTCGTCCCCGAGGGGCGCCAGATCTTCCCGAATCTGACCGTGCGCGAGAATCTGGTTGCGGCCGCCGCCGACCGTTTCGACAGCGCCAATCCCTGGACGCTCGCGGCGATCTACGTGATGTTCCCGCGGCTGGCTGAACGCGCGTCCAACATGGGCAACCAGCTCTCCGGCGGCGAGCAGCAGATGCTCGCGATCGGCCGCGCGCTGATGACGAATCCGAAGCTGCTGATTCTGGATGAAGCGACCGAGGGCCTGGCGCCGCTGATCCGCGAAGAAATCTGGAGCTGCCTGTCGCTGCTCAAGAGCCGCGGACAGTCGATCCTGGTCGTCGACAAGAACGTCGACCACCTCGCCCGCATCTGCGACCGCCACTACATCATCGAGCGCGGCAAGACGGTGTGGAGCGGCACGTCCGACCAGCTGATGGCCGAGCCGGATCTGCAGCATAAGTATTTGGGGATTTGAGCCCTCGCTCTATCCCCGTTATTGCGAGCGCAGCGAAGCAATCCAGAGTCTTTCCGCGGAGGGATTCTGGATTGCTTCGTCGCTTCGCTCCTCGCAATGACGGCGGATGGAGGGGGCCCTCAAAACACCTCGAAATACTCGCGGTGCTCCCAATCGGTCACCTCGGCCAGGAAGCGGTCGATCTCCGCATTCTTGATGTGGGTGTAGTAGTCGACGAACTCCGCCCCCAGCTTGTCGCGGAAGAACGGGTCGTCCCTCAGCGCGGAGACCGCATCGCGCAGGGACTTCGGCAGCAGTGGCGCCTTGGTCTCGTAGGGCGTGTCGGCCGACGGGCCCGGATCGAGCTTGCGGTCGACGCCGTCGAGGCCCGAGAGAATCTGCGAGGCCATGTAGAGGTAGGGATTGGCGGCGGGCTCGCCGATGCGGTTCTCCAGACGCGTGGCGGCATCATTGGCGCCGCCGAGCACGCGGATCATCACGCCGCGATTGTCGCGTCCCCAGATCGCGCGATCCGGCGCCAGCGAATAGGAGCGGTAGCGCTTGTAGCCGTTGATGGTCGGCGTGGTGAACAATGTGGATGCGCGGGCGTGGTCGAGCAGGCCGGCCAGGTAGCTGCGGCCGAACGCGCTGAGCGGTTCGTCGCCGTCCTTGGTCATGAACTGGTTTTCGCCAGTCGCGCGCGAGACGATCGACTGATGCAGGTGCCAGCCGCTCGCGAATAAATTCGGCAGTTTCGGCCGGCACATGAAGGTGGCGTGATAGCCGTGGCGGCGCGCGATCTGCTTCACGGCAGAACGGAACAGCACCATGTTGTCGGCGGGCTCCAGGCCCTTCTTCGGCGCGAAGGTGAACTCGCACTGGCTTGGCCCGAACTCGACCTCGACCGAGCGCAAGGGTAGCCCGAGCGCGACGATGTCGCGACGCAGGATCTCCAGCACCGGCTCCATCTGATCGAAGCGCTGCTCGGTGAGATACTGATAGCCGTGGCTGAGCAGGCTCACCGAGGGCGGTGTGCCGGGCTGGCCGGCGTCCTCGGGCCGCATATGCGGATCGTCGAGCTTGAAGATGTGGAATTCGACCTCGAGCCCTGCGACGAAGTCGTGGCCGCGACGGCCGAGCTCGTCGAGTACCTTGCGATAGAGCCCGCGCGTCGCGAACGGCACCGGACGGCCGTCCTGGAAATGCAGGTCGCACAGCACCCAGCCGGTCGTCGGGGCCCACGGCAGCACGCGAAAGGTGGTGGGGTCGGCGACCATCAGCACGTCGGCGGCGCCCTCCATCTCCTTCATGCCGAAGCCGCCGCCGGCGGTGAACACCGGGAATACCGTGCGGTGCGAGGTATCCTTGGCGAGCATGGTGGTGGTGATGGAGCAGCCACTCTCCAGCGAGGCAATGGCTTCGGCGGCAATGATGGTCTTGCCGCGCAGAATGCCGTGCTGGTCGGGGAAGGCGAGGCGGATGACCTCGAGATTCCTCTCCTCGACGATGCGCCGCATCCGCGCCGCGGCGTCCTTCTGCTCATCCGACCACAGCGCATGACGCGCGACGAAAGTCACTATGGTTGCTCCTCAGTCACCGATGCTCGATGTGTGCAAGACGCCTGCCACATTCTCCGTCATTGCGAGCGTAGCGAAGCAATCCAGAAATGCATCCGCGGTGAAAGACTGGGTTGCTTCGCTTCGCTCGCAATGACGAGGATGGGCCGTCACTCTTACTCCGCCGCCGTCAACCGATGTATATTATCCGCGATCTCCTTCGGCACGGGTGCCGTCCAAGGCGCGCCGCGGCGGCGCTTGACGTCGACTTCCATCCAGTAGGTCTCCCAGCCCCGGGTCGGCCCGATACCGTCCATGGTTGCCGGCCCCTGGATGCTGCGTGCATTGGCCTCGTCGAGAAACAGGATCGGCCTCTCGCCGCCGCCGACCTTCTCGATCTCCTGCCGCAGCAGGCGGCGATATTGCACGATCGCCTTGTCGCTCGAGCCAAGATGCTCCTTGGTGCGATCCTGGATCGCGCCCATCGATTCCACCGCCCACTGGTCGTGGACGTTGATGTCGTTGCCCATGCCGGTATAGGTCGCGGTCTGCTGCTCGTGCGGATCGAAGCCGTAATCGTTGCCGCTGTTCTTGCGCGATTTGTAGTCGGGCAGCTCGTAGAGCTCGAGCCGCTGCTCACGCATCTTCTTCTTGTCGACCGGCGCTGCATAGCTGGTGAAGATCGCGTACCAGTAGCAGTTCTCGTCGTCGACCGGCACGTGCCACTGCGTGATCGTCATCTCCGTGCTCATGGGGATGACGAAAGCGTGCGGGAACAGCTGGTTGGTGACGCGCACATGGGTGCGTTCTTCGTCGATCTCGCGCAGCGCGATCAGCCTGAGGCCATACTCGGTGTGCTCGACATTGATGATCGGGCGGTCGTATTCGCGCAGGATCTTGGTCATCGGCAGGTCGCTGCCGGCCGAGGCGCCGCGGAACTGCTTGCCATAGGCCGTGGACGTGTCCTCGTCCTCGAAGAAGCGATGCAGATAGGACGCGTGCGCGGGGTCGATGCCGACTTCCAGCGCCTGCAACCAGTTGCAGGCCATGTGGCCCTTGAACGCAAAGGTGTGTGTGCCGGGCGCGACGAAGCAGTCGATCTCCGGGAATGCCGGCGGTTCGCCCTCGCCAAGATACGCCCAGAGGATGCCGCTCTTCTCCACCACGGGATAGGAGCGCTGGCGGATGTTCTGGCAGAGCTTCGAATCTTTTGGCTCAGCCGGGGTCTCGATGCACTGGCCGGTCGCGTCGAACAGCCATCCGTGGAAGGCGCAGCGCAATCCGCCATGCTCGAGCCGCCCGAAGGCGAGGTCGGCGCCGCGATGGGCGCAGAGGCGGTCGATCAGGCCGTAGCGCCCGGTCTCGTCGCGGAACAGCACCAGGTTCTCGCCGAGCAATTTGACGGGACGGATCGGACGGTCGCCCTCCAGCTCGTCAACCAGCGCCGCCGGTTGCCAATAGCTGCGCATCAGCTTGCCGCAGGGATCCTTCGGCCCGGTGCGGGTGATCAGGTCGTTCTGCTCCTGGCTCATCATGGCGAGTGCATCCTCTGTGGAGTGGCGAATGTTCGCCTATTGAACGAATGGGCGAATTATGACATGCCTTGGATTAGCGGCAAGCATTATTTTGCAGGACTGTCCGGAGGACCATGCCCAAGCTGAAACGAAGCGAGACCGACGAGCGCGCGACGGATTTCGTCGAGAGCCTCGATCGTGGCCTGCGTCTGCTTCAATGCTTCGGAGCGACGACGGGTCCGATGACGCTGAGCGATCTCGCCCGCGCCGCCGATCTGCCGCGCGCCACCACGCGGCGCATGCTGTTCACGCTCCAGCGTGGCGGCTTCGTCTCCGGTGACGGAAAGCTGTTCTCGCTGACGCCGCATGTGCTGACGCTCGCGGCGTCCTATCTGCGCTCCAACCAGCTCGTCACGGTCCTGCAACCACTGCTCGATCGTGTCGCGATCGCGGCGAATGAAATCTCCTCGCTCGCGGTGCTGGACGGTGACGATGTCGTGTTCGTCGCGCGCAGCAGTCCGGCGCGGATGTTTTCCGGCGGTCTCGAAATCGGTTATCGGCTGCCCGCCTTCTGCACCTCGGTCGGCCGCGCCATGCTCGGCCAGCTCGACGATGCCGATCTCGTCGCGCGCCTGAAAGCGATGAAGCGCGAAGCGCTGACCCCGCAGACAGTGACCGAGTCCAAGGCGTTGCTCGCACGCATCCTCGCCGATCGCGCGCAGGGCTATTCGCTGGTCGATCGCGAGGCCGAGCCGCATTTCCGCTCGATCTCGGTCCCGGTGCGTCGTTACGACAATGTGATCGTCGCCGCCATCAACATGGGCGCCCATGTCGACCGCGTGCCGGCGCAGGAATTGATCGACCGTTTCCTGCCGCTGCTGCGCGATGGCGCGGAATCCGTGCGCTCGCAATTGCTTTGAGTTTCGACCCGCGCGCACAGGTCGCGGTGCGCCAGCGTGCTCGCTGTGTCACAAGGCAAAAATGCCGCATGAAACACCTCTCATCGCCACCATCGTCGTTGGACTTGGACTAGCCTTCGTATTTGGAACTATCGCACAGCGGTTCCGCATACCGCCGCTCGTCGGCTACCTCCTGGCTGGCGTCGCGGTCGGTCCGTTCACGCCGGGCTTCGTCGCCGATCAGGCGCTCGCCACCGAGCTCGCCGAGCTCGGTATCATCCTGCTGATGTTCGGCGTCGGCCTGCATTTCTCGCTGCAGGACCTGCTTTCGGTGCGAAAGATCGCGGTGCCCGGCGCCGTCGTGCAGATCGCGGCTGCGACATTGATGGGGCTCGGCCTTGCATGGCTGATGGGCTGGGGCATCGCAGCGGGGCTGGTGTTCGGACTGGCGCTCTCGGTCGCGAGCACCGTCGTGCTGCTTCGCGCGCTGCAGGAGCGGCGCCTGATGGAGACCGATCGCGGCCGCATCGCGGTCGGCTGGCTGATCGTCGAGGACCTCGCGATGGTGCTCGTGCTGGTGCTGTTTCCCGCGATCGCGAGCCTTCAGGGCGGCGCCGGGGGCAAACCCGCGTTCGAACCGCTCGCCGCGCAGGCCGGCTTCGGGCTTGCCGGAATCGTGATGCTGACCCTCGTCAAGATCGTCGTGTTCATCGGCTTGATGCTTGTCGTGGGACGTCGGGTGATCCCGTGGATCCTGCACTATATCGCCCATACCGGCTCCCGCGAATTGTTCCGTCTCGCCGTGCTCGCGATCGCGCTGTGCGTCGCGTTCGGGGCGACCAAGCTGTTCGACGTCTCGCTGGCGCTCGGCGCCTTCTTCGCCGGCATGATGCTGCGGGAATCGCCGCTCAGCGCGCGTGCCGCGCAGGAATCGCTGCCGCTGCGCGATGCCTTCGCCGTGCTGTTCTTCGTCTCGGTCGGCATGATGTTCGATCCGATGAGCGTGGTCCGCGAGCCCTGGCCGCTGCTCGCGACGCTCGCGATCATCATGTTGGGCAAATCGCTCGCGGCCTACTTGATCGTGGTGATATTCCGCCACCCTGTCGCTACGGCGCTGACGATCTCGGCGAGCCTGTCGCAGATCGGCGAGTTCTCCTTCATCCTGGCGGAGCTCGGCGTCGCCTCGCAGATCTTGCCCAAGGAGGGTCGCGACCTGATCATGGCTGGAGCGATCCTCTCCATCATGCTCAACCCGCTGATGTTCGCCGCCGCCACCTGGCTTGCGCCGCGTCTCGACCCGCGGCGCGAAGAACCTGCGGTCCCGGCCGCGGTCACCGAGGCGATTCGAACCACGGAGCTGACCGATCATACGATCGTGATCGGCTATGGCCGCGTCGGTGCGCTCGTCGGCGACGCGTTGAAGCAGCGCCGGCTGCCGTTCCTCGTTGCTGAGGTCGGAGAGAGCATATTGGCGAAGCTGAAGCAGGACGGCATCGAGACCATCATGGGTAACGCAGCGCAGCCCGAAATTCTCGAGGCCACCAACCCGGCGCGGGCGCGGCATCTGGTGATCGCGATCCCCGAAGCGTTCGAGGCGGGACAGATCGTGCAGCAGGCGCGCGCTGCCAATCCTGATATCCGCATCATCGCGCGGGCGCATGCGGATGCCGAGGTCGATCATTTGAAGGGACTGGGGGCCGATGTCGTCATCATGGGCGAGCGGGAGATCGCGCGCGGCATGATCGAGGAGCTGGAGCGGAGAAATCCGGATGTTGCCGAAGATCCCCGCATGCGCGCCGTCAGCGTGTCGTAAGACGCATCTCGCCGCTCACTGCCGGTTGCGCATCCAGTCGGCAAGGCCCGATATCGCGCGATCGAGGTCCTGCCGTGCGGCGGGGTCCGTGACCGTCTCCTCCAGCGCGCCGCGCATGCAGAGCAACCACGCGTCGCGCTCGGAATCGCCGATCGCAAAGCCGAGGTGCCGTTGCCGCAGTCGCGGATGGCCTTTCTCGGGAGAATAGAGCTTTGGGCCTCCGGTCCATTCGGTGAGATAGCGCTTCAGCACGTCCCTGATCAGGCCGAGGTCGTCCGCATGCATGGCGCGGATCACCTGCGCCTCCGGCAGCGTATCCATCCGGTCGTAGAAGCGATCGACCATCCGGTCGATCGTGGCACTGCCGCCGATCCGCTCGAACATGGAGATTGCGGCGTCGCTATCGGTCATGACTCATTCCCAAGCTTGTGGGCTCGGATATATTGTCATTCTGACGACGGGCCAACCCTATAGCGCCACACTCCGCAGCCCGAAGCTGCGGGCTTCGTTCTGCAGCACCGGACGGACCGCATCGATCAGCCGTGCCGCCGCCGCGTCGACCGACAGCCCTGCCGTGTCCACCACCGCGGTCGCGCGCGCGTACAGCGGCTCGCGGCTCAGCAAAATGTTGCGCAACTCCGCCATGGCCGAGCGGTCGTCCGCCATCGGGCGGAGGTCGCCCTGGCGCCGCACGCGCGCCATATGCTCCTCGGGCTCGGCCTTCAGCCAGATCGTGTAGAACGACGACAGAATCTGGTCGAAGGTCAGCGGCTCGGAGACGATACCGCCGCCGGTCGCCAGCACCATCAGCTCGTTGCGCGCAAGCAACTGCTGCAGCGCCGCCTGCTCCATGCGGCGAAAGCCTTCCTGGCCGTAGAGCGCGATGATCTCGGCGACCGAAAGCCCGTTCTGCTGCTCGATCTCCTTGTTGAGCTCGACAAAGCTCCAGCCGATCTTCTTGGCCAGCATCCGGCCGAGCGTGGATTTTCCGGCGCCGCGCAGGCCGATCAGCGCGATGCCGCAGAACGGCGCGCGCCGCGGCGCGGATGCGCTGCCGCCGGCGAGCAGGTCTTTCGCCTGTGCGATCTGCGCCGGCGTCGCCTTGCGCAAGAGGTCGCGAAACATCTGCCAGTCCGGCGTCGGATCGGCCGAGGGAAGCAAATCTTCCAGATGCGCGCCCATCGCGTCGGAGACGCGGCGGAGCAGCACGATGGAGACGTTGCCCTTGCCGCTCTCGAGCTGCGCGATGTAGCGCTCCGAAATTCCGGAGACCTTGGCGAGCACTTTTCGCGACATGCCGCGCAGCGCGCGCATGGTGCGCACGCGTTGGCCGAGCTGTTCGAGAAATCGGGATTCGGCGTCGGGACTGTCGGTCATGAGCCTTCTTTAACGGATGCCGTCTTTGAAAAAGCTCCTGCGGCGCATTTTAATGAAACATAATGCCTGCTAACATTGACAGCAAGCCGCCGCAGTGTCTTTCTATGAATTATAATTCTAAAAACCGGGGGAGAAGTTCGTGAGCGAGGGATCCTATAACGCGGTGACCTGGCTGCTCGACCGTAACGTCGAGGAGGGCAGGGGAGGTAAGCTCGCGTTCGACGACACCGTCGCCCGGCTCACCTATGGCGAGCTCCAGCAACAGACACGGCGTGTCGCCAACATGCTGCGCCGTCTCGGCGTCCGCCGCGAAGAACGCGTGGCGATGATCATGCTGGATACGGTTGATTTCCCGCTGCTGTTCCTCGGCGCGATCCGCGCCGGCATCGTGCCGGTGCCGCTCAACACGCTCCTGACCGCGGACCAATACGCCTACATCCTCGCCGACTGCCGCGCCCGCGTGCTGTTCGTCTCCGAAGCACTCTACCCCGTCATCAAGGATGTCGTCGGCCGCATGCCCGATCTTGAGCATGTCGTGGTCTCCGGCGCCAAGCAGAACGGGCACAGGCAGCTGGCCGAAGAGCTCGCTGGCGAAAGCGACCAGTTCACCACCGCGGCGACGCATCCGGACGAGCCGGCGTTCTGGCTGTATTCGTCGGGCTCGACCGGCATGCCCAAGGGCGTGCGCCACATCCATTCGAACCTGCAGGCGACCGCTGATACCTACGCCAGGCAGGTGCTCGGCATTCGCGAGAGCGACGTCTGTCTCTCCGCGGCAAAGCTGTTCTTCGCCTACGGCCTCGGCAATGCGCTGACCTTTCCGATGTCGGTCGGCGCCACCGTGATTCTCAACAGCGAGCGTCCGACGCCGGCGCGCATGTTCGACCTGATGAACCGATATAACCCGTCGATCTTCTACGGCGTGCCGACGTTGTTCGCGGCGATGCTCAACGACGAGACGATGAAGGCCGAGCGGGGCGGCAGGAGCTTGCGCATCTGCACCTCGGCCGGCGAGGCGCTGCCGGAATCGGTCGGCAACAGCTGGAAGGCGCGCTTCGGCGTCGACATCCTCGACGGCGTCGGCTCGACCGAGCTCCTGCACATCTTCCTGTCGAACGCGCCCGGCGACATCAGGTACGGGTCGTCAGGCAAGCCGGTGCCGGGCTATGCGGTGCGGCTCGTCAACGAGGCCGGCCAGGACGTCGCCGACGGCGAGGTCGGCGAGCTCCTGGTCGATGCGCCCTCGGCCGGCGAGGGCTACTGGAACCAGCGCCACAAGAGCCGCCGCACGTTCGAGGGCCCGTGGACCCGCACCGGCGACAAATATGTCCGCGACACTGATGGCCGCTACACCTTCTGCGGCCGCGCCGACGACATGTTCAAGGTCTCCGGCATCTGGGTCTCGCCGTTCGAGGTCGAGAGCGCGCTGATCACGCATCCGGCCGTGCTGGAAGCCGCCGTCGTGCCCGAAGCCGATCCGGAAGGATTGCTGAAGCCGAAGGCCTTCGTCGTCCTGCGCCCGGGCGCGACGACGGCGGGCCTGCAGGAGATGCTGAAGGAGCACGTCAAGCAGAAGATCGGCCCGTGGAAATATCCGCGCTGGATCGACGTGGTGGAGTCCTTGCCGAAGACGGCGACCGGAAAGATCCAGCGCTTCAAGCTGCGCGAGGGCGCGAATTAGTCACAGCCGTCATGGCCGGGCTTGTCCCGGCCATCCACGCGCATCCGCGATTGAGGAAAGGCGTGGATGCCCGGGGCAAGCCCGGGCATGACGACGGAGAGAGAAGAGCGAAGAAATGACCGACCTCACCCCCACCGGATTCCTCGGCATCGGCAACGCCAGCCTGGAATACAAATGGCTCGCACCGCAATCAGCCGATGCGCCGACCATCGTCATGCTGCACGAAGGCCTCGGCTCGGTCGGTCTGTGGGGCGACTTCCCCGAAAAGCTTCAGCAGGCCACCGGTGCCGGCATTTTCAGCTACTCGCGCGCGGGCTACGGCCAGTCGAGCCCGGTCGCCCTGCCGCGGCCGCTCGACTACATGCAGCGCGAGGCGCTGGACGTGCTGCCGAAGCTGCTCGACATGATTGGCTTCAAGCGCGGCCTGCTGCTCGGCCATTCCGACGGCGCTTCGATTGCGACGATCTATGCCGGAGCCCATCAGGATCACCGGCTGCAGGGCCTCGTACTGATGGCGCCGCATTTCATCGTCGAGGACATTTCGGTGCAGTCGATCGCTGCGATCAAGACCAGCTTCGAGACCACGGATCTCAAGGCGAGGCTCGGGCGCTGGCACAAGGACGTAGACAACGCCTTCTACGGCTGGAACGGCGCCTGGCTCGATCCGAAATTCCGTGACTGGGACATCTCGGAATATCTGGCCTATATCCGCGTTCCCATTTTGATCCTGCAAGGTGGTGATGACCAATATGGGACATTGCGGCAGGTCGAAATTGCGCAGGAAGAGTGTTACTGTCCGGTAGATTTGAAAATTATTTCAGACGCGGGCCATTCTCCGCATCGTGAAGCGCCGGGGGCGACGCTTGACGCTATTGAGCAATTTGCAAAAGCGGCCCTGCGCGACGATCAGGGACTCCAGGGACGCGCCGCATGATCTTGCGGGGGCACATCCATGAATGTGCCGCCGCAGGCGAGCGGCCATTTGCCGTGGCCGCAATGGGCCTATGTGCCGGGCGATGCCGCCGGGCTCGACGCCGACTACGTCACGCTCGACCTCGCCAAGGCGCTGGTGCCGCCGGCGTTTCGCGGCTACGTGCCGGCGCGTCATCCGGCGCTGCGCTACGGGCTCGCGCTGAACGACCGCGGCTATTTCTGGGAATCGCAGGAGGTGCTGGAGGCGGTGTGGGCCGCGGCGCCGCAGGGCGGCCGCGAGCGCATCCTGCTGCGCGCCTGCATCCAGATCGCCAATGCGAACTTGCGGCTGCGGATGCAGAAGGCGCACTCGGCCGCACGCCTGTTCGGCGATGCTCTGGCAGAGCTTCGGGCGCTCACCTCGCGCAAGGCGGCGCCGGCCGGCGATGGCTTCGTCGAGAGTTTTCCGATTCCGGCATTGACGGCCCAGCTTCAAGCCAAGCTCGGCCGTCCCCAGCTCTCCAAGGCCGACTGGATCGCGATCAGCACCATCGTGCGCTCCTCAGCATGAAGCAAAGTGCATGTATCGGCAGAAATTGACTAGACGTGTCCAAGAAGATGCACTATTGTGCATCTGAGATAAAGCCAAGACAAGCATAGGGATGGCCCATGGCCGGGGAAGATCGGCGCCTCGCAGGCGGCGCGACATTCATCGATTTCCAGACCGAGCCGTCCCGCTACCGGCACTGGAAGCTCGCGGTCGACGGTGACGTCGCGACGCTGACCATGGATGTCGACGAGAACGGGGGCCTGTTCGAGGGCTATCTGCTCAAGTTGAATTCCTACGATCTCGGCGTCGACATCGAGCTCGCCGACGTCGTCCAGCGCCTGCGCTTCGAGCATCCCGAGGTGAAGGTCGTTGTGATGCGTTCGGCCAAGAACCGCGTGTTCTGCGCCGGCGCCAACATCCGCATGCTCGCGGGCTCCACCCACGCCCACAAGGTCAATTTCTGCAAGTTCACCAACGAGACCCGCAACGGCATGGAGGACTCCTCGGAGAATTCCGGGCAGCGTTTCATCACGGTGGTGAACGGTTCGGCCGCCGGCGGCGGCTATGAGCTGGCGCTTGCGACCGACCACATCATCCTCGCCGATGATGGCGCCTCTGCCGTCGCGCTGCCCGAAGTGCCGCTGCTCGCGGTGCTGCCGGGCACCGGCGGCCTTACCCGCGTCGTCGACAAGCGCAAGGTGCGCCGCGACCACGCCGATTTCTTCTGCACCATCGAGGAGGGAGTGAAAGGCAAGCGCGCCGTGCAGTGGCGTCTCGTCGACGAGATCGCACCGAATTCGAAGCTGGAAGCCAAAATCGCCGAGCGCGCCAGGGAGTTCGCCGCTGCCTCGAAGCGCAAGGGCGGCGGCAAGGGCATCGCGCTCACTCCGCTCGAGCGCGTGATCGACCAGACGAGCATTCGCTACGGCTTCGTCACCGTCGATATCGACCGCACGGCCCGCATCGCCACCATCTCGATCAAGGCGCCTGAAACCGCACCGGCCGCCGACATCGACGGCATGATGGCGCAGGGGGCGTCGTTCTGGCCGCTGCAAGTGGCGCGCGAGCTCGACGACGCCATCCTGCATCTGCGCATCAACGAGCTCGAGACCGCGATGCTGGTGTTCAAGAGCCATGGCGACCGCGCCCACGTGCTCGCGTCCGACGCCTTCCTCGAAGCCAACAAGGCGCACTGGCTGGTCAACGAGATCAGGCATTACTGGAAGCGTGTGCTCAAGCGCATCGACGTCACCTCGCGCACGCTGGTGACTTTGGTCGAGCCTGGTTCGTGCTTTGCCGGCACCCTCGCCGAGCTCGTCTTCGCCGCCGACCGCTCCTACATGCTGATCGGCACGCGCCAGGGCGATAATCGGCCGCCGCCGTCGATCGAGCTCTCGGCGATGAATTTCGGCCCGTATCCGATGAGCCATGGCCTGACGCGGCTGCAGTCGCGCTTCCAGGCCGATCCCTCCGACGTGGAGCGGGCGGAAGCCACGCTCGGCACGACACTCGATGCCGAGCAGGCCGAAGAGCTCGGCCTCGTCACCTTCGCACTCGACGACATCGACTGGGACGACGAGGTCCGCGTGTTCCTCGAGGAGCGCGCCAGCTTCTCGCCCGACAGTCTCACCGGCATGGAAGCGAACCTGCGCTTCGTCGGGCCCGAGACGATGGAATCGAAAATCTTCTCGCGTCTGACCGCGTGGCAGAACTGGATCTTCCAGCGTCCGAACGCCGTCGGCGAGGAAGGCGCGCTGCGCCGCTACGGCAGCGGCCAGAAGCCGAAATTCGATATGACGCGGGTGTAGTCACATTCACAGCGTCATGGCCGGGCTTGTCCCGGCCATCCACGTCCTTGGCTCAAGGAGCAAGAACGTGGATGCCCGGCACAAGGCCGGGCATGACGGAAAGAGACCGACCAGGGAGACGGCAATGAACATGAACATCATGAACGTCGACTACTCGACCAAGATTCCGAACAACGTCAATCTCGCCGAAGACCGCCAGGTGCTGAAGGCGCTCGAAGGCTGGCATCCCGGCTACATGGACTGGTGGAGCGACATGGGGCCGGAAGGCTTTCAGGAGTCGCTGGTGTATTTGCGCACCGCCTATTCGGTCGATCCGCGCGGCTGGGCCAAGTTCGATTACGTCCGCATGCCCGACTATCGCTGGGGCATCCTGCTTGCGCCCCAGGAAGAAAACCGCGTCGTGCCGTTCGGCGAGCACTATGGCGAGCCGGCCTGGCAGGAAGTCCCCGGCGAATATCGCGCACTTCTGCGCCGCCTGATCGTGATCCAGGGCGACACCGAGCCGGCCTCGGTCGAGCAGCAGCGCCATCTCGGCAAGACCGCGCCTTCGCTCTACGACATGCGCAATCTGTTCCAGGTCAATGTCGAAGAGGGCCGTCACCTCTGGGCGATGGTCTACCTGCTGCAAAAGTATTTTGGCCGAGACGGCCGTGAAGAGGCCGACGATCTGCTGCGCCGCCGCTCCGGCGATGCCGACGCGCCGCGCATGCTGGGTGCCTTCAACGAGGCGACGCCGGACTGGCTGTCTTTCTTCATGTTCACCTACTTCACCGATCGCGACGGCAAGATGCAGCTGCACAGCCTCGCGCAGTCGGGCTTCGATCCCCTGTCGCGCACATGTCGCTTCATGCTGACCGAGGAAGCGCACCACATGTTTGTCGGCGAGACCGGCATCACCCGCGTCGTGCAGCGCACCTGCGATGCGATGCGCGAAGCCGGCATCACCGATCCCACCGAGATCGCAAAGGTCCGCGCGCTCGGAGTGATCGATCTTCCGACCATCCAGAAGAAGCTGAACTTGCACTATACGCTGTCGCTTGATCTTTTCGGCTCGGAAGTCTCGACCAACGCGGCCAACGCCTTCAACACCGGCATCAAGGGCCGCTATCACGAGACCCAGATCGATGACGACCACCAGCTCAAGAACGCGACCTACCCGGTGCTCAAGTTCATCGACGGCCAGATCAAGCTGGTCGACGAGCCCGCGCTCACCGCGCTCAACATGCGCCTGCGCGACGATTACAGCCAGGATTGCGTCAAGGGCATGCTGCGCTGGAACAAGGTGATCTCGACCGCGGGATACGACTTCCAGCTCAAGCTGCCCAACGTCGCCTTCCACCGCCATATCGGCGAGTTTAAGGACGTGCACGCGACGCCGGATGGTCTCTTGATCGACGATGCCACCTGGGCGAGGCGCAAGGACGAGTGGCTGCCCTCGACCGCCGACGGCGACTTCATCACCTCGCTGATGCAGCCCGTCACCGAGACCGGCAAATACGCCTCCTGGATCTCGCCGCCGAAGGTGGGTATCGACAACAAGCCGGGCGATTTCGAGTATGTGAAGATCGAGACGTGAGGCTGAGGCGCCGCCTCACACGCGGTGTCGTCCCGGACAAGCAAAGGCCTGACAACGCATCGCGTTGTCAGGCCTTTGTGCAGATCCGGGACCCATACCCGAAGGGAGCGGTTTTGCGAAGACTCGGAGTGGGAGCCTCGTGTCACACTCCTTTCTGTGGCTATGGGTCCCGGATCTGCGCTTCGCTTGTCCGGGACGACAGTGGAGTGTGAGGCGTGAGCGCGCGCTAATCGCTATCCCACCCGCTCCCCTTGATCCCCGGGTTGGCGTAGACGATTCCGCCGTCCACCGCGATGGTCGCGCCCACCACATAGTCTCCCGCGCGCGAGGCGAGATAGATCGCCGCGCCCGCCATGTCCTCGTCGGTGCCGATGCGGCCCACCGGCACGCGGGTCGAGACCTCGTCGGCATGATCGCGTGCCGCGCGGTTCATGTCGGACTTGAACGGACCGGGCGCGATCGCGGTGACCACGATGTGGTCGGGGATGAGCTTGACCGCCATGCGCCGCGTCAAATGGATCAGGCCGGCCTTGCTCGCCGCGTAGGAATAGGTCTCGCCGGGATTGACGAAGATGCCGTCGATCGAGGCGATGTTGATCACCTTGGCCGGCCGCTCGGCGCTTGCGGATGCGCGCAGCGTCGGCGCCAGCGCCTTGGTCAGGAAGAACGGCGCCTTGACGTTGAGGTTCATCACCTTGTCCCAGCCGCTCTCCGGAAACTCATCGAACTCCGCGCCCCAGGCCGCGCCCGCATTGTTGACGAGGATGTCGAGCTTCTGCTCGTGCTTCCTGAACTCGCTCGCCAGCAGCTCGCAGCCGGCGAGTGTGGAGATGTCGATCGGCAGCGCGATGCATTCGCCGCCATATTGCGCGGTGAGCTCCTTGGCCGTCGCCTCGCACGGCCCCGCCTTGCGCGCGGTGATGTAGACCTTTGCGGCGCCGGCGCTGAGAAATCCCGCCGCGATCATCTTGCCGATGCCGCGCGAGCCGCCGGTCACCAGCGCAATGCGGCCCTTGAGCGAGAACAGATCGTTGAACATGGTGCCTCCCTTGGTTGGCGACGTTTTGAGCGGGGAAGCGAAGGGAGTCAAGGAAGGCACCTCGATGAGCGTGTGGCGCGACAGCCGTCCAACAAACGCGATGTCGTCCCCGCGAAGGCGGGGACCCATAATCACAGGGAGGAGTTTGGCGAAGATTAGTCGTTCGGGATTGTTACTGAACGCGATTGATGGATTTCGCGGTATGGGTCCCTGCGTTCGCAGGGACGACAGCGGAGTTTGAAGCCTACGCCGCCGCGATCCTGCGAAAGCCGTTCCACATCGCCGTCGCTGCGCCCGAGGTCAGCACCGGCAGAATGCGCGCGTCCTGGTAGTTGCCGTTGAGCGAGACGCGCGGCAGCGCGGTCATGTGATCGGCGTTCTCGGCGAACAGCATGCCGGGCCGCGTCGTTACCGCGGTCTTGAAGCCGGCGGCCGCAGCAAGCGCGAATTCACGCTCGCCCGCCGCCTCGCGGTCGCCATAGGGATAGGCGAAATGCAGCACGGGACGCTCCAGCGCCTCTTCAATTCGTGCACGGCTGATTGCCATCTCCTGCGCGGCGATCTCCTCGCTCTGCTTGGCGAGATTACAATGGCTGACGCTGTGGGCGCCGATCGTGACCAGCGGATCGGCAGCAAATGTCCTTACCTCGTCCCAGCTCAGGCAGAGGCTGCGGCACAACGCGGCCATGTCGACGTCGTATCTGGCGCAGAGCGACTCGATCTCGCGCTTGAGATCATGGTCGCCCGGCAGCGCGCGGAGCCAGTCGTGCAGGCGATCGAATGCCGCCTGCTTTGCGGCCGGCGTCGTCGCATCGAGCCGCAGCGCGGAATGGCCGATCTGCACATCGACCTGCTCGGCCTTGGCGATCACGGCCTCCAGCGCGGTCCACCACAGGCGTCCGGTGCCCTCGGCGAAATCGCTCGCGACGTAGACGGTAAGAGGCGCGTCAAATTCGCGCAGCACCGGCAGCGCATGGTCGAGATTGTCGCGATAGCCGTCATCCAGGGCGAAGGCGGCGAAGCGGCGGGAGAACCGGCCCTGCATCAGCCGCTCATGCAGCTCGTCCATGCTGACGATGTCGATCTCGCGCGAGCGCAAATGGCTCAGGGTGGCGCGCAGGAATTCCGGGGTGACCTCAAGATGCCGGTTCGGCTGAAACGCAGCCTCGCGGGCCGGCCGCACGTGGTGCAGCATGAAAATGGCGCCCACGCCCGATAGCAATGGACGCAGCAAGTGGTGCGCCCCACTGAAATAGAGCGCCCCCAGCCCGGCGCGGATGACGTTATTGCGGAGTTGTTTCATTGCCGGCTGGTGGACCCCTGGGCATTCCGCCCTCAACTTAGGGTGGGACCCTTGAAGAAAAAGTTATTCCAATTGTCCATGCAGAGCCTTGGGAGGGCCGCCATTTCAGGTTTGACAGCCTGCCAAGGGTTTGTTTTGTCTCCGGTTCCAGATTTCAGGTCGTCGAATGCAAAAGCTTTTCAGGTGGGCCAGCAAATGGTGGCCAGGGCTGATCCCCCTGGCCGTCATGTGGGGATTTGCGGCCTGGAATAACACTTTGCCGGTCGAGGCGGACCTCTCCGCCCGCAGCTCGGCCGCCCTCAAGGACACCGTTTTGGACAAGACCCGGATCACGGTGGACGGCCGCGACGTCAGCCTGGCCGCGGACGCTTTTTCTGAGGAAGGGCGCCGCGACGCCGTGATGGCGGTCGAGACCGTACCCGGTGTGCGCGTGGTCGACGACCGGACCCGCCTTGTTCCCGAAGCGAAACCCTTCGTCTGGAATGCCGAACGTGACGTGGTGCGGGTGACGCTGTCGGGCTCCGCGCCGCTGCCGTCGATGAAGGGCCGGCTGACCGAGGCGGCTCGCAAGGAGGTCGGCGGCGTCGAAGTCGCCGATCAGATGGGTCTGGCGCGCGGTGCGCCGCCGCGGTTCGAGGCGGCCGCGATGCTGCTGCTCGACCAGATCGGCAGGCTAAAGGACGGCAAGATCACGATCACCGACACCAAGGTCAATCTCTCCGGCATGGCGCGTGATCTCGGCGGTCGCGAGGCGATTGCGGCTGCGCTCAAGAACCTGCCCGAGGGCTTTTCGATCGCCGCCAACGAGATCAAGGCGCCGCCCTATATCTTCCAGGCCTACAAGGACCCGGTCGCCGCGACCGTGACGCTGACCGGCTACGTGCCCGACAACAATGTACACGCAGCCATCGCAACGAGTGCTTCGCGCAAGTTCTTCACCGAGAAAGTCGTCGACAATCTCAAGGCCAGCATCGGAGCCCCCGGCTCTTTCAACACCGCGGTGGTCGCAGCTCTTGGCGCACTGTCGCGGCTGTCGACCGGTACGCTCGTCGTCTCCGATCGCGAGGTGAAGCTGTCGGGCGATGCGCTCTACGAGAGCGCCGCGAACGACATCCGCGCAGGCCTCGGCAAGGATTTTCCCAAGAACTGGCAGTACAAGCCGGAGATCACGGTGAAACCCGCGGCGGGCCCGGTCGACGGCACCGTCTGCCAGCAATTGTTCTCGGAGCTGTTGAACAAGGGCAAGATCCGCTTCGCAACGAGGCGCGCCGACATCGATCCGGATTCCGCTGGTATTCTCGATCATCTCATCGAGACGGCATTGCGCTGTCCCACCACCAATATCGAGGTTGCCGGGCATACCGATGCCGATGGCGAGGACTCCGTCAATCAAGCTCTCTCGGAGAAGCGCGCCCAGGCGGTGATCGACTATCTGGTCAAGGCCGGCCTGCCCGCCAGCCGCTTCACCGCGGTCGGCCATGGCAGCACGCAACCCGTTGCGGGCAACGACACTGACGATGGCAAGGCGCAGAACCGCCGCATCGAATTTCTGGTGAGGTGAAGATGTCCTATCTCGTCTCGTTCCATATGGGCTGGCTGATCGGCTCGCTGCTGCTCGGCTTCTGCATGGGCTGGATCTCGGTGGTCCAGCGCGGCAACGGCACTTCGAAGGTGACCGCATACTGGCTCGCGGCGCTCGCCGTCGCCCTGGTCGCGGCCTCCTTCGCGCATGTGGTCCCCGGCCGCTTCGGCTACTGGCTCGACCTCGGCCTGGTCATGTTCGCCTGCTACCTCGTCGGCTGCACCATCGGCGCCTGGCTGCGCGACCGGGTGGTCTCGCGGAGCCAGCCTGCGGCCGCCCTGTGATGTTGCCGTGCACCCTAGCCGCTTGGGGCGCGCGGACACCGTGATCAGACGCACCGGTCGCCCCCTCTTTCAACAGGCGGGCGCGGCCCATAGATTGACGTCGGCTTAAGCCATGACGGAACATTGTACGGCCGAAATCATCAAAACTTCATGGCACCTGCGCAGGATTGCCACGGAGATTCGCGTCAGTCTTGCCGCCGAAAGCGCCAAACCGTGCATCAGGAGTCCGCAATCCTGCCTAAAATATTGAAGGCACGAGTTTTTGTTCGAATTGGCGAATTCCACTGCGCCCGAAAACGCGCTAGTGGAGAGGCAGGGGGCTTGCGCGATGCCGGAGCCGGTGGCGAGGGTTCGTTGAGTGCCTGTACGTCGTCCGCCTGTCCGCCGGCCACCATGGCCGCTGAAGCGTTTTTCGAGGTCTAGATGCTGGAAGCCATACGCAGGGCCACGACGTTTCTGCGCCAGAAGCAAGTCCTGCATAAGCTTGGAGTTGTGATCAGCATCGCGGTCATCGGCATCGCTTGCTATGTGCTCTACCACATGCTGCGCGGCATCGACATGAACGAGGTGATCGAGGCGATCAAGAGCACCGAGCCGCGCCAGATCGCGATGGCGGCGCTGTTCGTGGCCGCGGGCTATTTTACCCTGACCTTCTACGATCTGTTCGCGGTGCGTGCGATCGGCCACAGCCATGTGCCTTACCGTATCAACGCGCTCGCCGCCTTCACCAGCTACTCGATCGGCCACAATGTCGGCGCCAGCGTCTTCACCGGCGGCGCGGTGCGCTACCGCATCTATTCGGCCTATGGCCTGAACGCGATCGACGTCGCAAAGATCTGCTTTCTCGCCGGCCTGACCTTCTGGCTCGGCAATGCCGCGGTGCTCGGCCTCGGCATCACCTACCATCCGGAAGCCGCCGCCTCGATCGACCAGCTGCCGCCCTGGTTGAACCGGACCCTGGCGCTGATGATCATCGCGGGGCTGGTCGCCTACGTGGTCTGGGTCTGGACCCATCCGCGCGTGGTCGGCCGCGGCCCCTGGACCGTGGTGCTGCCGGGTGGTCCGCTGACGCTGCTCCAGATCGCGATCGGCATCATCGATCTCGGTTTCTGCGCGCTCGCGATGTACGTGCTGGTCCCGGACGAGCCCAATCTCGGCTTCGTCGTGGTCGCCGTGATCTTCGTCTCGGCGACGCTGCTCGGCTTTGCCAGCCATTCGCCCGGGGGCCTGGGCGTATTCGACGCCGCCATGCTGGTCGGCCTCTGGCAGATGGACCGCGAGGAGCTGCTCGGCGGCATGCTCCTGTTCCGCGTCCTCTATTATCTGTCCCCCTTCGTCATCTCTGTAATCTTGCTGACGTTTCGCGAGGTTATCATCGGCGCGCGATCGAAGCGACTGCAACAGGCGGCGCTCAAGCTCGACCCCGGCCCGGCGCCTGAAGCTGCCTATGTGCGAGAGCGTAGCGACGGCGGCGTCTGACCGGCACTGCCCCCCAAGGAGAAGCCTGTCCCGATGGCGATCGACGCCCCATCTTCTCCCTCCGCACAGCCATGGTCCGACCGGCTACGGCACTCGACGATCATCCTGATCGCCGCGGCGCTGGCGCTGTCGGTGCTGATCGCGCTCGGCGAATTGTCGGTGATGCGGGCGGTGGCGGTATTGCTGTGCATCGCGGCTGCGGCGCTGATCCCCTGGCGGCTGCATGATACCGCCGCTTCCCGCGACGACACGCGGCGCGTCAACCCGGTTGAGAGCGCGGCGGTGGCGGCGGTCGTCGCCGGCATGCCGGATCCGGCCGTGCTGCTCGACCGTGCCGGCCGCGTCATCCATCTCAACGCCGCGGCCGCCCAGCTGGCGCCCGCGCTGCGCAGGAACGAGCTCGCCCAATTCGCGCTGCGCTCGCCGGAGATTATCACGGCGCTGCGCGAGTCGATCGCGACCACCGAACCGCGGCGCGCCACCTATCTCGACCACGTCCCGGTCGATCGCTGGATGGAGCTGATCATCACGCCGGTGCCGGTGCCCACCAGTTTTGGCGGCGCCGACAAATGCATGCTGATGACCTTTCACGACCAGACGCCGCTGCGCCGGGTCGAGGAGATGCGCGCCGACTTCGTCGCCAACGCCAGCCACGAGCTGCGCACGCCGCTCGCCGCGCTGTCGGGCTTCATCGACACGCTCCAGGGCCAGGCCAAGGACGATCCCAAAGCGCGCGAGCGCTTCCTCGGCATCATGCACAATCAGGCGACCCGGATGGCGCGCCTGATCGACGATCTCTTGTCGCTGTCGCGGGTCGAGCTGTCGGCCCATGTGCGGCCCGACACCCTGGTCGACTTGCTGCCGATCATCTTCCAGGTCGCCGACGGGCTCGAGCCGCTGGCCCGGGAACGCCAGGTCGAGATCGAGACCAACCTGCCGGAAGCGCCCGTGATGATCGCGGGCGACCGCGAGGAGCTGCTCCGCCTGTTCGAGAATTTGATCGAGAACGCGCTCAAATACGGTGCCTCGGGCGGACGCGTCATCGTGTCGATGAATTCCGCCGCGGCCCCTGATGGAACTCCGGAAATCCGGATCCTGGTCCGCGATTTCGGCCCCGGCATCGCGCCCGAGCACCTGCCGCGGCTGACCGAGCGGTTCTACCGGGTGGACGTCGGCGACAGCCGCTCGCAGGGCGGTACCGGGCTCGGTTTATCGCTGGTGAAACATATCCTTAACCGTCATCGCGGCCGGCTTCTGATCGAAAGCGTGCCCAAGCAGGGGGCCACTTTCACCGCTTGTTTTCCCCAGGTCAGGACTCCGGCTTCAGCCTGAAATCCAAGTCATTTCAGCTGGTTGCGCCTGTCATCCGACTGTCACGAAACCTTCGTAAAAGCACAGCCGACCGCTCCTAAAGGGGCGGCACGGGGAGCGCGATCGGGCGCTGATGGCGCTTCGCTCCCCTGTATGGAGACCAGCATGAATTTCCTCAAAACTATCGTCGCTGCCGGCTTGGTCGCCGCATCGACGACGGTGGCCTTTGCTGCCGACATCACGGGCGCCGGCGCGACCTTCCCGTTCCCGATCTATTCGAAGTGGGCTGACGCCTACAAGAAAGAGACCGGCAACGGTCTGAACTACCAGTCGATCGGCTCCGGCGGCGGTATCAAGCAGATCCAGGCCAAGACCGTGACCTTCGGCGCGACCGATGCCCCCCTCAAGGCCGAGCAGCTTGAGAAGGATGGCCTCGTTCAGTGGCCGATGGTGATGGGTGCCATCGTTCCCGTCGTCAACCTCGAGGGTGTCAAGCCGGGCGAGCTGGTGTTCGACGGCGAGACGCTTGCCAACGTCTATCTCGGCAAGATCACCAAGTGGGACGACGCTGCCATCAAGAAGCTCAATCCGAACGTGAAGCTGCCGTCGGACGCGATCACGGTCGTCCGCCGTTCGGACGGGTCGGGCACCACCTTCAACTTCACCAACTATCTCTCCAAGGCGAGCGCCGACTGGAAGAGCAAGGTCGGTGAGGGCACCGCGGTCGAGTGGCCGGTCGGCGTTGGCGCCAAGGGCAACGAAGGCGTGTCGGGCAACATCGGCCAGACCAAGAACTCGATCGGCTACGTCGAGTACGCCTACGCCAAGCAGAACAAGCTGACCTACACCGGTCTCGTCAACAAGGCCGGCAAGACCGTGCAGCCGACGGTCGAAGCCTTCCAAGCGGCCGCGTCCAATGCCGACTGGGCCAAGGCTCCCGGCTACTACGTCATCCTGACCGACCAGCCCGGCGAGAAGTCCTGGCCGATCACGGCGGCGACCTTCATCCTGATGCACAAGGATGCCACCGACAAGGCGGCTTCCAAGGAAGCGCTCAAGTTCTTCGCCTGGGCGTTCAAGAGCGGCGACAAGATGGCCGAGGAGCTCGACTACATCCCGATGCCCGACAGCGTCGTGAAGCTGATCGAGAAGACCTGGTCCGCCGACATCAAGAGCTGAGCAGGGCTCTCGTGTCCCGGACGCGCTGCAGCTTGCAACGCTGCAGCGCAAAGCCGGGACCCACAAGCGCCAGGCCCCGGATCGGCGTCGCACCGCTTCGCGCTGCAACGCATCCGGGGCACGAGACCGGCGACATAAAAGCAAGTATTGTTAGTACAGGGGATCGGCGTGGCTGAGATGGCTGTCGAGAGCAATGTAGTGGATGCCGCCGGACCGTATGACCGCGCCAAGGCGTTGGGGGCGTTCAAGCTCGGTGACATCACCTTTTACTGGATCACGCGCCTGAGCGCGATTTCCGTGCTGCTGATCCTCGGCGGCATCATCCTGTCGCTGATCGTCGGCGCCTTTCCGGCGATGAAGGAATTCGGCCTCTCCTTCCTGTGGACGCAGCGCTGGGCGCCGTCCGCCGATCCGCCCGTGCTGGGTGCGCTCGGGCCGATGTACGGCACGCTCGTCACCTCCTTCATCGCGATGTTGATCGCCATTCCCGTCGGGATCGGCATTGCGATCTTCCTGACCGAGCTCTGCCCGCAATGGCTGCGCCGCCCGATCGGCATGGCGATCGAGTTGCTCGCCGGCATTCCCTCGATCATCTACGGCATGTGGGGCTTCTTCGTGCTGGGACCGTTCCTGGCCAACAGCTTCCAGCCCTTCATGATCAAGATCTTCGACGGGGTTCCCGTGCTGGGTACGATCTTCGCCGGACCGCCGTCCTATCTCAGCCTGTTCAACGCCGCGCTGATCCTTGCGATCATGGTGCTGCCCTTCATCACCTCGATCTCGGTCGACGTGTTCAAGACGGTGCCGCCGGTGCTGAAGGAAGCCGCCTACGGCGTCGGCTGCACCACCTGGGAAGTCGTCCGCAGCGTCGTCATCCCCTACACCCGCGTCGGCGTCATCGGCGGCGTCATGTTGGCGCTCGGACGCGCGCTCGGCGAGACCATGGCGGTGACCTTCATCATCGGCAACTCGTTCCGCATCTCGGGGTCTATCTTCGCGCCGGGCACCACGATCTCGGCGGCGATCGCATCCGAGTTTGCCGAGAGCGACGGCCTGCATCAGTCCGGCCTGATCCTGCTCGGCCTTCTCCTGTTCGTGCTGACGTTCTTCGTGCTCGCGGCCGCCCGGCTGATGCTGATGCGCCTGGAAAAGAAGGCGGGGAACTGACATGAATCCGATCTATTCGCGCCGCCGCCGCAAGGACATCGTCGTCCGCGGCCTCTGCATGGCCGCTGCCGCCTTCGGCGTCACCTGGCTCGCTCTGATCCTGATCACGCTGCTCTACAATGGCGTGGCCGGGCTCAACGTCCAGATCTTCACCGAGAACACGCCGCCGCCCGGATCCAACGAGGGCGGCCTGCTCAACGCCATCGTCGGCTCGCTGATGATGACCGTGATCGGCGTCGGCATCGGTGCGCCGCTCGGCATGTTCGCCGGCACATACCTTGCCGAATACGGTCGCAACGACAAGCTGACCTCGGTGATCCGCTTCATCAACGACATCCTGCTCTCGGCACCCTCGATCATCATCGGCCTGTTCATCTATGGCGCGGTGGTGGTGCCGATGCGCGGCTTCTCGGCGATCGCCGGCTGTCTCGCGCTCGCCGTCATCGTCATCCCGGTGGTGCTGCGCACGACCGAGGACATGCTGCTGCTGGTGCCGAACGCGCTGCGTGAGGCGGCCTCGGCGCTCGGCCTGCCGCGTTCGCTGGTGATCAAGCGGATCGCCTACCGATCGGCCCGCGCCGGCCTCATCACCGGCGTGCTGCTCGCCACCGCCCGCGTCGCCGGCGAGACCGCGCCGCTGCTGTTCACCGCGCTGTCGAATCAGTTCTTCAGCCTGGACCTGACCAAGACGATGGCGAACCTGCCGGTCACCATCAACAACTTCGTGCAGAGCCCCTACGCCTACTGGAAGCAGCTGGCGTGGAGCGGGGCCCTGCTCATCACCCTGACCGTTCTTGCCCTGAATATTGGCGCGCGCATCCTTGGCGCCGAGAGGACCGCAAAATGAGTGAGCTTTCCGTATCGATGAGCGCGGCCGGTGGGTTGCCGCAGGCGCCGGTGCTGCCCGAGGCCCCGGCCAAGGTGACGGTGCGCAACCTGAACTTCTATTACGGCGAACACCACGCGCTGAAGAACATCAACCTCGCGCTCGGCACCAACCGCGTCACGGCGTTCATCGGCCCGTCGGGCTGCGGCAAGTCGACCCTGCTGCGCATCTTCAACCGGATGTACGACCTCTATCCGGGCCAGCGCGCCACCGGTCAGCTCATGCTCGACCAAACCAACATCCTCGACCCCCGGCTCGACCTCAACCTGCTGCGCGCCCGCGTCGGCATGGTGTTCCAGAAGCCGACGCCGTTCCCGATGACGATCTACGAGAACATCGCCTTCGGCATCCGTCTCTACGAGAAGATCTCGAAGTCCGAGATGGACGACCGCGTCGAGAAGGCGCTGCGCGGCGGCGCGCTGTGGAACGAGGTCAAGGACAAGCTCAACGCCTCCGGCCTGTCGCTCTCGGGCGGTCAGCAGCAGCGCCTCTGCATCGCCCGCACCGTTGCGGTGCGGCCGGAAGTGATCCTGTTCGACGAGCCGTGCTCGGCGCTCGATCCGATCTCGACCGCCAAGGTCGAGGAGCTGATCCAGGAGCTGTCCGAGAACTACACGATCGCGATCGTCACCCACAACATGCAGCAGGCTGCGCGCGTCTCCGACAAGACCGCCTTCATGTATCTCGGCGAACTGATCGAGTTCGACGACACCAGCAAGATCTTCACGTCGCCGACCGATCGGCGCACCCAGGATTACATCACCGGCCGGTTCGGTTGAGGAGACGGGACATGGGTACTGAACATACCGCAAAGGCCTTCGACACCGACCTGCAGGAACTCACCCGGCTGGTCGCGGAAATGGGCGGCATCGCCGAGCGCATGATCGTCGATTCCGTCGACGCGCTGATCCGCCGCGACGTCGCGCTCGGTCAGCGCGTCGTCGCCATCGACGCCGAGCTCGACGCGCTGCAGAAGAAGATCGAGGAGCGCGCCGTGCTCACCATCGCGCGCCGCCAGCCGATGGCGGTCGATCTGCGCGAGATCGTCGGCGCCATGCGGGTTGCGACCGATCTCGAGCGGATCGGCGACCTCGCCAAGAACATGGGCAAGCGCGTCGCGGCGCTGGAGACGGATTTCCATCCGCTCAAGCTGTTCCGCGGCCTCGAGCACATGACCGATCTCGTGCAGCAGCAGGTCAAGTCGGTGCTGGACGCCTACGCCGCGCACGACCTGCCGGCGGCGATGGCGGTGTGGAAGGGCGACGAGGAAGTCGACGCCATCTGCACCTCGCTGTTCCGCGAGCTCCTGACCTACATGATGGAGGATCCGCGCAACATCTCGTTCTGCATCCATCTGATGTTCTGCGCCAAGAACATCGAGCGTATCGGCGATCACGCCACCAACGTCGCCGAGACCGTGTTCTACATGATCGAAGGTCAGGCGATCACCGACAAGCGGCCGAAGGGCGACATGACGACCTTTGCCACGACGGTTCCGAATACCTGACGACTTGAGGAGCGACGACCCGATGGGCGCACGCATTATGGTGGTTGAAGACGAGGAAGCTCTCACCGAGCTGCTTCGCTACAACCTCGAAGGCGACGGCTATGACGTCGAGACGGTGATGCGCGGCGACGACGCCGACACCCGTCTCAAGGAGCACATTCCCGACCTGATCGTGCTCGACTGGATGCTGCCGGGGCTGTCCGGCATCGAATTGTGCCGACGGCTTCGCACCCGGCCGGAGACCAAGCAGCTGCCGATCATCATGCTCACCGCGCGCGGCGAGGAGAGCGAGCGGGTGCGGGGCCTTGCGACCGGCGCCGACGACTACATCGTCAAGCCGTTCTCGGTGCCGGAGCTGCTGGCGCGCGTGAAGGGCCTGCTGCGCCGCGCCAGCCCGGAGCGGCTCGCCACCGTGCTGGCCTACGGCGACATCGAGCTCGATCGCGACAAGCGCCGCGTGGCGCGCTCGGGCCGGCCGATCGACCTCGGTCCGACCGAATATCGCCTGCTGGAGTTTTTCCTGGAGCATCCCGGCCGCGTGTTCTCGCGCGAGCAACTGCTCGACAGCGTCTGGGGCCGCGACATCTACATCGACGAGCGCACCGTCGACGTGCATATCGGCCGCCTGCGCAAGCTGCTCAATCTCGGCCGCGAGCAGGACCCGATCCGCACCGTCCGCGGCGCCGGCTACGCGCTCGACGATCGGTTTGCCAAGGCCGAGCAGACGTAAGGTTCGCTAAGGCAGATGTGATCGGGCGGGCCGCTACCGCATCCTCCGATGTCGTCCCTGCGAACGCAGGGACCCATAACCACCGGACGTGGTTGGGCGAAGACTTGGAGTGACGATCCCGCGGTGACTGTGCACCGGGATTATGGGTCCCTGCGTTCGCAGGGACGACATCCAATTTGTTGAGACCTCTTCGGGCGACAACTGGCCGCCCGCGACGAACTCAGCGCGGACCCGGCTTGGCCGGCGCGCGCCGGCGATCCGCTGCCGGCTGATACGCAACCCGCGAGTGCTGGGCGCAATAGGGCAGGCCGGAGAGCGCCTTGCCGCCGCAGAAGAAGAAATCCGGGCTCGATGGATCTCCGACCGGCCAGTGGCAGGTCGCCTCGTTGAGCTCCAGCAGCGACAGCCGCTGGCTCATCGGCACCACGTTGTCGTAGGTGACCGGTTCGGCCTCGACCTCGACCTCGAAGGCCTGTGCCAGCGCGGTGTTGCCGCGCGCGATGGGCCGGCTCACCCGCATCATGTGCTGGGCGGGACGCGCCTTGCGCGGCCGCGGCGCGGCGGATGAAGGGCTCTTGGCGCGGCCGGACAGGCCGAGCCTGTGCACCTTGCCGATCACGGCGTTGCGGGTGACATTACCGAGCTCTGCCGCGATCTGGCTGGCCGACAACCCGGCCTCCCAGAGCTTCTTCAGTTGCTCGACGCGATCATCCGACCAGGTCAAAACGGTCATTGCACCCTTTCCTTCGCCGCGCGCCACCATCCTGGGGCTGCACAGCGAATGCCTAAGCCTCGAAAAACCCGTGCCGTCAGAATCCCTTAAGGCTCGCCGGGCACCGAGAGCCGCCCGAACGTTTACGCCGGTACATGAGGACTTAGAGATCAGAACTGCCGCACGAGATGTCGTATCTGACAAGCCAAACGCTACAATATGGCGTGACTCACGCGCAAGAGTCCGCCGACTCGCTTCCACATGTTCCGTGGCGAAATCCCGCAAAATCGCCACCGCAAGACTACGGATTCAGCGTTTCGCGAGGCTTTCCGGGCGGCATTGACACCCGTTTCACGGGGCATAAGATAGTCCTGCGTGCCGCCCTTAAAAGGCGGCACGTTTCGTTTTCCGGGCCGGTGAATGGTGCGTTGCGTAATGCACGCTCACCGTCCGCAACATTCAAGTGACAGTCATGACTAACAGCGCAGCGCCGCATTTGCTCCCCGTTTTCGCCAGGTCCGACCTCGGTTTCGAGCGCGGGGAAGGCTGCTGGCTGATCGCGACCAATGGCGAGCGCTATCTCGATTTTACCTCCGGCGTGGCGGTGAATGCGCTTGGCCATGCCCATCCCGCGCTGGTCAAGGCGTTGCAGGAGCAGGCGACCAAGCTCTGGCACATGTCGAACCTGTTCCAGAGCCCGGACGGCGAGAAGCTTGCCGCGCGCCTGTGCAATGAAAGCTTCGCGGACTTCGTGTTCTTCTGCAATTCCGGCGCCGAGGCGCTGGAGGGTGTGATCAAGCTGGTCCGCCATCACCACTTCTCCAAGGGGCATCCGGAGCGCTACCGCATCATCACCTTCGAGGGCGCCTTCCACGGCCGCACGCTGGCGACGCTGGCGGCGACAGGATCGGCGAAATATCTCGAAGGGTTCGGTCCGCCGATGGACGGTTTCGACCAGGTCCCGCACGGTGACATCGAAGCCGTGAAGAAGGCGATCGGTCCGCAGACCGCCGGCATCCTGATCGAGCCGATCCAGGGCGAGGGCGGTGTGCGTTCGGCGACGCCTGCCTTCCTCCGGGCATTGCGCCAGCTCTGCGACGACAAGGGGCTGCTGCTGGCGTTCGACGAGGTGCAGACCGGCATGGGCCGCACCGGCGATCTGTTCGCGCATCGCCGCACCGGCGTGACACCTGACGTGATGTCGCTGGCGAAAGCGCTCGGCGGCGGCTTCCCGATCGGCGCGGTGTTGGCGACCGCGGACGCAGCTTCCGGCATGGGCCCCGGCTCGCACGGCTCGACCTTCGGCGGCAACCCGCTGGCGATCGCGGCGGCGAATGCCGTGCTCGACGTCATGCTCAAGCCCGGCTTCTTCGATCACGTGCAGAAGATGTCGCTGCTGCTCAAGCAGAAGCTCGCCTCCGTGATCGACCGCCATCCCGGCGTGGTCAGCGAAGTGCGCGGCGAGGGCCTCCTGATCGGCATCAAGGCCGTCGTGCCATCCGGCGATCTCGTCGCGGCGTTGCGGAGCGAAAAACTGCTCACGGTCGGCGCCGGCGATAATGTCGTGCGCTTCCTGCCGCCTTTGATCGTCACCGAAGCCGAGATCGAGGACAGCGTCGGGCGGCTCGAGCGCGCCTGCGCAGCGCTCTCGTCGAGCCAGACCAAGCGGGCGGCAAGCTGATGAGCAAATCGCCAAAGCACTTCCTCGATATCAACGAGTTGCCGCTGGCGGAACTCAAGAGCATGCTCGCCGCATCCTCCGCCATGAAGGCGAAGCAAAAGGCGCATCAGCCGGTCAGGCCGCTCGAAGGCAAGACCCTGGCGATGATCTTCGAGCGCCCCTCGACCCGCACCCGGGTGTCGTTCGATGTCGCCATGCGCCAGCTCGGCGGCGAGCCCATCATGCTCACCGGAGCCGAGATGCAGCTCGGCCGCGGCGAGACCATCGCCGACACCGCGCGCGTGCTGTCGCGCTATGTCGATGCCATCATGATCCGTATCCTCAACCACGATGCGCTGCTCGAGCTTGCCGAATATGCGACGGTGCCCGTCATCAACGGCCTGACGCGCCGCTCGCATCCCTGCCAGGTGATGGCCGACCTCATGACCTTTGAGGAGCATCGCGGCCCGATCGAGGGCCGGACGGTGGCCTGGACCGGCGACGACAACAACGTGCTGGCCTCGTGGGCCCACGCCGCCGAGCGCTTCAAGTTCCAGCTCAACGTCGCAACCCCGCCGGAGCTTGCGCCGAAGAAAGTCATGCGCGATTTCATCAAGGCGACCGGCGCGCCGATCGTGCTCGGCACCGATCCGGAAGCCGCCGTGAAGGGCGCCGACTGCGTCGTCACCGACACCTGGGTGTCGATGGGCGACAAGGAGGGCGAGCATCGTCACAATGTGCTCAAGCCCTATCAGGTCAATGCGAAGCTGATGTCGCTGGCCAAGCCCGACGCGCTGTTCATGCACTGCCTGCCCGCCCATCGCGGCGAGGAAGTCACGGACGACGTGATCGACGGTCCGCAATCGGTCGTGTTCGACGAGGCCGAAAACCGCCTGCACGCGCAGAAGGGCATTCTGGCCTGGTGTTTTGATGCGGTGAAGTAGCTTCGCTGGGATGCTCAGTTGCCGCCTCGTAGACAACTGTCGTCCCTGCGAACGCAGGGACCCATACCGCGGAATGTCTCTTGTGCCAGGCTGGTAGAGGCTGACAGCCTTCGCCAAATTCAGGCCTGTGGTTATGGATCCCGGATCGGCGCTCCGCTTCGCTGCGCTTGTCCGGGACGACACCAAGTTTGAGGCGGCTTGGTACAGTTCATATTGCATCCGGAGCACGCCACCCCGCGCCCCCTTCCATTTCCGCCCTCCGACCCCAGATAATGCGCCATGGTTTCCCAATCCCCTGACATGAAAACCGGGCCAGAGGGCCCGGTTCGCGCACCATCGGCGGTTCCCATCGACGACGCCGTGCTGCCCTACGAGGTCGACGCGCTCGACGTGCGCGGGCGGCTGGTTCGGCTCGGCCCGGCGCTCGATGAGATCCTCACCAAGCACGATTATCCCGCCGCCGTCGGCAAGCTGCTCGGCGAGGCCATCGTGCTGACGACGCTGCTCGGCTCGGCGCTGAAATTCGAGGGCCGCTTCATCCTGCAGGCCCAGACCGACGGGCCGGTGTCGTTCCTGGTCGTCGACTACCAGGCGCCGGATCGCCTGCGCGCCTATGCGCGCTTCGATGCCGAGCGTCTCGGCGATATCAGGGATTCCGGCACGCTGCTCGGCCGCGGTCATCTCGCCATGACCATCGACCAGGGCCCCGACATGAGCCGCTACCAGGGTCTCGTCGCGCTCGACGGCGGCAGCCTGGAAGATGCCGCCCACGAATATTTCCTGCGCTCCGAGCAGATCCCGACGCGCGTGCGTCTGGCGGTCGGCGAGGAGTGGCGCTCGAACGACGGCGGCAAGCATCGCTGGCGCGCCGGCGGCATGCTGATGCAGTTCCTGCCCAAGGCGCCGGAGCGCGCGCGGCAGGCCGATCTGCATCCCGGCGATGCGCCCGAGGGCGTCGAGGTGCACGCGGTCGCTGAAGACGATGCCTGGGTCGAGGCACGCTCGCTGATCGAGACCGTCGAAGACGTCGAGCTAATCGATCCGGATCTCTCCGGCGAGCGGCTGCTGTACCGTCTGTTCCATGAACGCGGCGTGCGCGTGTTCAATCCGCTGGTCCTCAAGGCGCAATGCTCCTGCTCGCGCGATGCGGTCGGTGCGATGCTGAAGAGCTTCTCGGCCGAAGACCGCGCCGACATGGTCAAGGACGACAAGGTCGTCGTGACCTGCGAATTCTGCTCGTCGGTGTACGAGTTCACGCCGGATGAGGCGGGTGTGGAGGGCGCGTAAGCGGTCGAGGACGGATGTTTTGCCCGACGGGCAAAACACCTGCAGGCCTGTCAATCTCTCCTCCGAAAAATATTCCACTTTATCGAATTTCGGAAATAGAGTAAGTGTCGCCCATCCCGGCTCATCCTTGAGGGGCGATCGTACGTCGTCACGAGTTGCGAGCCGGGCCTGCGGTGGACGCGGCAGCGTCGTGCGCGAGAGGTGCGGGCAGGG
>Ga0102590_1000989_pt1 | contig 48993 bp, 40 predicted proteins | sample AraplaMF_Col_mMF_FD_76859 | JGI IMG/M metagenome (GOLD analysis project Ga0102590, IMG submission 76859) | Arabidopsis root microbial communities from the University of North Carolina, USA - plate scrape MF_Col_mMF | ecosystem: Host-associated > Plants > Roots > Endosphere | place: USA...
TTGATCTAAAATCTGCCGGGCTTACTCCTGCCTCATACCCGGCACGCAGCCGGCAACACCGCGTTCGCGGACAGAGCCGCTTCAGCGCAGCCGGCACATTTGGCATCTCTCGATGCCATGGGTCCTGAGCGCTTCGCGGGCGTCCAGGATTGCTCGCAGCCTAGTCCCGCGCAATACTCGCGTCTGTGCGCTTTCGAACATTCATGCCCCTTCAAGTATGCTAGGTCTATGCATCATCCGACGAGAGCCGGAACAGGGATGGCTCATCAGTCGGGACGGCCGTCCTCACCCGCAATCCCTGAACAGGGGGCGGGACATGGAGCACGGCCAAATATCGCAGCACGATGAGCGGCGAATTTGGCGGTCTGCACAGAGCCAGTATCGAGTTTCGGCAGTTGACTCCCAGTGGATCCGAACAAGCAAACTGATTGCTCGGGCGAGGATAAGTTTAAAAGCTAAGCCGGCACACATGAAGGACCTCCGACGACGTTTGGAAAAGGTCCGCGCTGACGCCAGAGAGTTTAGGCTGATGAGTCAGCAGGCGACGGACATAGAAAAGCGCGAACTGTTTAAGCGCTTGGCGGATGAGCTCGCCTTCGAGGCTCTCGAGCTTGAGCTAATCGTGAAGAAAAATGAGCCAGCTGATCCGTGCGAAAAGCACGAGGTCGTGGAGTTTAAGCCACCCTCTCAGCGAAAGCGCGGCTGACTTGCGACGGACAGAACAGATAGTCCGTTTTGCCCGCCCCAATATCCTATTCAACGACAAGCACGTAATCAACTTGTCCCCATCGGATCCGTGCGCTGTATCGAATGGGTGAAGATATATAAACAAGGGAAAAGCCGAATCGCAATCTGGCCGCGTCCACCCTGGTTAGAAAACGCCGCACCAGAGGCGCTTTGTTCTATCGAAGAATTTAAAAAAAGCCCCGCGGGCCTATTTCCTCAATTGTGGTGGGCGCACCAGGGCTCGAACCTGGGACCCGCTGATTAAGAGTTCAGGCCCGGGTGGAGCACAATCAATGACTCACCGGTCGCTCCGCCGGGCTTATCGGGCTGGAAATGGGCATTCGTCGCACGATCCTCGTCGTTACAATGCCTGATCTGAGGGGCCTATTCTGACTTTACGGGTCAATGGCGGGTACATTCGGCTTGAGCTGCGGCTTTGCGACAGCGCGCGACAGATCGGAGCAGTGAGCCCCATTTGTGCTGCGCACTCGCAGGGCTCTGTCGCAACATTAGCTCGCATCCAACAATCCATCAGCGTACGGCATTCCTGTAAGGACCAGCTCTGAACACGGGACAGGCCTGCCCAACAGATAACCCTGAACGAACTCCACTCCCTGGCTGCGCAAGTACTGGAGCTGCTCCACCGTCTCGACACCTTCTGCCGTCACCTGTACCTTGAGCCCGCGCGCCAATGTCATGATGGACGCGACGACCGCCCTGCTCGCAGGCCTGCTCGGCAGCTCGCTCGTAAACGAACGATCGATCTTCAGCTTGTCGAATGGAAATGACACGACGGAACCCAGCGAGGCATAGCCGACGCCGAAGTCATCCAGCGCGAAGGTTATTCCGATATCCTTCAGTTGGCGAAACAAGAGCAGATTCTCCTCCCTGTTTTGCAGCAACATCGACTCCGTCACTTCGAGCTCAAGCCGATGCGGCGGTAGCCCGGTTTTCATCAGCACACCGATGATCGAGTCGAAAAGAAACCCTCCTCGGAACTGAGCCGGAGACAAATTGACTGCTACTTTGATTTCTCCGGGCCACGTCACGGCGTCTGTGCACGCCCTTTCCAGGGTCCATCGCCCCAATGCTTCCATCAGCCCGGTTTCTTCCGCAACCGCGATGAACTCATCTGGATAAAGCAAGCCTCGAGAGGGATGGCGCCATCGCACCAACGCTTCCGCGCCACGCGGCCGCAGGGTCCCTGCCTCGCAGATGGGCTGATAGTGGAGCTCGAACTCACCGCGCGCAACTGACGCACGTAGCTCATTGACGAGCCGATCGCGGGCTTGCGCGCGGCTGCGCATTTTATCTTCAAAGACTTGAAATCCGCCCCGCCCCTCCGATTTGACGCAATAGAGAGCCAAATCGGCCCTGTAGAGCAGCTCTGGAGCCGTAAGACCATGCAAGGGCGAAATCGATATTCCGATGCTGACGCCGACGGAGGCCTCTTGCGACTCTATCGAGAAAGGTACGGCGATCACTTGCAGGAGATCGATCGCGAGCGCTTGGATCTCTTTACGCTCGTTCCCCGAGCTGAGCTGCACGATCGCAAATTCGTCGCCGCCCAGGCGTGTAATCAGGGCCGCCTTCGGAACGACTGAGACCAGACGTTCGCTCAGCTGCTTGAGCAAGGCATCACCGGCGGCATGACCGAGCGTGTCATTCACATGCTTGAAACCATCGAGATCGAGAAGATAAATGATCAGCTTTTGCCGTCTTGCCTGCGTTTGGGAAAGTCGTTCCGAAAGATCGTCCAGGAGCGCTGCACGGTTTAGAAGACCAGTCAGCGCATCGTGGCGGGCTGCATGACAGAGCTGCGCCTCGGCCTTCTTTCGCGCAGTAATATCGATCCGGATGGCCATGTAGGCGACCGGTTTTCCGTCCGGTCCAAGCTGGGGTGTGATCACGGTGTCGACCCAGTAAAGCTCTCCGCTTTTTGCTCTGTTGCAAAGCTCGCCGCGCCAAACACCTCCTCGGGCGAGGCAACGGTACATCTGACGAAAAATGTGCGGTGAATGCACCCCCGATTTCAGAAGGCGGTGATTGCTTCCAACCAGTTCCTCCCGAGCGTACCCGCTGATGTCGCAAAACCGGTCATTGGCGTACGTGATCGTGCCCCTAACGTCCGTGATCGCGACAATGACGGCCTGGTCGATCGCATACTGCTTCTCGATCAGCTCCTGCCTCGCTTCTTCAGCCCGGACCTCTGCGAGGCGAAGTTCCGTGACATCCCGATGCCGTTCGACGAACCCCCCGTCGGGCATCGGATGCATGTCGAGCTCGACGAACGACCCGTCCCGCAATTCATATGTGGTGCGGAACGCTTCGCTCCGACGTATGGCCGCCAGGTATTCGGCCAATTGGGCATTCACCTTCGCCCCTATGATACGGGCATACCGGCTTTTCAGAAGGTCCTCCGCCAAGAGACCCGGCGACACCTCCGAAGACGCCAGCGAATAGAGGCTGCGGTGCTGTTCATTGCCTATCACAAGCCTGGACCGGCCGTCGAAGACGCACAGGCCATGAGAGCTGCTTTCGATGGCGGTGTGAAGCAGCTGCTCCCAGTTCACCTCGCGCTTGGACACGCGCCCGGCGATCTCGAAATCGTTCGTTACTGTACTCATTTTGTCGCCGAACTCTGGAATATTACGCTAGGCTGCCCGAATTTCGGCAAAGAACGTCTCCACCTCCGAGCGAAGAGCCGCAGCCTGGACCGATAACTCTTCGGACGCGCTCAGGAGGCTTCCCGCCGTCTGCCGCGTTTCAGCGGCCGCCTCGCTCACGCCGGCGATGTTGCTTGATACTTCCTGCGTGCCCTGGGCGGCCTGCTGGACGTTGCGCGCGATCTCCGCCGTAGCCACGCCCTGCTCTTCCACCGCCGCCGCGATGACTGTCGCGATCTCGCTGACCGACCCGATTGTGCGGCCGATGTCCTGGATCGTCCCCACCGACTCCTTCGTTGCGCCCTGAATCGAGAGGATTTGCTCACCGATCTCGCCGGTGGCCTTTGCCGTTTGCTCCGCCAGGGCTTTGACCTCCGAAGCGACGACGGCGAAGCCGCGTCCGGCCTCGCCGGCCCGCGCTGCTTCGATGGTGGCATTGAGAGCGAGCAAATTGGTTTGTCCGGCGATGGTGCTGATCAGCTCCACCACGTCGCCAATTCGCTGGGCCGCTCTCGCAAGGCTCTGGACCGTGTCGCCGGAGCGGGCCGATTGCTCCACCGCGGTCCGGACGATCCTGGTCGATTCAGATACCTGGCGACCGATCTCCTGAATTGAGGAGGTGAGCTGCTCGGTCGATGCGGCGACGGCCTGCACATTCGTCGATGCTTCTTCCGAGGCGGCGGCTACGGCGTTGGACTGCTGGGTCGACTGCGACGCGCTCGCAGCGAGGGTATTCGCAGCGTTCTGAAGATTGCCAGCCGAGTCGCCGATCGCACCCACGGCTGCCTTCATCCGGGCATCGAAGCTTCGAATGGCAGCGCGGATCGTCTCCTGGCGTTTTTCCCGCTCGGCAAGCATTGCCTCCTGGTAGACGGAGATGGCGATCTCCATGTCGAGCATCACGGCGCAATTCACGGCGCTCAAGAGTTCGCAGAGATGCCTTGGCCTCCAGCGGTAGCGGCGAACAGCTAGAGCGACGAGTTGGTTCAGGACAAAATTGTATCCACCAATGTACCAGCGCGGCTCAAGGCCGATCTTGTTGTGGACCATGCCGATGGCACGAACCCCTTTCAAGTACTCGTCGTCGAACCGACCGTTGAACAGCCGCGCCCAGTGCGTGCCCTGGGCCGTCTTCAATCTGGGAATATCGCTCCCAATCAGTGCGGCAAGCTGAGGTTCGCTCGTGACATGCCGGTAAAAGCCCTCCAGAATCCGCGGCACAGCAGGTTCGGCGATCACCCAGAATTCCCGCAACAACACCCCGCTGCGAGATGTGATTCCCATGAAACGCATTCTAGCCTGGCGATGCTCGCCGGAATCAACGCGTGCGGGTAGGCTGATCATTGTTAAATCCTTTCAAGTCTGACTGAAAAAAAATGGCTGGGAGTTCGGCAGGTCGCCCTGAGCAGCTGTTGAACAGCGAATGCCAGTGTTCCCTTTGCTCGATCATGAGCCGGCCGATGGTGTGCTCATCCAGAAGAACGCCGGGATGCGACTGCCGCGTTCGCCTGTAGAACTCAGCGATGATTTGGCCACTTGGCCCGTCGACCAAATTCCACAGCTGCTCCGCAAGGAGCTGAGTGCGCGTGTCGATTCCGAGGTACCGAATGATCTGTGTCATCATGCCCGCACGCCCTTGCCGGAGCCCAACGTGCAGAACAATAATACCGACCCTGCTAACCTTCTGTTAGGCAAAATTGGCGCGTGCGGTTCGGCTTATGCGGCTATCCGGGATTGGCGATGCACGATTCTGCGCAACCCAACGCCAGATTTGCGAGATGCCGCGTTGGCGATCGACAACTCGACCAATTTTGCAAGATCGGTGCAGGTCAGGCGCCAATTTAGCGGGGACGCACGGCAGGCTTGCCTGCTTCTGGAAACAGGAATTCGACACCCGCTCTTGCAAGGGCCGCTTCGATCAAAGGAAGCGCCGGGTCGTTGTGCGATGGAGCGCCGTCCAGCTCCTCAAGGCGACGGATGGTCGCACGCGTGGTGCCCGCAGCCTGCGCCAGATCCAACACCGACCATCGCAGCAGGCCGCGCGCAGCCCTAATTTGCGCCCCGGTGACGCGGTGCACGCCTGAACGCGTCGTATTGCGGTCGAGATCAACGCTGATGCCGAGCCACTCCTTGATATTCCCAGCGTCATCCAGCAGCGGTTGACCAGTGGAACGCTTCCACCTGAAAGTGCCGTCGGCTTGGAGAAAGCGGTGCACCACGTCATAGCCGCGTTTCTCCCGGCTTGCCGCCGCACATACTCTGAGCATCTTCTCCTGGTCGTCTGGATGGACGAGCTGGAGCCAACCAGATTCGGACGCAACGAGCTGGCTGCCATGATCGCAATTTACGAGTTCGTGGATTCGACCGTCCGATTTGGCGATCCATACCACGGCTCCGGCGGCCTTGATGAGGGCACGATACCGCTCGTCGGCAGTCCGCAGCCGGTTGAGCTGATCCTCGCGAGCCGTGATATCCGCGCAGACGCCGATTGCCTTCTCTGCCGCCCCCTCCGAGTCCACGAAGACGATGATCTGACAGTAGATCCAGGCGATGTTGCCGCCGGGGCGAATGACGCGGAATTTCCGTCTGATGGTGGAGGCCTTTTGGATGACCCGCTCTGCCTCCGCCTGCGCGCTGCGATCGTCGGGATGGGTGACCTGGAGGATGGCCGCAAAGGATGGCGTTACCCTTCCCGGCTCGATGCCCAGAAGATCATAATACCCGCGCGACCAGTGCATTTCATTGGTACGCAGATTCCAGCTCCACAGCCCGCACCGCAGTTCACGCTCGATCAGGCCGAAGCTTTCTTCGGTGCCCCTCTTCAAGAGGTTCAACATTTCTTGCTCTCATCCAAATGCTGCACAGTTAGCAAAGTTGGGAATGTTGTCCAGCCGCCTGCCAGTTGGTCGCCTTGGGTTGAATGACGCTGGCGCCGGTTGACATCGCTATCGGCCGAGCACCGTCGGCTGGCAGGTCAATGGCGGTGACGAGCATGCAGCTTCAGAGCATGACAAACATCAGTTCATATTTGCTTCCGCAATCTGGTTGATGCTGAGACTCACAATGCCATCGGCGAGACCGCTCTATTCAGATGCGCCGTGCTCACAGGCTAATCGCAGACAAGATACCTGCGATGGCGGCTGTAAACGTAGCGGCATTCGCTACTCGAGTAGTCGCTCGAGCGCGTCCCCCCATAGGGGTACCCAGCGTAGGCGCCGGCTGCGTATGCGCCGACATAAGTCGCGGCGCGCGCTCCATAGCCGTAGCCGTGCTCGCCGCCGTAGCGATAGTCGGCACCACCAATTTTGACCGCCGTCGTCCGCGCGGCGCCGACGACACCCGGCCCGGCGCCAGCACCTCGCGCGGCGAGATCAACACGCGGCCCGGCTGCTGGACCCAGGCGAGGGCGGGGACCAGGGACAGTAGCGGCAGGATCGAGAGCTGCGAGTGGTGGGGGCCCTGCTGGCGCCATCGGCGGAGGAGCGGCGGGCGCCATCGATGGCGGCGGAAACTGTGCAAACGCAATAGAGGGGGCAAGCGAACTTGCCGCGACCACAGCGACAGCAAGGATTGATAGCTTCTTCGAGAGCATCGTCGTCTCCATTCTAGATTTGGGGCTCGAGCACAGGCTCCGGGGCGCCATGAGCGGGCCTCTCTTCGGCCGGCACGTCGTTCGCAGCCGCTTTGGGATCGTGTGAAGGTGATTCATCCGCATGATCCGGATGGATCCGGAACCAGGCCACATACAGCGCCGGCAGGAAGAGCAGTGTCAGCAGCGTGCCGACGATAATGCCGCCCATCATGGCATAGGCCATCGGCCCCCAGAAAATCTCGCGCGCGATTGGAATCAGCGCGAGACTTGCCGCGGCAGCCGTCAGCAGGATCGGGCGCATGCGGTGCTCGGTTGCTTCCACCACGGCATCCCAGGCCGGCCTACCCTCCTTCTTCAGATCCTCGATCTGCACGATCAGGATCACGGAGTTTCGTACCAGGATGCCGATGAGGGCGAGCACGCCGAGAATGGCGACGAAGCCCAGCGGCGCGCCGCTCGGCAGCATGGCCATGACGACGCCGATCAGTGCGAGCGGCGCGACCGCGAACACCAGGAACAGGCGCGAGAAGTTCTGCAGCTGCACCATCAGCACGGTAGCCATGACGAACAGCATCAATGGCACGACTGCGATAATCGGGCCCTGGCTCTTGGCACTCTCCTCCACCGAGCCGCCGATCGTGATCGAGTAACCCGCGGGCAGCTGCTTGGTGAACTCCGCCACCTTCGGCGCGAGCTGGTCGACGACCGTCTTCGGCTGAACGCTGCTGACGACCGCGGCTTTCAGAGTAATGGTCGGAATCCGCGCGCGGCGCCAGATCGTGGGCTGCTCCAGCTCGTAGCGCAGATTGGCGACGGCTCCGAGCGGCACCGATTGGCCGGCGAGCCCGGTCAATTGCAGGTCGCGCAGCGTATCGATCGAGGCGCGCTCCGCTGCGGTTGCGCGTCCCGTGACATTGACGAGATAGATGCTGTCACGCACCTGGGTGATCGGCGAGCCCTGCAGCACCGAATTCAGCGTGGTGGCGATGTCTTCCGAGGTGACGCCGAGCTGGCGCGCCTTGTCCTGGAGCACGTCGACCTTGACGACGCGCGCGGGCTCCATCCAGTCGAACACTACGTTGCCGAGGTCAGGATTGCTGCGAATGACGCCGGCAAGCTTCTGTGAGAGATCGCGAACCTCTGCGATATCGGGACCACTCAGGCGGTATTGCACCGGCCGTCCTACGGGCGGGCCGACCTCGAGCAGCTTGACATAGGTGTCGGTGCCCGGGAACGTCTTCCTCAAATAGTCCTCGAACTGGGACTTGAGCTTGTCGCGCGCGGCGATGCCGCCCTTAGTCACGATCACCTGCTGACCGAACCAGGTGTTCGGTGTCTGCACGTCGAACGACAGCACAAAGCGCGGCGCGCCTGTACCGACATGGGTCGACCAGTGCTCGACCGAAGCATTGCCCTGCAACTGCTCGCGCTCGAAGCGCGCTATTTGCGCGTTGGTCTCGGCGATCGAGGCGTTCTGCGGCAAGTTCCAGTCGATCACGAGTTCGGCACGGTCCGAGGACGGAAAGAACTGCTGCTGCACGAACTGCAAGCCGAACAGGGCGAGCAGGAAGGCGCCGGCCGTTACCGCTATGGTGCTCCAGCGGTGATGCATGCAGAACAGCAGCAGGCGCGCGAACATCTGCGCGACGCGGCCCTTCTGCTCGTGATGTCCCTTCATCTTCGCCGGCAAAATGGTGACGCCAAGCAGCGGGGTAAACAAGACGGCGACGATCCATGAGACGATCAACGAGACCGCAATTACCACGAACAGAGTGAAGGTGAACTCGCCGGCGTTGCTGCTGTTGAGCCCGATCGGGATGAAGCCAGCCACCGTGACGAGCGTTCCCGTCAGCATCGGAAACGCGGTCGAGGTATAGACGTGGGTCGCCGCCTTCTCCAGAGGATCGCCGATCTCGAGCCGTGCCACCATCATCTCGACGGCGATCATGGCATCATCCACCAACAGGCCAAGCGCGATGATCAGGGCCCCCAGCGAAATGCGCTGCAGCGAAATGCCGCAATAGGCCATCACGACGAAGGTGATCGCAAGCACGAGCGGAATGGCGATGGCGACCACGAGCCCCGCCCGCACGCCCAGGCTCACGAAGCTGATGCCGAGCACGATGATCACCGCCTCGAACAGTGCTTCGGTGAAGCCCGAAACGGCATGTTCGACCACCACCGGCTGGTCGGCGACGAGGTGCACCCCGACGCCGATCGGCAGGTCGGCGATGATCTTCGTCATCTGCGCCTTCAGCGCGTCGCCGAACTGGAGCAAATTGGCCCCGGACTTCATGCCGATCGCGAGCGCGATGGCGGGCTGACCGTTGTATCGGAACAGAGTCGAGGGCGGGTCGGCGTAGCCGCGCGTGATGGTCGCAACGTCGGTCAGCGGAAAGAAGCGATCGTTGATGCGCAGATTGACCGCCCTCAAGCTCGCTTCTGATGTGAATTGGCCGTTCACGCGAACGCTGATCCGCTCAGGCCCCTCCTGGAACACGCCGGAGGGTGCCACGGCGTTCTGTCCCTGCAGCGAATTCATGATGGCGTGGACGTCGAGCCCGAGCGCCGCAATCTTGCGGGTGGAGAATTCGAGGTAGATCACCTCGTCCTGCGCGCCGAGAATGTCGACCTTGCCGACATCGGGCACGGTGAGCACCTTGGCCCTGACATCCTCGACCTGGTCGCGGAGCTGCCGCTGGCTCAGGCCATCGCTGGTGAAGGCATAGACGTTGCCGAAGACGTCGCCGAAGCGGTCGTTGAAGCCGGGTCCGATCACGCCTTGTGGGAAATCGCTCTTGATGTCGGCGATCATGTTGCGGACGCGGACCCAGGTCGGTTTCACATCGGCCGGCTTGGTCGAATCCCGCAAGTAGACGAAGACGGTAGTCTGGCCCGCGACCGTCACGCTCTTGGTGTAGTCGAGCGATTCCAGCTCCTCCAGCTTCTTCTCGATCCGGTCCGTGACCTGCCGCGTCATCTCCTCGGGCGAGGCGCCCGGCCACTGCGCCTGGATCACCATGGTCTTGATGGTGAAGTCAGGGTCCTCCTGTCGCCCGAGCTGGAGATAGGCAAACAGGCCTGCCGCCATGAAGGCGATCATGAAATACCAGACCAGCGAGCGATGGCCGAGCGCCCAGTCCGAAAGGTTGAACGACTTCATGGCTCTTGATCCTGTTCGATGCGGACGTGCTGTCCCGGCTTGAGGCTGTGAATTCCGGCGGTGACGATTCGAGTGCCCGCGGCAAGTCCGCCGATGACGCGGATGCCCGCCGGTTCGGCGACGCCATCGATCTTCTGCAGCGAGACGGTGCTGGTGGATTGATCGACCACCCAGACGAAATCGGCGCCGTCCTTGGCGAGTACCGCTGATGGGGGCAGGCGCAGGTTCTTGCCCTGGTCCTTGCCGAGCGTGACCGTGACGGTCGCGCCGAGACGGAAGCTTTCAGGCGGGTCGTCGAGCGCGATACGGACACGTCGCAACCGGGTCACCGGATCAGCTTGCGGCGCGATTTCGCGGATCCTGCCCACGACCTGAACAGCGGGAAAAAGCTGCAGGCTGATGGTGAACGGAAGACCGACTTCGAGCGGCACGGGAAGGTCTTCGCCGATATCGACGACCGCCTCGCGAATGTCGGGCCGCGCAATCGTCACCACGGTTTGACCGGGCGAGACTACCTGGCCGACTTCCGCGCCGACCGCGGTGACGACGCCACCGAAATCGGCCTTGATCTGGGCATAGCCGAGCTGTTCGATCGCCTTGGTCAGGCTCGCCTGCTCCTGCGCGACGCTGGCTTCGGCGCCGGCGCGGGCCTGCTCGGCATTATCAAGCGTCTGCCTGGTGGTCGCATCACTGCTGATGAGCGTGCGTTGCCGCTCTTCCGTGGCCCTGGCCGTCTCAAGCTGTGCCCCGGCTTTCGCCAGCTGGGCTTTGGCCGCTCGAACGGCGAGATCGAGTGCGTTGGGATCGATCGTGCCGATGATTTGGCCCTCGCGAACGACGTCGCCGACATAGACCGGACGCGATGTCAGGCGTCCGAGCACCCGAAATCCGAGGTTGGTCTTGTAGCGTGGCTCGACGGCGCCGACGGCAACCGCGCTGTTGCCGCTGCTCGGCTCAGCCAGCATGGAGAGCACGGGCCGCACCGGCTCGGGTGCGCTCGTCTCCTGCTGACATCCTGTTAGCAACGAGGCCGCCGCGAGCGTGCCAGCCATCATCATGACCCGCCGCTTCATGACCGGCCTCCCTCCTCAGCGACCGACTGGCCGACACTCAACAGCTTGCCGCCGTCGACGACGACGCGCTCGCCGGGCTCGAGGCCCGCCTTGATCAGCACCTGACCGGCTTCATAAGCGCCGACCGTGACCGGCTTCAGCAACGCCGTCTGCGTTTTCGGATCGACGGTCCAGACCGCGGGCTTCCTGCCCGCGGCCATCAGCGCGCTCCAGGGCAGGACGATCTCGTCCAGGGGCTTCGCCTTGACCGTCCCTGCAACGGCGCTGCCAAGCGTCATCGCTGCCGGCGGGTTATCGATGGACACCTTGACCCGGATCGTGGAGCTCTTCGCATCGATCGCCGGTGAAATCTCCCTCACCTCTCCCGTCGCTGTCACGCCGGGATCAGAGACCAGCGCCAGCGTGACGCGGCGGCTGTCGGTCTGGCCGAGAAAGACGGATTCATAGACGTCGAAGACGGCATCTCGCTCCCCGTCCTGGGCGAGCGAGAACAGGGGTTGCGCGGCCGGCACGACCTGGCCGACCTCGAGATTCCGCGCGGTCACGACGCCGTCGGCTTCGGCGCGAAGGACGGTATAGCCCAGCGCATCCTGCGCGGTGCCGAGCTGCGCCCGGGCCGCTTCCAGCACGCCCTCCGCCGTTCGCAAGCCCTCCTGGGCCTGATCGTAAACGGTGCGGGTGGTGAAGCCGCTTGCGATCAGCGCTTTCTGCCGCTCGAACGTTGCCTTCGCCACGCGCAGCTGAGCTTCGGCGGAGGCCACTGCCGCGGTCGCAGCATCCACGTCGGCCGCCTGCTCGGCGGGATCGAGCCGGGCGAGGACGTCGCCCTTGTTGACATGAGCACCGACGTCCACGGCGCGGGCAACCACACGTCCGCTAACGCGGAACGATAGATCGGCACGGAAGCGAGCCTGAACCTCGCCCGTCAATGTGATGGTGGCCTGCCGCTCGCGCGGCTGCACGATCGCGGTCCGGACCAATGCGGCGCGGTTGGGCGTCTGCGCCGAGTGATCGTTGCAACCGGTCAGAGCAAGGCTGACAAGCACGGCCGCTGCGACGCACCTCGCCGCATGTGGCGCTCGAACGGTACGGATTGGATGAGCCTGGATTGTCATGGCGCGACCGGGCGGCGGGAAGGCGACAGCAGCCCGCCGAGCGCATCGGCGGCTTGGCGGGAAGCGAGCGCGGCGTCACTTGGAGCGGCGGCTTTGGCGCGGCGCGGAGCCCTGATCTGGCGCGTTGCGATGGTCCAGTTTGCGTCCCGCTCGCGCTGGGTCAGCGGGAATGACAAGACGATCGAGGTGAACTCGGCGCCAAAACCCTGCTCGATCCGGCCGCCGAGCCCCCGCGCGATATCCTTGGCAATTCGCAATTCGCGATCGGAAACGTCCCGCGCGGGACGCGAGCCGTTGTCCAGGATCACGCAGTTCACCAGCGCGCCGTTGCGTGTCAGCTTGACCTTGATCTGCCCGGCCCGCCCGTCGAAACAGGCGTGCCTTGCCGCGTGCATCACGAGCTCATGGACGACCAGCCCCAGGTGCCAGCAGCGCTCCGGCTGAAGCGCAAGGGATTGGGTCGCGAAGGCCAATTGAATGTCCATCCGATCCAGGACCGCCCGCCGCATGCCGCCGCCGAGCTTGCGAATGAAGGTGGCGGCGTGGATCAGCGTGTCGCCCTCGGGCGTGGCCAGCGCGCGATGCACATCGGCGTAGCCATGCAGCAGCTCGACGACATCGCTCAGCGCGCGTTTGGCTTCCGTCGCCTCGACCCGGATGGCCGCGGCGGAGACCAAGTCGATGGCGAAGGCGACACCATTGGTGACCCTGTGATGCAGCTCGCGCAGCAGCACGCCTGGGTGCACGCCGGACGGGTCTGGGTTCGAAACAGTCACGACATTCTCCTCATTCGGCTCGGACCATCGGGGCTCGAACGCCCCCAGCTTTGCGACCCGATCGTTCGGGACCACTCGGCTGGCCCGCAAAAGCGTCGAGATCGGAATATAATAAACTATACCGTATATTTTCTTTTTCTTGCCTTTCTTCGCGGGCCGTGTCAAGCGGGAAAGCGAAACGCACAGACTCGTGATTTCGGAGGTTTAAGAATGAAGAAGACGAAGCGAGGCAGACCGCCCAAGGATCTCGCGGGAGACGCGCCGGCACGCATTCTCGATGCGGCCCAGCAGCTGTTTTTGGAAAAGGGCTACCGCAGCGCCAGCATTGACGACATTTCCGAGCTCGCCCCTGCAAGCAAGCCGACGATCTATGCCCATTTCCCCGGCAAGGAAGCGCTGTTCGCGGCGGTGGTGGCCCGCACGGTTGAGGGACTGACCGATTTCGAGGGCTTCTCGCCGGAAGGCCGCACCATTGAAGACAAATTGATGAACCTCGGTACCGCAATCGTCGAAAGATTCGTGGAGGAATCGGTAGACCTGGTCCGCGCGACCATCGCCGAATCGCAGCGATTTCCCGAATTGAGCCGCAACGTTCATGACACCGCGCGTGAACGCTCCCAGGCAGCGGTGTCCCAGTTGCTGGACGATGCCACGCAGAAGCTCGCGCGCAACCCGAGGGGCCCGTTTAGCCCCAAGCGAAGCCGCGCCACCGCGCAGATCTTCCTTGACCTCATTCTACTGCCGATGCTGTTCCGCTCGCTCGTCGGCGAGACGCCGAAGGACTTGGAGAAGGAGCTTCCCGGCTTCGTGCGCGAGCGCGTCGGTTTTTTCCTGGCAGCCTGCGAGACGGATTGGTCTTAGGAGGATGGAGGCCCGTCCTCTAGATTTGGTCGGCGGGGAGGCGTCCGCGTCAGCCGGCGGCGCGACGCCATCTCGACCGACTGCCAGGATGGCGCACGCGCCAGAGCGCCCGCACAAAATCTGAACATCTCGTCGAAGCTTGGCCCCAGCGTCGCAGCGCCTAGCCCTGCGGGATCGAGATGGACATCCATAGCGTCCAACAGGCAGCAGGTCAGCGCCATCGGGCTGCCGCCCTGCACTTCACCACTGGCTTGCCCGGCGCCGATGATCGGTCGTATCAGTGCTCTGATTCTGTCACGGTAGACGAGAACGACGGGCCAGCTCTGACGGACGGCCAACGCCACCAGATCCTGAAGCCCTCCGTGCTTCGCCAGCCGGGATTCATTGCAGTCGGCCAGCGCCTTGAGGATTGCGGCCAGGTGCCGCAGCGCCGGTCCGCTGCCGCCCGCCGCTTCAGATGCCGCGTCGACCATTTCGTCGAGCATGCGCTCGACGACGGCTGCCTCGATCGCGCGCTTCGAGGGAAAGAAGCGGTAGATGTTGGCCGGGGACATCGACAGGCGCCGCGCAACATCCGCAACGGTGGTCTTGTTGTGACCGATCTCGCAATATAGCTCGACCGCTGCCTGGATGATCCTGTTCCGGACATCGTGCCTGCCGAGGTGATGCGCATGTTCTCGCTTCATGTGATCACTGCGCCGGAAGGTTCAGCAGTTCGCTGCGACAGGCTTCGCTGAAATCGCGCAGAGGATCCATTTCGTCGATAAAGTCCGGAAGGTCGACCAATGACCGGTTTGGCGACAGATAAGTCTCGATGATCAGGCGACCGGTTCGCTCGGCGGCGTGAACGACGTCGTCACTGGACAGGATCCGCATGCGGCCGATGAGCGTATAGAGCCCGACGAGCTGCGGGATTTCCGCCCTGTCGCTGACGAGCGCGTCGGCATAGAGCCGGGACGCCTCCTCGATAAAGCTCTTGTACAACCGTTCGCGCTTTTCGAACGAGCGAGCATGATGACGCTCTCGAAGCCTTCGGCGCCGGCTGAACCATCCGCTCATGATGGTCGAGATCGCCCCGAAGGCGGAGCCGCCGAAGGCGGCAAGGGCCGGGATATACATCATGGTCATCGATCTTTCCTGTCGCCGGTCGCGCGCGGACGCATCAGGAGAGTGCTCAAGTGGCGCCCGCCGCGACGTCGCGCCTTAGCGGCTCCTCGCCGATCCGGTGCTTGCCTGCTCGAATACGGTCCTGCATGCCTGGCTAAGGCTCGATTTCTGCTGTCGCAGACAGGCTTCGACTCCCGACGGATCGGGAATGTAGGCGCTGCACAGACGAAAGGCGTCGGGCGTACACGCTGCCCTCTGCTCTGCCGTGCCCTGGTTTTCCTGCTCCGATGCAGCTGCGCTGCCAAGCGCCACCACGATTGCTGCGAACAGCGCCGGCATCAATCTCGTCATGTCAGTTCCTTTCTCTGCGTGAGACTCTGGCTTGCTGGCGGACTTGCCCGCCCGATCCGCACACGCGCTTGTGAGGCCTTCGTCTTGACTTCGGTCTCGGCGCGTGATTTATATGAACTATACGGTGTATTTTATTAAGGAGGCGCGGAATGTCAAGCTTGCTGTTCGCTTTGATGCGCGAAAACCCGATACCGGGGCTCGCTGTCGCATCACTGAATGTCGTCATCGCCCTGTGCCTCATGTCATTGAGCCTGCTGCTGGGGATCACGATCGCGATGATCGCATGGGCCCATTCGCTCGCCACGCGCGAGCCCGCCCCGGTTCAGTTGGAGCGGAGGACGGTCGCATGACGCCGGCCCTGCTGATCGCCCGCGACTGCATCATCTACTGGGTCAACGTCTGGATCGCGCCGGTCGAATACGTGTTCGACATGATCGAGACCGAGCTTGCGCGCAGAGGCGTTGCGTCTGACCAGACCGACAACCTTCCACTTACTGTGTGAGACGATTCCGGATGGCCCCACGATGCTGAACTTCATCGAAGTCTTCGATGTGATGGACGTGGATCCAGACAGCGGCGACGCCGTGTGGACCGGCCTCACCGGCACGCGGTCGGCGCTCAGGCGTGACGGATTCACGATTGATCCTGACGTCGCGACCTATTGTCCGACCGATTGGCTCGACGAGCGCGGCTATCTCGACGCCGAGCTCGCACGCAAGCATCCGCGGCCGTGGAGCATCTGATGATGCGACGTAGCGATGCCGTTGTCGGGAGTCCCGTGCCGTGAGCCGACAAACCATCATGGCCATGCGCGCTGGCCGAGGGACCGAAGCCTCCCTGCCCCTGCGCGGCTACTTTCTGTTCGTCGGCGGTGCGCTGCTCTTCCTGCTTTGGGCGGCGGGCTCAATGCTGCCGGCGCCATGGCCTGGCCGCTTTACCGAGCCGGATCCCGCGGTACCTCCGATCCGCATCCACTCTGCGATGAAAGGACCGGAGCTCGTGGTGATCGACACCAACCAGTCACTGCCCGCGCCCTCCGCCAAGGAGATCGTCGTCGCCCACGCGGCCGCGCAGGCCATCGACCGACCTGACCGAGATTGATCCGATGCCCAAGCAACATCTGTTAGCCCTGATCGTTTGGACCGCCATGCTGACAGCGAGCGGCGCCGTCGCGGACGTCCAGAGTCCTGCGGATACCGATAGAAGCACGACCGCGCCAGCCGACGCCGAGGACGCCACAATCCGCCGCGTACTCACGGAGTTCCGCACGGTTCGCGTCCCGCTCAGCCGCGCCATGGCGATCGCCGAGCGTCTGCATGAGGGCTCGAAGACAGCCGACATCAGCTTCGAGTCTGCCGGCGCCCCCATCTACCGCGTCCGCACGATCCGGAATGAACGGGTATGGGAGAACACCGTCGACGCGAACTCCGGCGGCATCGCGGGAAAGGAAGTGACGTCTTCGCTGCGGCAGCTCGGCCGCGAAGACCTCGCCAACATGATCGCACTCAAATGGGTCAAGCAGGAGTTGTCTGACGCCGTGCAGGTCGCAGAGCGAGCCGCGGCCGGCAGCGCGCTTGCCGGTGGGCTGGTCAGTCAGGACGGCAGGCTCAACTTCGTCGTGGTCGTCGCCGCGGGTGACGATTTGAAGGAAGTCATGCTCGAGCCGCCCAATGTCGCAAAGCAAGGCCCGATCCGTCGCTAGGCCTGCGAACTACGCCCGAAAATGAAAGAAAACACTCACGATGAACTTCCAGCCTCGATCACAGATCTCGTCCGCCTCACGGCGCCTGCCCTTCGATTGCATCGCCCTGCTGTTGCAGGGCGGGGGTGCGCTCGGTGCCTATCAAGCCGGCGTCTATGAAGCCCTGGCTGAAGCCAGCATTCATCCCGATTGGGTCGCCGGCATTTCGATCGGCGCGATCAATGCCGCCATCATCGCCGGCAATCCGCCGGAGTCCCGCGTCGACCGTTTGCGCGATTTCTGGACCCAGGTCACCTCGACGGCGCCGTGGGAGTGGTCCGCTTTCAGCGATTGGGCGAAGACCGACAGCACGCGGAACCTCATCAATCAGATGAGCGCCGGTCTGGCGGCCACGTGTGGCGCAACCGGCTTTTTCTCCGCCCGTCCCGTCCTGCCCTGGCTGCAGCCCGGCGGAGCCAGCGATGCGACCAGCATCTATGACACGCGCGCGCTCAGGACCACGCTGGAGCGTTTGGTCGACTTCGATCGTCTCAACGCCGGGCTGACGCGCTTCAGTGCCGGCGCGGTCAACGTTCGGACCGGAAATTTCGTCTACTTCGACAACACGACCCATACGATCCGGCCAGAGCACGTCATGGCCAGCGGCGCGCTGCCGCCCGGCTTTCCGGCCGTGGAAATCGAGGGCGAGCATTACTGGGACGGCGGCCTCGTCTCCAACACGCCGCTGCAATGGGTGATCGAATCCGACGCTCCGCAGGACATGCTCGCATTCCAGGTCGATCTCTGGAGCGCACGCGGCCAACTTCCCCGCAACATGGCTGAGGTCGTCACGCGGCACAAGGAAATCCAGTATTCGAGCCGGACGCGCGCCAGCACCGACCAGTTCAAACGCGTACAGCGGCTGCGGCGCGCGCTCACGGACCTGCTCGGGCGGTTGCCCGACGATCTCAGCGAGCATGAAGACGTGAAGCTGCTCAGCACGGCGATCTCCCGCAACGTCTACAGCATCGTCCACCTGATCTATCGCGCGCGCAATCACGAGGGGCACTCCAAGGACTACGAGTTCTCGCGGCTGTCGATGCAGGACCATTGGCGCGCCGGCTATCAAGATGCGCTGCGCACCCTGCGCCATCCCGAGGTGCTCGCCCGGCCAACGAGTCCCGACGGGGTCTTCACCTTCGATCTCGAACATGACGGCCGCGAGTAGCGGTTCCTGACGACACGGAGAACGCATATGCGTGAGACTGACGTGAAACGGCGAGCCTTTGCCATGCCCCTGACCAATCCGGCCTATCCTCCCGGGCCCTATCGATTCGTCGATCGCGAATATCTGATCATCACCTATCGTACCGATCCGGCCAAGCTCCGAGAAATCGTTCCGGAGCCGCTGGAGGTGAACGAACGGGAAGCTCTCGTCAAATACGAGTTCATCCGGATGCCAGACTCCAGCGGCTTTGGCGACTACACGGAAAGCGGTCAGGTCATTCCGGTCTCCTTCCGCGGACGCGAGGGCGGCTACACGCACTGCATGTTCCTGAACGATGAAGGCCCCATCGCCGGCGGACGTGAGCTGTGGGGATTCCCGAAGAAGCTGGCGCAGCCGACACTGCGAACCGAGACCGATACGCTGATCGGCACGCTGGATTACGGCCCACTGCGCGTCGCGACGGGAACGATGGGCTATAAGCACCGCGAGGCCGATCTGGCGAAGGTCAAGGCCGCTCTCAACGAGCCGACCTTCCTGCTCAAGATCATCCCGCACGTCGACGGCAGCCCACGGATCTGCGAACTCGTTCAATATCGTCTCGAGGACATCGTGCTGAAGGGTGCCTGGACCGGGCCTGCGGCCCTCGCGTTGACGCCACATGCCCTGGCGCCCGTGGCCGAACTGCCGGTCCTGGAGATCATCTCCGCCGTCCACATCCGCGCCGATCTCACGCTCGGCCTCGGAACGGTGGTGCACGACTATCTGCAACATCAGGCGCGCGGCTCGACCCGCACCAACGAGAAGGCTCTGGTCTTTTGACTTCAACTGCGCGTCGCGATCCCCGGTGCGGCGCCGATCCGGCTTTGCGTGTTGCGAGGAAGTGTAAGAAATGGGAATTCTGAACGGTAAGACGGCGGTCGTCACCGGCTCGACCAGCGGCATCGGTCTCGCCTGTGCAAAGGCCTTCGCTGGCGCCGGCGCCAATGTCGTTATCAATGGCATGGGCGCACCTGACGATATCGAGCAGGCGCGTGCTGCCATCGAGCGCGAATTCGCGGTCAAGGCGATCTACTCTCCCGCGGACATGACCAAGCCGCGCGAGATAGCCTGGCTCATCGCACATGCCGAAGAGACCTTCGGCAGCGTCGACATCCTGGTCAACAATGCCGGCATCCAGCACGTTGCGCCGATCGAGGACTTCCCCGCCGAGAAGTGGGATGCGATCATCGCGATCAACCTGTCCGCCGCCTTCCATGCCATCCGTGGGGCGGTACCCGGCATGAAGAAGCGCGGCTGGGGCCGCATCATCACCACCGCTTCGGCACATTCGATGGTCGCCTCGCCCTTCAAGTCGGCCTATGTCGCGGCTAAGCACGGCATCGCCGGCCTCACAAAGACGGTCGCGCTGGAGCTCGCACGCTCCAAGATCACCTGCAACTGCATCAGCCCCGGCTACGTCTGGACGCCGCTCGTCGAGAAGCAAATTCCGAACACGATGGCGGCCCGGCGCATGCGCAGAGACGAGGTGATCAGCGACCTCCTGCTCGCCGCGCAGCCCACCAAGGAGTTCGTCACCGTCGAGCAGGTCGCCTCGCTCGCGCTGTTCCTGTGCAGCGACGACGCCGCCCAGATCACAGGCGCCAACCTCTCAATGGATGGGGGCTGGACGGCAGCCTAGCCCGTTCAATTCAAGGAGCATTCGATCATGTCTTCCCTCAAGGAATCCAGCACGTTCCACCAGACCAGGTGCTTCCAGCTCAACCTTGCGGAGGACAACGGCCTGCGAGATGCCCTGCGCGTCTGCGAGGTCACCTACAATGCGGATGTATTGCCGCGCGATACCGAGCTGATGGCTCCGAGCGACTTCTATGCGGCGATGTGTTTCGGAGCATCGCGCACTCGGCCAAGAACCGGGACCGAAAGGGCAAGGCTTTTTCCCTATCTCGCGGCCTGAGGGACCTCGGCCAGACGGCGAGGCCGTTGACCCAAGTCAACGCCAGCAAAGCCGACCTCGGGGATCATTCAACTCGAACAGTCAATGGAGACGGTCATGTCAGAGCAGAGCAGCATGCATTTCTACCTGAATTGGGCCAAGGAGCGCATCGACGAGATGGACGCCGCGCTCGCCTCGTTCGAGGTCAGGGCCGACGAGGCGAAAGCCGAGTCCAAGGTCAAGGCCGAGCAGATCATCGCCGATCTGAAGAAGCGCCGCGACGAATTCCAGGTGCAGCTCAAGGCGCAAGCCGAAGCCGGCGAAGCGGCTTGGGCCCGCAGCAGGACTGAACTCGAGAAGCAATGGAACGGCTTCGAAGCGCAGATGAAGACCTATTTTGAAAGTGCCGGCAAGCAGGTCGAGCAGCAGCAAGAGACCTTCAAGAATATCGCCGCCGCGCAGGCAAAGGCTTGGCGTGAGGCCGCCGACAAGTTCCGAGAGGCCGCGGGCAAGGTTGCCGCCACGCACACCGGCGACTTCGATGCCGCCTTCAGGCAGATGAAATCCGATGCGTCCGAGGCGGAAGCACGCCTGCAGAAGCTGAAGCAGGTCGGCAGCGACTCATGGTCCGTGCTGAGTGCAGCTCTCGCGGAGTCTCGCAGGGCTTTCGATCAGGCCAATCAGGCGGCATGGAATGCGCTGAAGGGCCCCGGCTCGAAGAGCTGAAGGCCGTGTGGTTTTCGACGTGGGGGACTTGAGACGATTATCAAGCTCTCCCGACCGCACAAGTCCTTCAAGGATTTGCGCGACACTGCATCGGTGGGCGGAACAGACCGTCCGTTTCGCGCGCCACAACATCCTATTCCACGACCAGCGCAAGACTGGCCTGTACACTGGCGATGCGTCAGCTGTATCGAACCGCGTGAAGACACAGACCAGTCGCTCAGCAATGCGCTTGTGCGACGTCCAACTTAGAAAGCGTCGCACGAAACGCCACTCGTCTAGCGCGTGAAATGAAAAAGCCCTGCATTAGCAGGACCTTGATATGGTGGGCGCACCAGGGCTCGAACCTGGGACCCGCTGATTAAGAGTTCAAAACCGGCGCCTCTCTGCGATTTCTGAATCTGCGCCACACTACGATGAAGTCGAGAAAGGTCTTTTATTTATAGAGACTTGTCGCATAGCTTCGCAGCCCAGCGAACCCTGACCTTCAAACAACTCAGTTCGCCAAAACCGTTTGAAAACCGTTTTAGCAGCCCACGTAGACCCTCATGACCGACATTCGCATTGCTCTCAGCGATAAGGCCATCGCTCAGCTGCCGACTCCTGAAGATGGCTGGTATTTGGCTCGCGACACCGAGCTGAAAGGCTTCTTCGTGGTTGTGGGGAAGCGAAAAAGGACCTTCACTGTTCAAGGTGATCTCAGACAACGTGGAAAGCGGGCCTCCTCCGTCAGAGTATCAATTGGAGACGCCAGCAAGTTGACCACCAGGGCAGCCCGCGCGATTGCCAAGGAATATCTTGCTCAGATCAGCAAGGGACAGCACCCAAAAGCGAGGGAGAACGGAAACTCCGAACAAGCCGCGACCGATGGGAATGGTGCTGAAGCGGGCGTTACCCTGGAGCGGGCTTGGCAACGGTACCTGGAAGCCCACTTAATCCGAAAAGGCCGCAGCGAGAAAACGATCAACGGGTATCGCGATCACGTGGAACGTCTCTTTTCGGAATGGCTTAAGACCCCTTTGCTGGATCTCGCGAATGATCCCGCTCTCGTCGCCAAAAAGCATGATCAGCTTACTAAAGAAAACGGTCCGTACATCGCGAATGGCAGCATGCGGACACTGCGGGCCATCTACAATCACGCGCGGAAGACCAATCGATCACTGCCGCGTGACAACCCCGCAGATGCTGTCGATTGGAATCAGGAAGAGCGCAGGAATACTGGTATGGGCACCGGCGATTTGAAAGGATGGTTTCTCGAGCTCGCCAATCTAGAGAATCCCATCCGGCGCGAATTCCACCTTTTAACGTTGCTGTGCGGATCCAGACCCACCGCCTTGCAGCAGGCCAGACCCGATCATATCAATTTTCGGCGGCGTACGCTCCACATCCCAAAGCCCAAGGGGGGCAGTAAGCGAGCGTTCGACGTCCCGCTATCTCGGCAAATGATCCTGAGCCTCATTCGGGTGCTTCGGTTCGGCAGGCAAATGCATCCGTCTCAGGCGCAAAAATGGCTATTCCCAGCTGACAGCGCTTCCGGACACTTAGCGGAAACAAAGGAAGATCGAGATATTTTGTCAAAATGGGGCAATGACCTTCGTCAAACATTCCGGACGATTGCCACCGCTGCCGGTGTGTCCGAATTCGATGCTAAGCTCCTCATGAACCATTCTATTCCCGGCGTGAACGCAGGCTATGTCACTCGGCACAAGCTGGTTGAAGACCACCTGCGCAGCCAACAACAAGCTATCAGTAGCGTCGTGTTTTGCGCCCTTGGTAACTCGCTAAAGGATCATAAAGCTCTGATCAATTGGCTCGGTCCCCGGGCTAGCCGAAAAGCCGTTAGCCAAGCCCGATTAGAGCCAAACACTCCCGGCGACGAGCAACAACGAATGCAGCAAGCAGCATGACTGGCTGGCTGCGTGAGGAGCGTGGCAGTGGACGGTTGTGCTGAGAGTTAGCAGCGGTTTCCAAACGCACTCCAACCACTCGCGCCTACCGGCCTTCTGTACGTAACGAACTCAAGGGCTTGAGCGTCTTTTTTAGCGCGACGGATCAGAATCCGAACGGCGGAATCAAAACCTGCTTGATTGTTCGATGATTTCAATGCGTATTTGGAAACAATGTGCAAAGCGGAACTCTGAAGTATCAAATAGCTTGGCTATCCGTTTTCCAAATGTAAGCGCTGCACAAGGCTCTCTTCGACGCTCGGTGACAGCCCGCAAGTTGCAGATCGATTCATCCAGAAGTTGGAGTCCGAGTACCTAGAACGGGGCGGCCGCGTCGCGCCACATCCAGGCGCGTGGTCAACTCGCTCTCTGCTTCACGTATCGGCCTGGTGCAGGTTCGCCGGGAGGGTAGAGATTACTCCCGAGCTGGTTACGCGCTCCCAGCTTGTCTTCCGTCCATGGTTCGAGCCATGCGATCCAGTCGTTCCACCAACTGCCGGGCTTCTCCACCGCGCCGGCGAGCCACGTCACAGGATCTTCGCACCGTTCGTCCGACAACCAATAGCTGCGCTTGTTCTTCGACGCCGGATTGATCACGCCGGCAATATGCCCGCTGGCGCCGAGAACAAAACGAACGTCGCCGCTGAACAGGCTTGTGGTACGGTATGCGGATCGCCACGGCACGATGTGATCCTCCATGGTCGCAAGGACATAGGCCGGCATGTCGACCCGGCCGAGATCCACGGGGACCCCGCACATCGTCAGCCTGTTCGGCTCCCGAAGGTTGTTTTCCAGGTACATGTTCCTGATGTACCAGCAATACATCGGACCGGGCAGATTAGTGACGTCGGCGTTCCAGAACAGAAGGTCGAAGCGCTCCGGCGGCTTTCCCTTCAGATAGTGGTTGACCACGTTGGGCCAGATGAGCTCCTTTGAACGCAGCGTCTGGAACACGAAGCCGAGCTCCGCGCCGCGGTAGATGCCTCCCCGTCCGATCGTCTCCTCGCGCAGACGTACGCTGTCCTCGTCCACGAAGACACCGAGGTCGCCAGGCTCTCGAAAATCGAGCATGGTCGTCAGCAACGTCACGCTCGCAATCGATTCGTCGCGTCGCGTGCGCAGGAGTGCCAGCGCCGAGGACAGGATGGTGCCTCCGACGCACCAGCCCACGACGTTGACCTTTTCTGCCCCGGAAATCGATCGCGCAATCTCGATCGCGCGCATGGCGCCCTGCTCGATGTAATCGTCCCAGCCGAGCTGACCGCATGACGCATCCGGGTTCCGCCACGAGACCATGAACACGGTCAGACCGTGCTCGATTGCAAAACGTACGAACGAGTTCGACGGCTGAAGGTCGAGAATATAGTACTTATTGATGCAGGGCGGGACGATCAGCAGCGGCCGCGCCGCCACCTGCTCGGTCGCCGGTTCATACTGAATGAGCTGAAACAATTCGTTCTCGAACACGATCGCGCCCTTCGAAGTCGCGACGTCCTTACCCAACTCGAATGCCTGCTCGTCCGTGATCGTCAAATTGCCACGGCCGAGATCGGCGATCAGATTGCCGAGGCCGGTTGTCAGGCTTTGGCCCTCCGTCTCGGTGGCGAGCTTGATGGCGTCAGGGTTGGTGGCGACGAAGTTGGTCGGACTCATCGCCTCCACAAATTGCCGCGTGAAGAACCGCAGGCGATGCTTTTCCTTTTCGTCCAGGTCGAGCGCTTCGACCATTTCGACGCAATAGCGTGAATTCAGCAGATAGCATTGCTTCAAGAGACCATAGAGGGCGTTGTCGCGCCATTCCGTGGCGTTGAATCTCCGATCGCCGCGTGCAGGCTCGACCGCGCCCTCGGTCTCGACGCCTGCACCCGCCGAGAGGACGTGCTCCGCGAGCGCATAAAAACGCCTCAAGTGGTCGACCTGGAGCTCGGCCAGACGTGCCGTCGAATCCATCGCCGAGCTCGCGTCCGCGCCGCCGGAAAATGCGGATGCTGCCCCCAGCGATCGCCACAGGCTGGCACCGGCCTTCACAAAGGCATCGACAAATTCGTCAGGCATGTTGAATGGTCGGCTCATGTCACCCTCACTCCAAAAACGTGGCGTTTCCTGCTCCGGGGCCGCGTCTGTCCGGCGGCCTTCACGGTACTCGGATGACATCAACGGGACGTCACCCCGGCGTTTATCTCCGGTCACGATCCCGCACGGAGATTTGAACCTTCCCTGATGCCGTCGACGTTCACCCCAAGACGTTTGATCTTGTCGTAAAACGTTTGCTTGGGGACGCCGAGGAGCGCAGCGGTTGCCTGGACGTCGCCCTGCTTGCGGCGCAATGCATCCTCGATGATCGATCGTTCGATATTCTCGAGTTGGCGCGGCAACGAGACGTCCGCGCCTCCCAGGCCGGATTTGTTGATCGTCTTGCCGTCGAGCACACCCAGCACGAAGCGGTCGGCGACATTGCGAAGCTCGCGCACATTTCCCGGCCACGCATAGGCCAGCAGAGCCGACATCGTCTGCTCGTCGAGGATGGGCGCGTCACGCTCGAACCGCCTGGCGGCTTCCAGCGTGAAATGCTCGAACAGCAGCGGAATGTCCTCCCGCCGCTCGCGAAGCGGCGGCAGCTCGATGAAGGCGACGCCAAGGCGATAATAGAGGTCGGCCCGAAACAGGCGCTTCTCGCTCAGCTCCAGCAGGTTCGCCTTGCTCGCCGCGACGACGCGGCAATCGACCGAGATCGGCTTGTTCGAGCCGACCCGCTCGATCGAGCGGTCCTGGAGCGAGCGCAACAGCTTCACCTGCACGCTGAGCGGCATGCTTTCGATTTCGTCGAGGAACAGCGTTCCGCCATTGGCATATTCGATCTTGCCGATGCGCTGGCGCGTGGCTCCGGTGAACGCGCCGACCTCGTGGCCGAACAGCTCGCTCTCGACGAGTGATTCCGGCAAGCCGCCACAGTTCACCGGCACGTAATTTCCGCTGCGGCGTCCACTGTGATTGTGGAGGCAGCGCGCGACGACGTCTTTGCCGGTGCCGGTCTCGCCGTAGATCGTAACATCCACATTGGTCGAGGCCAATGTGGAAACGAGCCTGCGCACCTCCTGGATCTGCGGGGAACGGCCGAGCAGGCTCGCCTCGATACCTTGGCGATCGGCGAGCGCAGATCGCAGCGAGCGCACCTCAAGCGTCAGCCTTCGCTTCTCGGCCGCTCGGCGCACCACGGACACGAGTTGCTCCGATGAGCACGGCTTCTCGATGAAGTCGTAGGCACCATTGCGCATGGCCTGAACGGCCATCGAGATGTCACCGTGCCCGGTGATCAGGATGACAGGGAGATCCTGATCTAATCGACGCAGGTCGGTCAACCAGTCGAGACCGCTCTTGCCGCGCAGGCGAACGTCGCAGACGACGATAAACGGCCGCTCCGAACGGACAGCCGCGTCGGCGGCCTCGACAGAGGCAAACCCAGAGACGGCAAAGCCGGCAAGCTCGAGGGCCTGGACGCCGCCGATCCGGACGTCGTCATCGTCCTCGACATAGATTACGCCGATCGACTGTTCATCGCTCATGCGAGAATCCCATTTTGTCTGCCAGTGGGATGAGCACGATAAATTCTGCACCATGCTGCGCCAGATTCCGCGCATGCAGTTCCCCCCCGAATGAACGCGCAATGTGATCTGAGAGCATCAAGCCAAGACCCAGGCCCTTGCCGGCGGGCTTTGTCGTCACGAAAGGCTCGAACATGCGCTGGAGAACATCGGGGGCGATTGGAGGGCCGCTGTTGCTGATGGCGATGCGGGCGCGCGCGCCCCGCCCCTCATCTCTGCCTACCCTAATCGAAATCGACTTTGGTTCGGTACCCTCCAGGGCATCGAGCGCGTTTGCCAGGATGTTGCACAGGAGCTGCTCCAGCCTGATCTGATCGGCGACGACACGAAGGCCGGGCTCGATGCTGGTCGAAACCTCGACGGCGGCTTCCTTGATCCGGGCAGCAAGGATCTTGAGGGATTCAGCCAGAGCCTGCTCGACAGGCACGGCATCAAGAGGACTGTTCGACTTGTAGGCGAAGACGCGGAGTTGGCTGGTCAGGCGACCGAGCCTGCGGACCAGCTCGCCGATCCGGGTAAGGTTGCCACGCGCATCGCCTATCGCCCCACGATCCACAAGCAGGATCGCGTTGTCGGCCGCAGTTTGCAGCGCCGCCAGCGGCTGGTTCAACTCATGCACGACACCGGCCGACATTTGACCGAGCGCCGCCAGCTTGCCGGCATGGACGAGCTCGTCCTGCGCGGCTCGCAGCTCGGCAGTTCTCTCCTGCACCCTGACTTCGAGGCTGTCGTTCGCCGCCTGGAGCGCCGCCTGGCTGGCGAGCCGCTGCTTGATCTCCCTCCTGCGCTGCTCCAAAAGTCCAAAGGCCAGCAATGCGGCAAGGCCGGCGAGCCCCGAGAAGCCGCCAATCACGCTCGCCGTCTGCCGCATCGGCCGCTCGTCGCCGAGAAGAACGAGCCGCCATTGGTTTCCGTTCAGCCACCGCTCGTCAACACTGTAGGTCTTGCCATCCCCGGCCGCGACGCGGTCGCCGCCGGAGAGAGCCGTCCATCCGAGCGGTTTGAGCTCGGAATTTCCGTACGGCTTGGACCGCGCGATGTCGTCGCGAATCTCGGGCGACAAGGCCGCAAGCGGACGAAACCGCCAATCATCTTTGGATGCGAGAATGGTGACTCCGCGTCGGTCAACCAGGACAAGATCGTTGGCCCTGTCGCTCCATTCGCGCTCAAAGGACCCCAGATTGACTTTAACGACAGCAACGCCCCGCGCCAGCTCATCCCGCTTTAGCGCGTAGGACAGATAGTAGCCTGCGCGCGCGCTCGTAATGCCGACTCCAAAGAACGCGCCCTGGCCACTCGCAAGGGCTTCGCTCATATAGGGGCGGTACGACAGGTTCATGCCGACCGGTGTGCCAGCCTGGTCGAAATCGGCCGCGGCGATGGCCTCGCCGGAGACGGTCAGGACGTAGAGATTGTCTGCGCCCGCAAGCAGGTTGATCGATTTCAGATACAGGCTGACCGCGTGCTGCAGTGCAGGATCGGTAGGATCGTCGAGCAATCTGAACACATCGGGCGAGGTCTCGAGCAGCGACGGCAGGTACTCGAATCGAGAAAGCTGACCGTCAAGACGAGCCACCTCGACGGCCAAGCGTTGCTGGGCCGCCGCGTGCAACTCAGCGAGCCCGCGGTGGAAGGCGGCCGCATAGCCTAGCCACGACGCGGCCGCGACCAGCAGGAGTGCAATCGCACCGCGAACAAGCCAATGCGCCGAATGGGGAGCCACCGAGCCGATTTCGGGACGGTCCTTTGTGTTCACTAGGGATGGAAAGTCCGTCATCTCATGAACCAAACAGATCCGCATCGTGTCGGCCGCGATCAGCGCCCCCTCACGCATAGTTCAACTCTATGGTCTTGCCCCGGAATACGCGATAGGAAAATCCGGTATAGGCGACGATGAGCGGCACAGTCACGCAGACGCCGATCAGGATGACCTTGAGCGATTCAGGGCTGCTGGCGGCCTGCCAGACCGTGAGCCTGTCGATCACGACGAACGGATAGATGCTGTAGCTGAGACCGAGGAAGCTCAGGAAGAACACCAGCACCAAGAGCGCGAACGGCAGCCAGCAGAGGCTGCCCCGCACCACGGCAGAGCCGAGCAGCAGGCGGACCGCAAGCAGTGCGATCCCCGCCATGATCGGAATCGAGGCGACTGCGATCAGAGCCGGCAATGTGAACCACCGCACCCGCACGGTCTCACTGATCCAGGGCGTCGCCATCGAGATCAGGACCAACCCCAGGACCATCGGGGGCCATGCGATCTTGCTCCACGCCACGGCCTTCTCCTGGAGCTTGCCGTCGGTCTTCATCACCAGCCAGGTGGCGCCCAGCAGGGCATAGGCCATCGGCAACGCCACCGCGATCGCGCCGGCAAAGATCGGATAGTTCCAGCCTTCGCCGAAGCCGCTGATGTAACGGCCGAGCATCCATCCCTGACAGACCGAGGCGAGCATCGACCCCGCAATGAACAGCCGATCCCACATCGGCTTCCTGCCGGCCTTTCCCTTGACCCTGAAATCGAAGGCAGCTCCGCGCAGGATCAGGCCGACCAGCATCAGCGTCGTCGGCAGATACAGTTCCGACAGGACCAAGCCATGCGCTTTGGGGAAGGCAACCAGAAGAAGCCCGACGCCGAGGACCAGCCAGGTCTCGTTCGCGTCCCAGAACGGGCCGATGGATGCCACCATCGTGTCGCGCTCCTCGGCGGTCGCCCTGTGCATGAGCATGCCAACGCCGAGATCGTAACCGTCGCTCACGACGTAGACGAGCAGCGACATCCCCATCAGTCCGATGAAAATAAGCGGCAGCATCTCATCGAAAGACATCGTGATCATGCATATTCTCCGCTGCTGCGATATTGCTCCGCATCGTCCGTCAGGCGGGGCGCGTGCAGTTTCTTGTCCGATGTTTCCGACATGTGTTTCAGCACGCCGACATAGGCCGCGAGCAGCGCGACATAGAGCGCGATGTAGACGCCCAGCGTCAGGGCGATGTTCGGGGATGGCACGCGCGAGGCGACCTCGCTGGTCCGGATGAGGCCCGACACGATGAAAGGCTGGCGGCCGATCTCGGTGACGTACCAGCCGGCAATCGTCGCGATCCAGCCGGCAAAGGTCGTTGTTGCGAACAGCTTGAGCATCGCGCGCGGCATCTGGGCGATGTCCCAGCCGCCGCGCCAATGCATCCAGAGTCCCGACCAGCTCACCAGCAGCATCAGGATTCCGGTTCCAACCATGATCCGGAACGCCAGGAACAATGGCAGGACTGGCGGATGAGCCGATGGAAACTCATTCAGCCCCCGGATTTCGCCGTCAGCGTCGTGACGCAGGATCACGCTTGCAAGCTTCGGCACTGCGAGCTCGAAATCGTTCGATCGCGTCGCGCTGTTCGGGATGGCGAATAGAAGCAGCGGCGCACCGCGCGTCGTCTCCCAGATCGCCTCGACCGCGGCGATCTTCTGTGGCTGATGCTCGAGCGTGTTGAGACCGTGCAGATCGCCTGCCAGCATCTGCGCGGGCGCGGCGATCGCCGCGAGCACAAGCCCGCTCCGCAGCACACGCGAAGCGCTGCTCCTGGCGGCGCCTTTCAGGATCTGCCAGGCGCTGATCCCGATCAGCAGGAAGGCACAGGTCAGCGCGGACGCCAGCACCATATGTGCAAATCGATACGGGAAAGATGGGTTGAAGACGATCTCAAGCCAGCTCCGGGCGTGAAATTCGCCGTTGACGATTTCGTATCCCGCGGGCGTCTGCATCCAGGAATTGAGCGCGAGGATCCAGAAAGCGCTCAGCAGCGTTCCGAGCGCCACGAGGCAGGTTGAGGCAAGGTGGATCATCTCGCCGACACGACGGTGGCCGAACAGCATCACGCCGAGAAAGCCCGCCTCGAGAAAGAAGGCGGTCAGCACTTCATAGCCAAGCAAGGGACCCGCGATGTTGCCGACGCGCTCCATATAGCCCGGCCAATTGGTGCCGAACTGGAAGCTCATGGTGACGCCGCTGACGACGCCGAGCGCGAACGTCAAGGCGAAGATTTTTGTCCAGAGTCGGTAGGCATGGAGCCAATCCAGCTTCGCCAAGGGATCGCGAGCGCGCAGATACTTCAAACGGAAGAACAGCAGGACCCAGCCGAGCGCGATCGAGATCGACGGAAACAGGATGTGGAACGTGATGTTCGCGGCGAACTGCACGCGCGCAAGGACCACGGCGTCCATCAGCGCCCCTCCCATTGGCTGTCGGCTTCGCGCGGTTGCGCATGGCGCGGTCACCGGCTGTTTGTTTCGATCAATGCAGCTTCACATGTGGCTCGGTCCGGCGCGTAATCAGTCGGGCGAGCGTGTCGAGCGTCACCTTCACCAGTCCGTGCAGCGCATATTCGTGCATCTTGTAGAGCGAGAGGTACATCATCCTGGCGAAAAGGCCCTCGAAGACGAGGTTGCCGCCGACCAGGGCTCCCATCATCGATCCGACCGTGGAGAATTCGCCGAGCGAGACAAGCGATCCGAAATCCCTGTAGCGATACGGCTTGAGCGGCTTGCCTTGCAGCAGCTTTGGGATCTCTGAATAGAGCTGCGAGGCCTGCTGATGCGCGGCTTGTGCGCGCGGCGGGACGTTGCCCCGCTCGCCCCAGGAACAAGCCGAGCAATCACCGATCGCAAAGATATTGTCGTCGCGGGTGGTTTGCAGCGTCGGACGCACGACGAGCTGGTTGATGCGGTTGGTTTCGAGGCCGGCGATGTCCTTGAGGAAATCGGGCGCCTTGACCCCGGCAGCCCAGACGATCAACTCGGCCGGGATGGTCTGGCCATCCGCCAGATTGACCCGGTCCGCCTCGACCGCCGCGACCTTGGCGCCGACCAGCACCTCGACGCCGAGCCTCGCAAGCAGCTTTTCCGTCTCCCGCGACACGCGCTCGGGCAGCGCCGGCAACACCCGGTCGGCGGCCTCGATCAAGGTGATCCGGATATCCTTCAGCGGATCGACCTGGTCGAGCCCATACGCCACGACTTCGCGCGTCGTCCGATGGAGCTCGGCCGCAAGCTCGACGCCGGTCGCCCCGGCCCCGATGATCGCGACCTTCAGCTGGTGCGCGCCGAGCGGGGTGGATTGCGCATGCGCGCGGATGCATGCATTCACCATGCGCTCGTGAAACCTCTTGGCATCGGCCTGCGATTCCAGCTTGATCGCGTGATTGACGACCCCTGGCGTACCGAAATCGTTGTTCTGGCTCCCGATGGCGACGACAAGTACGTCGTAGTCGAAGGTTCGCCTAGGCGTGACCTCGCGGCCCTCGGCATCGATATAAGGCGCCACCTGCACCTGACGTCGCTCCCGATCGATCCCGATCATGTCGCCGATGCGATAGCGAAAGCCGTGCCAGTAGGACTGCGCGAGATAGTCGACCTCGTGCGCCGAGATATCCATACTCCCGGCGGCGATCTCGTGGAGCTTCGGCTTCCACACATGCGTGCGGTTTCGCTCGATCAGCGTCACCTCGAGCTTGCCTTTTCGTCCATATTTGTCGCCGAGCCGGGTCGCGAGCTCCAATCCCCCGGCTCCGCCTCCAACAATGACGACCCGGGGCTTGCCCGGCTGCGGACTACTCATGCTGGCCTCGCCCGATCGCTTTCACAGCTCGCCAACCGTTGTATTCGCCGATCAATTCCTGTCTGAGACCGCATCCGCGATGGCGACCGCCGCCATGTTGACGATCCGGCGTACCGTAGAGGACGGGGTGAGAATGTGAGCCGGCTTGGCCGCGCCGAGCAGGATCCCGCCGACGGTGAGCCCCTGCCCCGCAGCCATGCGCAGGAGATTGTAGGAGATGTTGGCTGCATCGAGGTTCGGCATCACGAGGACGTTCGCCGGTCCCTCGAATCCGGAATTGGGAAACTCGTGGTCCAGCACCGAGCGCGATAGCGCGGCGTCGCCGCGCATTTCGCCTTCCACCACCAGATCCGGCGACCGTTCGCGAACGATGGCGCGTGCCTCCCGCATCTTGCGCGCTTCGGGAACCGGAGAGCTGCCGAAGCTCGAATGCGACAACAAGGCCACCCGCGGTGTGATGCCGAAGCGCCTGACCTCCGCTGCTGCCAGTAGGGCGATGTCGGCGATCTGTTCAGCTGTCGGATCGAGATTGCAATGGGTGTCGCAGATGAAGAGCTGATGCTGCTGCAGAATGAGCATCTGCATCACCGCGAGCGTCCGCTCACCGTCGCGCAGCCCGACCACACTGCGGATCGCGGACAGATGATCGGCAGTTCGGCCGATGACACCGCACAGCATCGCATCTCCGACGCCCCGATGGAGCAAGATCGAGGCCAGCACCGTCGCATTGCTCCGCGCCTCCGAGAGCGCAAGCGCCGCCGAAACACCGTCGCGCTTCCTGTTCGCGTGATAGACCTCCGCGCACCTAGTATAGACTTCCGCATCATGCGGATCGATGATCTCGCAATCCTTGCCCGGCACGAGCCGGAGGCCAAAGGCCTTGATGTGGTCTTCGATCGTCGCGGGACGGCCGAGCAGCAGGGGCCTTGCTATCCCCTCATCGACGATCACCTGCGCTGCGCGCAACACGCGCTCGTCTTCCCCCTCGGCCAGGATGAGCGACTTTCCACTGCCTTTCGCCGCCGAGAAAACCGGTTGCATGGCATTGCCGGAGTGATAGACGAAACGGCTCAGCTCTTGCCGGTAGGCCTCCATGTCGGCGATCGGGCGGCGAGCCACGCCGGTCTCCGCGGCGGCCTTGGCCACCGCAGGCGCGATCATCTCGATCAGCCGCGGATCGAACGGCTTCGGAATGAGATAGTCGCGGCCGAACCGCAGCCCCTCTCCCTTGTAAGCCGCGGCGACCACCTCCGGCACCTCGGCCATGGCCAGGTCCGCGAGCGCGCGGACAGTGGCGAGCTTCATCTCTTCGTTGATGGTCGTCGCCCCACAATCGAGCGCGCCCCTGAAGATGAAGGGAAAGCAGAGCACGTTGTTGATCTGGTTGGGATAGTCCGAGCGCCCGGTCCCGATGATCGCGTCGGGGCGAACCGCCAGCGCGTCCTCCGGCATGATCTCGGGGACCGGGTTGGCCATCGCGAAGATCAGCGGATCTCGCGCCATCCGCCTGACCATCTCGGGCGTCAGCACCTTGCCGGCCGACAGACCGAGGAAGATGTCGGCCCCCTCGATGACGTCGTCCAGCTTGCGCGCATCCGACTTCACGGCGTAGCGCGCCTTGTTGTCGTCCATGCTCTCGGTACGGCCGGCATAGACCACGCCTTTGGCATCGTTCACGATGATCCGGTCGCGCCGCAAGCCGAGGCTGACGATCAGGTCCAGACATGCGAGTGCGGCCGCGCCGGCGCCGGAGCAGACGAGCTTGACGTCCGCGATGTCCTTCTTGACCAGCTTCAACCCGTTCAGGATCGCCGCTGCCGCGATGATCGCGGTCCCGTGCTGGTCGTCATGAAAGACTGGGATCTTCATGCGCTCCCGGAGCTTTCGCTCGATGTAGAAGCATTCCGGCGCCTTGATGTCCTCCAGATTGATGCCGCCAAAGGTCGGCTCCATCCTGGCGATGGTCTCAACAAGGGCGTCCGGGTTCTCCTCCGCAAGCTCGATATCGAACACATCGATGCCGGCGAACTTCTTGAACAGGCACGCCTTGCCTTCCATCACCGGCTTGCCCGCCAAAGCGCCGATGTTTCCAAGGCCGAGCACCGCGGTGCCGTTGGTGACGACAGCGACCAGGTTGCTGCGCGCCGTCAGCACGTCGGCTTGCAGCGGGTCCTTGGCGATGTCCAAACATGGCTCAGCCACGCCGGGCGAATAGGCCAGCGCGAGATCGCGCTGCGTCGCCATCGCCTTGGTCGGCACCACCGAAATCTTGCCCGGCTTCGGCAGGCGATGATATTCGAGTGCGGCGTCCCTCAGTTCCTGATCCATCGTGATCCCCGACTTGATTGTCTCCTTTGGACCGGCCGGCCTCGCCGGCCGGTCCCGCGCGCGCCTCAGATCATGTTCTGGCCGCCATTGGCGGAAATGGTCGAGCCTGTGATGAAACCGGCATCGTCGGAGGCCAGGAACGCCACGATGCGCGCGATCTCCTGCGGTTCGCCCAGACGGCCGACCGGGATCTGCGGCAGGATGTTCTTGGCGACGATGTCCGGATTGATCGCCTTGACCATGTCGGTTGCGATATAGCCGGGGCAGATCGCGTTGACGGTGATGCCTGCCCGCGCGCCCTCCAAAGCGAGCGCCTTGACGAAGCCGATGTCGCCGGCCTTGGCTGCGGAATAGTTGACCTGGCCCATCTGGCCCTTCTGGCCGTTGATCGACGAGATGCAGATGACCCGGCCGAACTTGCGCTCACGCATGCCGTCCCATACCGGTCGCGTCATGTTGAAGAGCGAGTTGAGGTTTGTGTTGATGACGGCGTACCACTGCTCCGGCGTCATCTTGTGGAACATACCGTCCTTGGTGATACCGGCATTGTTGACCAGCACGTCCACGGGACCGACGTCAGCTTCTACCTGCTTGAGGCCGGCAACGCAGGCCTCGTAGTTCGAGACGTCCCACTTGTAGACGTTGATTCCGGTCTCGCTCTTGAACTTCGCCGCGGCTTCGTCGTTGCCGGCGTAGCTCGCCGCGACCTTATAGCCGGCCGCCTTGAGGGCAACGGAGATGGCCTCTCCGATGCCGCGCGTCCCACCCGTCACCACCGCAACTCTCGACATGATTTCCTCCCGATCCTGATTAGTTTGTTGCCGTTCGCCCGAGCCGTCGCGTCTCGCTCAGCGCTCGACCGTCAAGGCGACGCCCATGCCGCCGCCAATGCACAGCGTCGCAAGGCCCTTTTTGGCGTTTCGCTTCTGCATCTCGAACAGGAGTGTGGTCAGCACGCGCGCGCCGGAGGCGCCGATTGGGTGGCCGATGGCGATGGCGCCGCCGTTGACATTCACGATCGACGGATCCCAGCCCATGTCCTTGTTGACGGCGATCGCCTGCGCGGCAAACGCTTCGTTGGCTTCGACGAGGTCGAGGTCGCCGACCTTCCAGCCGGCCTTCTCGAGCGCCTTGCGCGATGCCGGGATCGGCCCGGACCCCATTACGGCGGGATCGACGCCTGCGGTCGCCCAGGACACGATCTTCGCAAGCGGCGTGAGGCCGCGCGCTGTGGCTTCTTCGGCGCTCATCAGCACCAGAGCGGCTGCACCGTCGTTGATGCCGGAGGCATTGCCGGCGGTGACGCTGCCCTCCTTGTTGAAGGCGGGTTTCAGCTTGGCGAGCGCCTCGACCGTGGTGCCGGGGCGAATATATTCATCCTGATCCACGACGACGTCGCCCTTGCGGGACTTGACCGTGACGGGGACGATTTCGTCCTTGAACCTGCCGGCCTTCTGCGCGTCCTCAGCCTTGTTCTGCGAGCTGGTGGCGAACGCGTCCTGCTCATCCCGGGTGATCTGCCATTTGCTGGCAATGTTCTCCGCCGTCACGCCCATGTGGTAGCCCTGGAAGGCATCCATCAGGCCATCCTTCAGCATGGAGTCGATGAACTTGACGTCGCCCATCTTGGTCCCGTTGCGCAGGTGCGACAGATGCGGCGCCATCGACATCGATTCCATGCCGCCGGCGACGATCACCTTGGCATCGCCATTGGCGATCTGCTGAAGGCCGAGGGCGACCGACCGCAGGCCCGAGCCGCAGAGCTGGTTCATGCCCCAGGCGGTCTTCTCCTTGGGAATGCCGGCCGCCATCGCCGCCTGCCGCGCCGGGTTCTGCCCTTCGCCGCCGGCCAGCACCTGCCCCAGGATGACTTCATCAACCTCCTCGGGCGACACCTTGGCCCGCTCGAGCGCGGCCTTGATCGCCACCGCTCCGAGCTCGTGCGCGGGAATCGCGCCGAATGCTCCGTTGAAAGAACCGACCGGCGTCCGCGCAGCAGAGACGATTACCACATCCGTCATGATCCACTCCCTATGTTGATGGCAGCGCGGTGATCGGCGGGGATCACCGACCCTGCGCGCCTAACCTGTCGTTACCGCGACCTCGAGATCGGCCGGATCGACGTTGCGATCCAGGGCAAGTCGAAGCTTGTCCCGGTCGAGCTCGCCCTCCCACCACGCGACCACGACGCAAGCCACGCCATTGCCGCAGAGATTGGTCAAGGCGCGGCATTCGCTCATGAACTTGTCGATGCCGAGCACGATCGCCATGCCGGGCAGCAGCTCCGGCCGCACGGCGGCGAGCGTGCCTGCGAGCGTGATGAAGCCCGCGCCGGTGATGCCGGAGGCGCCCTTCGAGGTCAGCATGGCGACGATCAAGATCGTCATCTGCTCGCCGAAGGTCAGATCGACGTTCATGGCCTGCGCGATGAAGAGCGTCGCCAGCGTCATGTAGATGTTGGTGCCATCCAGGTTGAACGAATAGCCGGTGGGAACCACCAGCCCGACCACCGATTTGGAGCAACCAAGAATCTCGAGCTTCTCCATGAGCTGCGGAAGCGCGCTCTCGGACGAGGAGGTGCCGAGCACGATCAGCAGCTCGTCCTTGATGTATTTGAGGAACTTGAAGATCGAGAAGCCCGCAACGCGCGCGATGAGGCCGAGCCCGACCACGACGAACAGAAGCGATGTCAGATAGAACGTTCCGATCAACCCCGCGAGATTGCCGAGTGCCTGGGGACCGTAACGGCCGATGGTGAAAGCCATCGCACCGAAGGCGCCGATCGGCGCGACCTTCACAACGATCGCGATGACGCCGAACATCGCATGCGCGACGTCGTCGACGAATGCGCGGACCGTATGAGCCCGCTCGCCGAGGCCCATTAGCGCGAAGCCGAACAGGATTGCGAACAGCAGCACCTGGAGGATCTCGCCTTGCGCGAACGCCCCGACGACCGTATCGGGAATGATGTGAAGGACGAAATCTACCGACTTCATCTCGCTCGCCTGCTTGGCATAGCCTGCGACCGCAGCCGCGTTCGACTGGCCCTGGAAGCCCGCGCCGGGGCGCAGCACGTTGGCGACGACCAGGCCCAATGCCAGCGCGAAGGTCGAGACGATCTCGAAATAGACCAGGGACTTGACCGCCACGCGGCCGACCTTCTTCACCTCCGAGATGTGGGCGATTCCGGAGACCACGGTGCAGAAGATGATGGGCGCAATCGCCATCTTGATCAGCTTGACGAAGCCGTCGCCCATCGCCTTGATCCAGTCGTTCTTGGCGAGATCCGGCCACAGCCAACCGACAATGACGCCGAGCACGATCGCTACGAGCACCTGCACGTACAGAACGCGGTAGAACGGCTTCTTCTGCGGTGCGGTCGTCGTTACAGCCATGTGTCTCTCCCTGATCTTGCTGCCTTGCGTGCGGGCAGTTATTTCTTCTTCTGCGGCGGCAGGTCGGTGCAGTGCCCCTCGAACACCTCGGCGGCCATGCCAATGGACTCGCCGAGGGTGGGGTGTGGATGAATGGTCTTGCCGATATCGACCGGCTCGCAGCCCATCTCGATCGCAAGGCAGATCTCGCTGATGAGATCGCCGGCATGAGTTCCGACGATACCGCCGCCGATCACGCGATGCGTGGCCGCATCGAACAGCAGCTTGGTGAAGCCCTCATCCCTGCCGTTGGCGATGGCGCGGCCGGAAGCGGCCCATGGAAACACCGCCTTGCCGAATTTGATCCCCTCGGCCTTGCACTGGTCCTCGGTCTTGCCGGCCCAGGCCACTTCGGGATCGGTATAGGCGACAGACGGAATCTGCCGTGCGTCGAAATAGGACTTTTCGCCGTGGGCGACTTCCGCGGCGACATGGCCTTCGTGCACCGCCTTGTGCGCCAGCATCGGCTGGCCCACGATGTCGCCGATCGCGAAGATGTGTGGCACGTTGGTGCGCATCTGCTTGTCAATGTCGATGAAGCCGCGCTCGGTGACCGCGACACCGGCCTTGTCGGCGCCAATCTTCTTGCCGTTCGGACTGCGGCCGACGGCGACCAGAACGAGGTCGTAGACCTGCGGCTCGGCAGGCGCCTGCGCGCCCTCGAACTTCACCTCGATCCCGGCTGCGGTCGCCGTAGCGCCGACGGTCTTGGTCTTCAGCATGACCTTGTCGAAGCGGCGGGCATTCATCTTGTCCCAGACCTTGACCAGATCGCGATCAGCGCCCTGCATCAAACCGTCGAGCATTTCGACGACGTCGATGCGGGTGCCAAGAGTCGAATAGACGGTCGCCATTTCGAGCCCGATGATGCCGCCGCCGATCACCAGCATGCGCTTAGGGATTGACTTAAGCTGCAATGCGCCGGTCGAATCGACGATGCGGGGATCCTCAGGCAGGAACGGCAGCTTCACGGCCTGACTGCCGGCGGCGATGATCGCCTTGGTGAACTTAACCGTCTTTTTGCCAGCCGCCGAAACGACCTCGATATGATGCGGATCGAGGAAAGTGCCCACCCCGGTCACCACCTCCACCTTGCGCGCCTTGGCCATACCGGCAAGGCCGCCCGTCAGCTTCTTGATCACACCGTCCTTGAATCCGCGCAGCTTGTCGAGATCGACCTGCGGCGCGCCGAAGGTGATGCCGTGATCGGGCAGATGCTTGATCTCATCGATCACCGAGGCTGTGTGCAGCAGCGCCTTGCTCGGGATGCAGCCGACATTGAGACAGACGCCGCCAAGCGTGTCGTAACGTTCGACCAGCACCGTCTTCATGCCGAGATCCGCGGCACGGAACGCGGCCGAGTAGCCCCCGGGGCCGGCCCCCAGCACCAGGATGTCGCATTCGAGGTCAGCCTTGCCGGAATAGGACGAGGCGGAAGGCGCAGGAGGTGGAGGAGCGGCCTGGGCCCGAGCCGCGGGCGCGGGCGCTGCTTTCGGTGCGGCCGCCGCGCCTTCGGCCTCCAGCAGCAGGATCAGCGATCCCTCGCTGACCTTGTCGCCGGTCTTGACCTTCACCTCCTTGACCACGCCCGCATGCGAGGACGGAATTTCCATCGAGGCCTTGTCGGACTCCACCATGATCAGGCTGGTGTCGACCGCAACGGTCTCGCCCGGCTTCACCATGACCTCGATCACCGCAACATCCTTGAAGTCACCGATGTCGGGGACCTTCACTTCGATCTGCTGAGCCATGCTGCCCTCCCCGAATCTCAGAACAGCACGCGCCGCAGATCGGCGAGCACATTGGCGAAATGGACGTTGAAGCGCGCCGCCGCCGCGCCGTCGATGACGCGATGATCCCATGACAAGGATAGCGGCAAGGTCAGACGGGAGGACCAGGCTTTGCCGTCAGGTGAATGCTGCTTCCAATAGCCCTTGCACACGCCCATGATTGCGACCTCAGGCGCGTTGATGATCGGCGTGAAATAGATGCCGCCGATGCCGCCGAGCGATGAGATCGAGAACGTTCCGCCCTGCATCTGGTCCGGCTTGATCTTGCCCTCGCGCGCGAGCTTGGCGAGATCGTTCATCTCCCTGGCGATGTCGGGAATCGATTTCTTGTCGGCATCGCGGATGACGGGCACCATCAGACCGTTCGGCGTGTCAGCAGCAAAGCCGATGTGCCAGTAGTTCTTGTAAACCAGCGTGTCGCCGTCGAGGCTGGCGTTGAACTCCGGGAATTTCTTCAAAGTCGCGACCGCGGCCTTCACCATGAACGGCAGCAGCGAGAGCTTCACCCCGCTCTTCTCCAGCTCCTTGTTCATCTTCACCCGGAACTGCTCGAGCTCGGTGATATCAGCCTCGTCATGCGTCGTGACGTGCGGAATGACGACCCAGTTGCGGTGCAGGTTCGCTGCGGAAATCTTCTTGATGCGGCCGAGGTCCTTGCGCTCGACGGGGCCGAACTTGGCAAAATCGACCTTGGGCCAGGGCAGAAGGTCGATACCGCCGACCCCGCCTCCACTTGCCGCCGCAGCCTGCGGCTTCGCTGGTGCAGCCCCGCCTTTGCCGAAGGCTTCGACGTCCTCCCGCAGGATGCGGCCGTGATTGCCGGAAGCCTTGACCTTGCCGAGATCGACGCCCAGTTCGCGCGCCAGTTTACGCACCGCAGGGCCCGCATAGGCGAGCGCGAATGCCGTCTCGTCGGCCGTACCGGCTGGCGCCGCGGGGGGAGCAGCGGACGCTGCGGGCGCCGGAGCCGGCGAAGGCACGCTTACGGAGGCCGCCGCGTCACTGGTGGCGAGCAAGAGGATGATCGCCCCCTCGCTGACCTTGTCGCCCGTCTTGACCTTGACCTCGCTGACGGTGCCCGACAGCGGCGCCGGCACTTCCATCGTCGCCTTGTCGGATTCGAGCGCGATCAGTGGATCCTCGGCCTTCACGAGGTCGCCCGGCTTGACGAAGATCTCGATCACCGGAACGTCCTTGAAGTCGCCGATATCGGGGACGCGGACCTCCGCGATACCGGTCGGTGCGCTGACCGGCGACGGCGGCGCGCTGACGACGGGCCGGGTGTCAGATTGCTCGGCGCCGGCGCCTTCGAACTGCACGATCACCGCGCCTTCGCTCACCTTGTCGCCAACCTTGACGACCACGGCCTTCACCACGCCCTCGCGCGGCGACGGCACCTCCATCGTGGCTTTGTCGGATTCCAGCGCGATCAATGGATCCTCGGCCTTCACCTTGTCGCCCGGCTTGACGAAGATCTCGATGACAGGGACGTCCTTGAAGTCGCCGATATCGGGAACCTTGATGTCGATCACACCGCTCATCGCTCTGCCCTCGCCGCTGGCTTACACGGTCCAGGGCGCAGGGCGCCCGGCGTCGATCTGATATTTGGCGATGGCCTCGGCCACGACCGCAGGTTTGACAACGCCGTCATCGGCAAGCGCCTTGAGCGCTGCGACGACGACGTAGTGACGATCGATCTCGAAGAACTGGCGAAGCTTCACACGATAGTCGCTGCGGCCGAACCCGTCGGTGCCGAGCACGACATAACGGCGCCCGGCCGCCTGAACGTGCTCCCGGATTTGATCGGGGAAGGCGCGCATATAGTCGGTCGAGGCCACGACCGGACCGGAATGGCCTTCGAGCTGCGTTTCGACCCAGCTCTTGCGCCGCGGCTCGGTCGGATGAAGCAGATTCCAGCGCTCCGTCGCCATGCCGTCGCGACGCAGCTCGTTGAAGCTCGTCGCACTCCAGATGTCGGCAGTGACGCCGAAATCCGCCTTGAGCAGGTTGGCCGCGGCGATGACCTCGCGCAGGATCGTGCCGGAGCCCATGAGCTGGACGCGGAGCTCCTTCTTCGCCGCCGCGCCGCCGTTCTTGAGGAGATAAAGGCCCTTGAGAATCCCCTCCTCCGCGTCCTTGCCGGCTTCGGCCAGCGCGGGATGCGGATAATTCTCGTTCATCAGCGTGATGTAATAGTAGACATCTTCCTGCGCCTCATACATGCGGCGCATGCCCTCGCGCACGATGATCACGACTTCATAGGCAAAGGTCGGGTCGTAGGACACGCAGTTCGGGATCGTGGCGGCGAGGATGTGGCTGTGGCCGTCCTCGTGCTGCAGGCCTTCGCCGTTCAGCGTGGTGCGGCCGGCGGTGCCGCCGAGCAGGAAGCCCCGCGCGCGCATGTCGCCCGCAAGCCAGGCGAGATCGCCGACACGCTGAAGCCCGAACATCGAGTAGTAGATGTAGAACGGAATCATTGGCACGTTGTTGGTCGAGTAGGACGTCGCCGCGACAATCCAGCTCGACATCGCGCCGCCTTCGTTGATGCCTTCCTGGAAGACCTGCCCGCTGCGGTCCTCGCGGTAATACATTAGCTGATCGGCGTCCTGCGGCCGATACAGTTGGCCCACCGACGAATAGATGCCGAGCTGGCGGAACATGCCTTCCATGCCGAAGGTGCGGGATTCGTCGGGCACGATCGGCACGATGTGCTTGCCGATGGCCTTGTCGCGCACCAGCGCGCCGAGCATCTGCACGAAAGCCATCGTGGTCGAGATCTCGCGCTCACCGGTCGCCTCGAGCAGGCGCTGAAAGGCCGAGAGCGGCGGGATTTGCAGAGACGCAGACCTGCGACGGCGCTGCGGCAGGCTGCCACCGAGCTTCTCGCGCTGGGCGTGGAAGTATTTCATCTCGGGACTGTCGTCGGGCAGGCGAATGAACGGGACTTTGGCCAGGTCCTCGTCGGCGACCGGAATCTGGAAGCGATCGCGGAAGCCGCGCAGCGCATCCTGCGTCATCTTCTTCGCCTGATGAGCGATCATCTGGCCTTCGCCCGATTCCCCCATGCCGAAGCCCTTGACGGTCTTGGGCAGGATGACCGTGGGCTGCCCCTTGTGGTTGACGGCAGCCGTGTAGGCCGCGAACACCTTCTCCGGATCGTGGCCGCCGCGCGCCAGCTTCCAGATCTCGTCGTCGCTCATGTCGGCGACGAGCTGCTTCAGCTCGTCATACTTGCCGAAGAAATGCTCGCGGATATAGGCGCCGCTCTTGCTCTTGAAGTCCTGGTACTCGCCGTCGACGCACTCCTCCATGCGCTTGAGCAGGAGTCCGCTCTTGTCCTTTTCCAGCAGGCGGTCCCAGCCCGAGCCCCACAGCACCTTGATGACGTTCCACCCCGCCCCGCGGAAGACGCTCTCGAGCTCCTGGACGATCTTGCCGTTGCCGCGCACGGGCCCGTCGAGCCGCTGCAGGTTGCAGTTGATGACGAAGATCAGATTGTCGAGCTTCTCGCGGCCAGCGAGGGAGATTGCGCCGAGCGATTCCGGCTCGTCGGTTTCGCCGTCGCCCATGAAAGCCCAGACCTTGCGATTTCCCGTTTCAGCCAGGTTGCGGTTCTGGAGATATTTCAGGAAGCGCGCCTGATAGATCGCCAGCAGCGGCCCGAGGCCCATCGACACGGTCGGGAATTGCCAGAAGTCCGGCATCAGCCAGGGATGCGGATAGCTCGACAGCCCCTTCCCGCCGGTCTCCTGGCGGAAGCTGAGAAGCTGCTCCTCGTTCAGCCGGCCCTCGAGAAAGGCGCGCGCGTAGATGCCAGGCGAACTGTGGCCCTGAACCAAGATCAGGTCACCACCATGAGTCTCCGTCGGCGCATGCCAGAAATGACCGAAACCGATATCGTAGAGCGTTGCGGCTGACTGGAAGCTGGCGATGTGACCGCCGAGCTCCGAGCTCTCCTTGTTGGCGCGCAGGACGATCGCGAGCGCGTTCCAACGAATGATCGAACGAAGCTTGTGTTCGATGGCGCGATCGCCTGGCAAGGGCGGCTGCTGGCTGAGCGGAATCGTATTACAATAGGGGGTCGTCAGCGTCTGTTCAATCGCGAGCCCGCCTTTGCGGGCGGCGTCGACCATCGTGTTGACGACGAACTCGGCCCGCTCGTTGCCGCGATGTCCCTTGATGGCCGACAGCGCATCCAGCCACTCCTGGGTTTCCTGCGGATCCAGGTCATGCGCGCCTGCAACTGTCATCACCCTCTCCCTTTGCGTACCAAGCCGAATTCAAGCATCAGTGCTCATCGCGCTCCGCAACGGCGGAGAAACGCAATGTCGTTCAGGCGAACTCGCCTGTTGCTGTTACGTGAAGGATCGAATGCTGGCTGGCATTAGAGCGTCCCCTCGCTTTGCTTGTTCTGGAGCCGATGCTCCTTTTGTCGATGCTTAAAGCAGCATCCGTGCCAGGCCACGGAGGAACGGCAGCAATCGCGCATCTCCTTCCTTTTGCTGAGAAATACCCTCGGGACACGGTAGCGCCGGGACGTCTTGAGCTACGATCAGTCCGAAGCGCCGGAAAATCGGCCGGCGGAGCGATCCGGAATATCGGACGGCCGCGACGATGCGTCGTCACTGACACGGCCGATCAGGCCACCGGCTGAAATGGAGTTGACGAGGTTGCTTCGGCCGGTCGATTGTCAGCGCGCAAGATCCTCTCGTCAAATGCATCACATGGCCGGCGTCGGCACGACCGATGAGCGGACCACCTCCCCATCGGCTCCGACATCCAGGAGATTGACCTATGGCCGTCCTGCTCGATCTGCTCAACGACGACCCGCGCAAGAACGTGCGCCCCGACGCGCCGCGCCACCCCGAGAAGGTCAACCGCCCCGACGCACCCTTGCAACGCAAGCCCGCGTGGATCCGCGTGAAAGCACCAGGCTCGAGCCAATGGGCGGAGACCAGACGGGTCGTACGCGAGCACAAACTCGTCACCGTCTGCGAGGAAGCGTCTTGCCCGAACATGGGCGAGTGCTGGACCAGGAAGCACGCGACCTTCATGATCATGGGCGATACCTGCACGCGGGCGTGCGCGTTCTGCAACGTGCGCACGGGCCTGCCCGACGCGCTCGATGGCGACGAGCCGCAGAGGATCGCCGAGGCCGTTGCCATGCTCGCCTTGTCTCATGTTGTCGTCACGTCCGTGGATCGAGACGACCTCGCCGATGGCGGCGCGGCGCACCTCGCCAGGACGATCGCAGCGATCCGGGATGCGAGCCCGGGGACCACGATCGAAATCCTGACGCCCGACTTTCTGCGCAAGGCGGGCGCGCTCGAAACGGTTGTTGCCGCGCGGCCCGACGTGTTCAACCACAATCTGGAAACGGTACCTTCGAAATATCTCTCGGTGCGGCCGGGCGCGCGGTATTTCCACTCGGTCCGACTGCTCCAGCGCGTGAAGGAGCTGGACGCGCAGATCTTCACCAAGTCGGGCATCATGGTCGGCCTCGGGGAGGAGCGGAGCGAGGTGCTGCAAGTGATGGACGACCTGCGCAGCGCCGAGGTCGATTTCCTGACGCTCGGCCAATATCTGCAGCCCACGCGCAAGCATCACGCCGTCATGAATTTCGTGGCCCCTGATGAGTTCGCGGCGTACGAAAAGGTCGCCTATGCCAAAGGATTTCTGCTGGTTTCAGCGACGCCGTTGACGCGTTCGTCGCATCATGCCGGTGAGGATTTCCAGAGATTACGCGAGCGTCGCCACAGTCAGGTGTAGGCCTGCGCAAGTTGCGGAGTCTTCCGGCAGCCGTGTTGCATGGCTTCCCCGATCTCTCGATTCAAAGCTGGTTCCGGAGCTCGCGTTAGGAGGAAAGACGGTAAGCTTCTGGAGCGACCCAATGCGCGCCAGCAGTCTCGGACCTCTACCATCGGGCTACAAATTCGAACAAGATCGTAGTTTGGCGTGCAAAATCGCAGGTTGGGTAGCGGGGGTCCGCTACATCGCCAGACCCACTATTTGGGAGGCACTGTTCTCCTATCGACGGACAGCCTAACTCGTGGCACGGCGCCTTCATAGCCCGCCACGACCCGCCGTTCGTACGCGATTTGTCGCTGCCTTAAATATCCCGGGTAGGTCAGATCCCGGAGGCGCAACCACCGATACCGACATTCGGTTCAAGTTGCGATCTGACTGAGGGATGCCCTGCGTCCCGAACGCAGGGAGCATCTTCTAAGTTGTTGATTTTTTTGGCGTCGCGTCCGCTTCCGTCCCGTTTTGTTCACGGTCGTTTCACCTAATTCATTGCGATATCGTTGCGGGCCTTACGGGCGAGAACAGCGATTTGTTCAGTGATACTGCACTTCCGGATTGTGAAGCCATCGAGTGCTTCGCTCAGAAGGCGCCCTTTAGGCGAGGCGCCATCACGCTAGCTGACTAACCGTGGCGCCAACGCCTTTGACCGTCCCGAAGAATCAACCCAACCATCGGCGACTTCGGGGAGATCCAGGGTGATCGGCATGAAGAGCTGTCTGAAGGGCGCCAGTTTCGCTAGGAGGCGTTCGCCCGTGCTCTTTGGCGGGCAGCGGACCGTCGCTCATGGCGTTCGCGATCACGTCGGCTCCTCTCGGGTGGAAATTGCAGCGCCGCGGTTGACGGACGGGACTGCTCGATAGTGATCTCTGCGCTTGTCTCGTCTGCAGCAGCAGGACGTGCTTCCATAACTGCCAAGACAGCGCGCCCTTGATCGGTGATCCGCCACCCACCATTCAGGCGCTCGACCAGACCGTGAGAGAATATCTCTAGATCAGGCACACGAGAGGCCAGCCGTTTGGTACGCTCGGCCCAGTCGCGGCCGCTGGTCGCTAGGATGGCCATGTCGCGCTTGAGGTCGGCCATCACGGCAAAACCATCGGGATAGCTCACCAAAATCTTCAAGACCGTGACTTGAAAATTCACCTCGGCCTCACGCGGCTACCGCCACATAGTCGGAGCGTCGGACAGAGCTTCTCGTCCGGCCTGCTTGAGACAGTCTAGCGAAGTCTCGCCTCCGGTGGCGACTTCCAGGTTCGAGGCGACATGGTTGCGGGCACCGGTCTTATAATGGGCGACGTTTCCGCAGACCTCGTCTAGGACGACGCGCAGTAGTGCGGGGGTAGCGGTATCGAACATGAGACACCCCCAAGGGAAAAGCTTACCTTAATGCAATCGCTTCCGCGTCGAATTCAAGAGTGTTCGGAAATCCTGACAACTTTACATCCCTGGCGGGCCTTTGCAACGGCTAAGCGGAGTCGTGGCTCGGGACTATGGACCTGCGCCATCGATCAGACGACGTGACTCGTGGTCGCCCGCTCCAGCGCCACCCGGGTTGTGAGATCGCCGGGCACAGTAACGATTCCGATCGGAAGGTTGAGATGACCGCGCACTGCTGAAAATCCTTTTGCCGGAAGAACGCGACATCTGGCTGCACCATATTGAACAGCTTGCACACCGTCGCGCCCTCACGAAAACGTCCGGCCCGAAAGCTCCGCAAAGGGGTTTCGCGAGCTCGCCCGGCTCAACGAAGGTCTCGAATTGGGCCGAATAGACATCCTGCACGGCGAGCGCGAAGACGATCGCAACACCGGCATCGCGGCACAGTTTTTCATCCCGCTGGGAATCGCGTGGATACGTGTTGAGGTCCTCGTTTGGCCCGAACTGAGTGGGATTGACGAAGATGCTAACCACGGGTGACGTCGCATTGCGCCCGGCTGGCCTCGAGCAACAGACCCCGATGATGGTGAAAAGAAGGATGAGCGAGAACAGGTATTGTAGGGCAGATTGAAGAGCTGAACCCACGACCCGATCAGGGGCGGGTTGAGCACTAGCAGTACCAGATTGCCGATAGGACGTCGCCGCGACGATCCAGCTCGACATCGTGCCGCCCTCCTCGATTCCCTCCTGCAGAACGCCGCTCTTGTCCTCGCGTTAGTACATGAGCCGGTCGGCATCTAGCTGCCGGTAGAGCTGAGCGATAAAACGATGCCGAGCTAGCGGAGCATGCCTTCCCTGCGGAAGGCGCGGGAATCGTTCGGTATGATCGAGGAAATGTCGCTGCCGACCGCCTTGTTGCGCACGAGCGCGCCGGGACCATCGTGGTCGAAATTTCACGATCGCCGCCGCGACAAACAGCCGCTGAAACGTCGACAGCGCCGGAATCTGCAGCGACGCCGACTTCCGCCGGCTGTGGCAGGCCGCCACCCAGCTATTCGCCATGCGTCCGAAAATACTGCCCTTTCGAGCTAGGCTTCGGCAGAGATCTGAACTTCCCCTCGCGTTTCATGTTTAGCGATAGTCCGCGTGAGCTTGACCGTGGACCTCGACCCAGCGACTTAAATTCGTATATAAACCATTTCTAGAATATGTACATATTTTCGATGAGCAGTCGAGGCCGCTGCTCATCGAGTTCAACGTGGCGGCCGCACCAGCAGTTTCAGCCTTGAACGGCGTCAAAAGGGAAAATGGATGAAATCAATCGCACTTGTCACCATCGGCTTTGTTATGTCATCGGCTGCGGTTCGCGGAGATAAATTCTCTCACACCTATCACCTCGAGAACTGGCTAGGAACGCTCGAACAGCTTACGGCCAAGTAAAGGGCATTCGCGACCGGTAAGCCGGCGCCATGCGCAAGCGGCGAGACTTTTGCCGCTTGCCAAGTCTGGCACAGCCGGTCTCGACGGCACACGCGAATGATCCGTCGAGACACGCGCTTTTCCGATCGCTCCGAAGATATCGCGACCGGTACGCGTCACAAACGTCAAGAGAAGCCGCGAGCAGAACGACTGTTATCTGGTGGCCTAGTCTAATCCTTGGGGATCTGAGCTCCGCTCTCTCAGACGGCTAGATGCGCAAAGTCATCACCCGATCTACGCGACCTCGTGGCGATGCAGTCACCCGGCTCGTCTTTTTCGTATATTCTTCCAAGAGGGAAACCATGTCCAAGCCGACCACCCTGTACGACAAGATCTGGAACGACCATCTGGTGCACGAAGCCGAGGACGGCACCTGCCTGCTCTATATCGATCGCCATCTGGTGCACGAAGTGACCTCGCCGCAGGCGTTCGAAGGCCTGCGCGCCACCGGCCGCAAGGTCCACGCGCCCGAGAAGACGCTCGCCGTTGTCGACCACAACGTGCCGACCACTGACCGCACCAAGCCGAACCCCGATCCTGAAAGCATCGAGCAGATCAAGGCGCTGGCCGAGAACGCCAAGGAATTCGGCATCGAATATTACAACGAGTTCGACAAGCGCCAGGGCATCGTCCA
>Ga0102590_1000992_pt1 | contig 48762 bp, 45 predicted proteins | sample AraplaMF_Col_mMF_FD_76859 | JGI IMG/M metagenome (GOLD analysis project Ga0102590, IMG submission 76859) | Arabidopsis root microbial communities from the University of North Carolina, USA - plate scrape MF_Col_mMF | ecosystem: Host-associated > Plants > Roots > Endosphere | place: USA...
ACACACGTCAGAATGCTGCGCATGGGCATCTTCTCCGTCGATGAATGCGCCGCCGATGATCCAACGGTTCTTATTTTATTCCGGCGGCCTGCAAAAATAATTGTAATCGAGTCGTCGTAGTTCAAGGCCTGCTATTTTAGCAAGCGCAGTATAAGTCAGGGATAATGCACAGTCTTCTCGGCAGCTTTTAGGCACGCGACAGCAGATCGGCGGCTTCGGCATAACCGCGGCAAATCATCAGTGGGGTGCGAAGATCTCGACGAGGGCGGTGATCATTCCCTTGCTCCTTTGGCCACGCCGGTCGTCGCGCGTGTGCAGTCCTTCAATCTCCTCTTCCCTCTCCGCCAAAATTTCCGCAATGTCACGAGTCGGAGGAAGATAGGGGAACTCGATGTATGAATATGCCATAGCATGGGAATGGTTCGCCTTCGCGGCGCGCTGGTTTCATGTCATCACCGCGATCGCCTGGATCGGATCGTCCTTTTATTTCATCGCGCTCGATCTCGGACTGGTGAAACGCCCGCATCTGCCGCCCGGCGCTTATGGCGAGGAGTGGCAGGTCCATGGCGGCGGCTTCTACCATATCCAGAAATATCTGGTGGCGCCCGCTCAGATGCCCGAGCATCTGACCTGGTTCAAATATGAGAGCTATTTCACCTGGCTTTCCGGCTTCCTGATGCTGTGTATCGTCTATTACGGCGGCGCCGATCTCTTCCTGATCGATCGGCATGTGCTCGATATCAGCCCGCCCGTCGCGATCCTGATCTCGCTGGCGTCGCTGGCGCTCGGCTGGGTCGTCTACGATCTGCTTTGCAAATCCCCGCTTGGGCGGCACACCTGGGGACTGATGGCGGTGCTCTATATCGTGCTCGTCTTCATGGCCTGGGGCTATACGCAGCTTTTCACCGGCCGCGCCGCCTTCCTGCATCTCGGCGCCTTCACCGCGACGATCATGTCGGCCAACGTCTTCATGATCATCATCCCGAACCAGAAGATCGTCGTCGCCGATCTCATCGCCGGCCGCACGCCCGACCCCAAATATGGGCAGATCGCCAAGCAGCGCTCGCTGCACAACAACTACCTGACGCTGCCCGTCATCTTCTTCATGCTGTCGAACCACTATCCCCTGGCCTTCGGCACGGCGTTCAACTGGGTGATCGCCGCCCTGGTCTTCCTGATGGGCGTCACCATCCGCCACTGGTTCAACACCACGCATGCCAGGAAGGGCCGACCAACCTGGACCTGGATCGTCACCGTCATCCTCTTCATCCTGGTCATGTGGCTTTCGACCGCGCCGAAGCTGCTGACCGGCGAGACGGATGCGGCAGCGGTCGCGCCCGCCTTCCAGCAATTCGCCGGCGACCCGCATTTTCCCGCCGTCAAGCAACTGGTCTCGACGCGCTGTTCCATGTGCCACGCCGCCGAGCCGGTCTATGAGGGCATCGTGCGGCCGCCAAAGGGCGTAATCCTTGAAAACGACGCCGAAATCGCCGCCCATGCCCGTGAAATCTATATACAGGCAGGCCGCAGCCATGCCATGCCGCCCGGCAACATCACCGACATCACGCCGGACGAGCGCAAGCTGCTCGTCGCCTGGTTCGAAAGCGCAGTCGAAGGCAAGAAACAATGACGACGACACTCCTGCGCGGCCGCCTGCTGTCCTTCCATCGCGCGCCGCTGAGCCTGACCGACAGCCAAAGCTATCTCTATGAGGAGGATGGCGGCCTGCTGATTACGGACGGGCTGATCTCGGCAATCGGCCCCTATGCCGATGTCAAGGCAAAAGCAGCCGCTGATGTGGCCGAGATCGACCACCGCCCGCATCTGATCATGCCTGGCTTCATCGACATGCACTTGCATTTTCCGCAGATGCAGGTGATTGCCTCCTATGCCGCCAACCTGCTCGAATGGCTGAACACCTACACTTTTCCCGAGGAATGCCGCTTCGTCGAAAGCAGGCATGCTGAAAGGATCGCCGTGCATTTCTACGACGAGCTGATCCGCCACGGCACGACGACGGCGGTTGCCTATTGCTCCGTGCACAAGACCTCGGCCGACGCCTTCTTCGCCGAGGCGATGAAGCGCAACATGCGCATGGTCGGCGGCAAGGTGATGATGGACCGCAATGCCCCGCAGGGCCTGCTCGACACCCCCGAGATGGGTTATGACGAAACCCGCCAGGTGATATCGGACTGGCACGGCAAGGGCCGCAATCACGTCGCCATCACCCCGCGCTTCGCCATCACCTCGACGCCGGCGCAGATGGAGGCGACATCGGCCCTGGCCCGTGAATTTCCCGACCTGCATATCCAGACGCATCTTTCGGAAAACCACGACGAGATCAAATTCACCTGCGAGCTTTATCCCGAGGCGCTCGATTATACCGACATCTACGCCCGCTACGGCCTGCTCGGGGCGAAAAGCCTCTTCGGCCATGCCATCCACCTGTCCGAGCGCGAAGCCGATGCCATGAGCGAGGCGGGCGCCGTCGCCGTCCACTGCCCGACCTCGAACCTCTTCCTCGGCTCGGGCCTGTTTCCGCTGAAGGCGCTGGCGCGGCGCCAAAAGCCGGTCCGTATCGGCGTCGCCACCGATATCGGCGGCGGCTCCAGCTATTCGATGCTCAGGACGATGGACGAGGCCTATAAGATCCAGCAGTTGCTTGGCGAACGGCTGAACCCGCTGGAAAGCTATTACCTGATGACGCGCGGCAATGCCGAAGCGCTGTCGCTGACAGACCGGATCGGCACCATGGAACCTGGCACCGAAGCCGATCTCGTCGTGCTCGATGCGACGGCGACACCGGCCATGGCGCTGAAGATGGAGGTGGTGAAGACGCTGCCCGAGGAGCTATTCCTGCTGCAGACGATGGGCGACGACCGGGCGATTGCCGAGACCTATGTTGCAGGTGTGGCGCTGAAGGCGGGACTTCGATAACGCGCGCCGTTGCTCTCGAAATCGGTCCGTGAAAAGCTGCCTCACACGGCCAATTTCCCATAACACTGCCGCCAAATTCATGTTATGGCCGATGGCCGCATTCAGATGTGAAGGTTCAATTCATGGCCACCCCGCTCACCATCGCCGACCTGAAAAAACTCGCACAGCGCCGCGTGCCGAAGATGTTCTTCGACTATGCGGATTCGGGCGCCTGGACGGAATCGACCTACGCGGCGAATGAGAGCGATTTCAATCAGATCAAGCTGCGCCAGCGGGTGATGGTCGACATGACCGACCGCACGCTGGCAACGACGATGGTTGGCCAGAAAGTGTCGATGCCGGTGGCTCTGGCGCCGACGGGCCTGACCGGCATGCAGCATGCCGACGGCGAGATGCTGGCGGCGCGCGCCGCCGAAGAATTCGGTGTTCCCTTCACGCTCTCGACGATGAGCATCTGCTCGATCGAGGATGTCGCTTCGGTGACGACCCGCCCCTTCTGGTTCCAGCTCTACGTGATGAGGGACAAGGATTTCGTCCTCAACCTCATCAACCGCGCCAAGGCGGCCAAATGCTCGGCGCTGGTGCTGACGGCCGATCTGCAGATTCTTGGCCAGCGCCACAAGGATCTGCGCAACGGCCTGTCGGCGCCGCCGAAATTCACGCCGAAGCATATCTGGCAGATGGCGACCCGGCCCTTCTGGTGCCTTGAGATGCTGCAGACCAAGCGCCGCACCTTCGGCAATATCGTCGGCCATGCGAAGAATGTTTCCGACCTCTCGTCCCTCTCTTCCTGGACGGCCGAACAGTTCGATCCGCGGCTGTCTTGGGCGGATGTCGCCTGGATCAAGGAACAATGGGGCGGCCCGCTGATCATCAAGGGCATACTCGATCCGGAGGATGCGAAGGCAGCCGCCGATACCGGCGCCGATGCGATCGTCGTCTCCAATCATGGCGGTCGGCAGCTTGACGGCGCCTCCTCCTCGATCAGCATGCTGCCGAAGATCGTCGACGCCGTCGGCGACCGTATCGAGGTCCATCTCGACGGCGGCATCCGCTCTGGCCAGGACGTGCTGAAGGCCGTGGCGCTCGGCGCCAAAGGCACCTATATCGGCCGCCCCTTCCTCTACGGCCTCGGCGCCATGGGCAAGGAAGGCGTGTCGCTGGCGCTCGGCATCATCCGCAAGGAGATGGACATCACCATGGCGCTCTGCGGCAAGCGCGACATCAACGACGTGAATTCGTCGATCATCGACGGACGGCAGTGAAGCTGCTGGAGAAGCCAGCTGAGAGCGGTTCAACTTTTCATGGAAACGCAAAACCGCTCTAAGCTCTTGTTTTGACGCAATTCCAGCCGGAATACCGCTTCGCACTTTTCCTGGAATTGCTCTAGAAGGGTCACGGATCCCGGAATCGCCGTCGCGTTTGGCGCGCGCAAGACCTGCCGCACACGTGCCGGAGCGCTTGCATCAATCGCCTGCCGTCATATTCAGCAGAGCGGCTGCCCATCGGTCGCATCGAGCACCAGGATCGCGAAAATCACGAGACAGATGGCGAGCGCAAAACGCTGCCGCCAGATGATGCGGCGCGATCCGGCAATCCGCCTCTCGAGCCCAGACGGTGTCCCGTCAGGCTTGCGAAGCCGCATGCGGGACAACAGGTCGTCGACGGCAGCAAGACCGGCCGTCTCGGTCTCGTGGCTCGCCGCGAGGCGAAACAACAGCGCATCGAAGAGAAGATGGATCGCCAGCGCAAGAACAATCACGCAGAAAACCAGCATCAAGAGCCAGCCGAGCTGTGGAACGAAGCCTCGATATCCCGCGGTGATCGGGCCGACAATTAGTGGCAACAGTGCCGTCAGCCCGCAAAAGATTGAATTGCGGCCGAGATTTCGCGCCGCCGCCGAGGCCGTGCTATTCCACTGCGTCATTGCACGCCCTCCGTCACGGCATGGATACTTTCCGCGGGCAGATGAACACGCCGCCCCGCCCGTTCGATTAGCCGCACTGCTTCGGCCGGATCTTCGCAACGTCGGCTGATGAGCAGCCAACGCAGGATGACGCAAGCGCTCCGCTGGAAACCTAGCGCACAGCAGACGAGAACCGGTCCCTGCTCGCGCGCAGCCTCGACGAGGTTCGCCGCGGCGAGCGTCTGGATCTTGTCGAGGGCGGTAAGATCAAGGGTGGGAAAGCTGCACCAGCGCGCGCGTGTCGTGCCGGGGCGCTGAAGTTCGCCGGTAATGTCGATCACCGTGGCAAAACGGTCGGCCTCGTAGCGACGCGGAAAACGACCGAGATGGACGCCGTCGGCGATCGCCACCGATGCCGGCATTCTCCGGGTCCAGAGCCAAATATTGATGTGAGCGCCGAGCCGGTAGGGTGCCAGCAGCCAGCGGCTGGCAAGCGTGGCCCGGCCATCGACGCGTTTCTGGAATATCTGCGGGCCGGCGCCGAAATATCCGAGCGAGACGATCGCCAGCGCAACAGCCGGCCAGAGCAACAGCAGGGCCGCGGCCGATAGAGGAGTGCAGAGCGTTGCAAGGCCGAGAAATGCGATGGCACCGCACAGATAATAGGTGCCGAGACGGCGCGACTTCGGATCGCCGCTCATCGCAAAATTCGCGAGAGGGGAACCGGCATCGCGCGGAAAAAGCCAGGCGGCAAACAGGCCGAGCAGCATGCCGGTCGGTATGTCGATGGCGTGATGCTGCCACGTGGTCAGCACGGAGGCGCCGATCAGGAGGCACCAGAAGTGCCACAGAAGCCGTGCCTTGCGCGGCAGCCGGCCGCGCAGATGGTCCCAGATCACAACCAGGAGCGCGATATGCAGCGACGGCGCCTGGTTGAACGGCTTATCGAAGCCGCCGAGCACGGCGAACATGAAACCGGGCAGGCCGCTCGTTGCCGGCCGCACGAAGGTCGCTTCAAGCGGAAACGCGACAAAGCAGGCGACGGCTATTATCTGGATCGTTAGATAACGCCTCGCCAGCATATCCACACCGCGCGGCGTCGTGTTGATGAACAGGCAGAGTGCATAGAACAGATTGATCGACCAATAGGGAATGATCGTCCATCCGAGGAACGGAATGGCGCTTTCCCATGCGAAGGCGACGTTCGGCACATGAGCGCGCTGCGACGCCAGCCAATTGGCGCCGCCATAGCTCAGATAGAAGAACGGTCCCAGGAAGACGAGCCAGAGCGCCGCCCGTTTCGGCACCGGTGCTGCCCGGGAAAAAGGTGAACGTGCCTTCTCCACGCTTTGCCCTCAGACTCTTTCGGCCAGCGAGACAGTGAAAATGCCCCACTGGTCGATGCGCTGTTCGATCTTGCGGAAACCGGCTGCGGCGACCAGTTGGTCCATTTCCTCTTGCGTCCGCCGCCGCATCACCCACGCCTCGCCGCCGCGGTGGGAGGTCAGGGCGCGGGCAATCATCTCCAATTGTGGATGCCATGGCTGGTTGGTGTAGACTAGCAGACCACCGGGCCGCATCGCGCGGGCGATCCCGTTGAGGGAAGCGGCGATCATCGCATTGTCGGAAAACAGCTCGTAAAGGCCGGAGACGATCGCGAGATCCGGAGCCGGCGTGGTTGCAGCCAGCCCCTCGCCATCAAAGGCATCCTGCTGGCGGAAGTTGACGAAATCGCCCAGTCCACGTGCGGCAATGCTGTTGCGGCCGGCATCGACGTTAATGGGGGAATAGTCCTGCAGCCGCGCACTGTCGGGACGCACGGCAGCCGTCTCGATCGCATCAAGCACATAACGGCCGTGCCCGGCCGCTATGTCGAGCATATGGGTGCTGCGGCCGGCTGCTTTGAGGCGCTGCAGCGCGCGGTCGATCAGTTCCTGCAAGTGCAGCTTTCGCTGCCTGATACCGCGCCAGCCGATCGCCTCGAGGAACACCTTGTCGATCAAACGCCCGCCGGGACCGAGCCCGCGCGGCTTGTTCTCGTAGACGTAGTCGAGCGTCGAGCCGGAATCAAAGCCGGTCTTGACCCCGGTCTTGATGCCCTCGGACACCAAGGCGCCGATCTTGATGTTGAGGCGGCTGAGGGCCCAGTAGATGCCACGTGGGGATGTGGCGTCCAGCGGGCTCGCAAGCCGGTCGGCCTCGTCCTTTGTATAGCCCTGGATATGGGCGTTGCGAAGGTCGGCAGGTGCCCGGGGCTCGGCAAAACGCGCATCTATAAAACGGCGGACCTCGGCGAGCGCAATCGCGCGGTCCTTTTCGCCAAGCGTATCATGGTAGAAGCCGGCAAGCACATGCCGTTCCTTGATCCGGCTGCCGAGGTTTTCGTAAAACCGGTGCTGCGGCGCGTGTCGCACCACCCAGTCGCTGCCGGAGATCAGCAGTTGGGTCGGGACGGTGATGGCGCGGGCGTCGCCGACGACGCGGGCTGCTGCCTCATAGAGCTGCACCAGGATGTTGGAGGCAATCGGCCTAGATATCAATGGGTCGGTTTCGTAGGAGGCGATGCGCTCGGGATCATGCGTCAGGAACCTCGCCTTGACATAGGAATTGACGAAGAATGTACCTTTGAGCTTTTCCCAGAACGCGATGCCTTCTTTGGCAAAAGGCACGTAGAGCTTGACGCTGAAGGCCGGCGAGGCAAGCACGAGCGCACGGATCGGCGGCGCATAGTCGTGCACCCAGGTGCTGGCGAGGACCGCGCCGACACTCTGCGCAATGACGGCGATGTCTTCGACTGAAGTACCGCTTGTCTCGCTGACATGGCGGACGAAGCAATCGAGATCATGCGCCGAGGCAGCAAAGGATGGAGAATAACCGCGCTCTCCCGGTGAACGCCCGTGGCCGCGTGCGTCCCAGGCGTAGAAGGAAAAATCATCGAGACCGAGTTCGGTGGCGAGATGAGCGACGCGGCCACTATGCTCGTGGCCGCGATGGAGAAGAATGATCACGCCCTTCGCTGCAGCGCTCGTCGAAGGCCACGCCCGATAAAACAGCCGAGTGCCATCATGCGATGCGAATTCTGATTCATGCATTGGTCTGGCCGTCGAGGACGGTTGCCCACTATCGGCAGTTTGCAGCACGCTCTTCTCCAATTCTGATTGGTGGGTGGGTTGCAATCATTGGCGGGTACGGTGATTTGCCTTGATTGCAAAAGTCTAGTTGCAAATGTAAGTCCTTTGCGAGAACCGATATGAAGTGTGGCTTTCCTCATAAGTACGATGATCTGCACCCGCCGGTGTCGGGGATAGACTATTTCCGATGCACGAAATTCCAATGAGGTAGCATGTCTGTCTATCAATTGAAGTCCCGATTTCAGAATATTCTTCGCCCTCTGGTGCGCTCCCTCGCGTCGCGAGGCGTCACCGCCAATCAGGTGACTTCAGTTGCAGCCGCCGTCTCGGTTGCATTGGGCCTTTTTCTGAGCGTCGCTCCGCTTCCGCACTGGTTCCTGCTGGTGCCGGTATGGTTTCTCCTGCGCATGGGCCTCAACGCCATCGACGGCATGCTCGCGCGCGAACATGGGCAGAAGAGCATTTTAGGCGCCTATCTGAACGAGATCGGTGATGTCGTGTCGGATGTCGCCCTGTATTTGCCGTTTGCGCTCATCGATCCGAACGGCTTGGTGCCGGCGTTATCAGTCATATTCCTCTCGGCGCTGACGGAATTTGCCGGCGTTCTGGGTCAAACGGTCGGGGCAAGCCGGCGTTACGACGGGCCGCTGGGCAAGAGCGACCGCGCGGTGCTTTTCGGCGCGCTCGGCATCTTTGTCGCGGTTGGCGGTACGTTTGCAGCATGGACTTCGTGGCTCTGGGCGGTGGTGGCTCTCCTTCTCATATGGACCATCATCAACCGTATCAGCGCCGGTATTCGCGAGGCGCATACCGCCGCCCGTTAGGACGCTGCCTCTCCTTCTAACGCCATGTTAAGCTTAGGTTGTATTTTTAGCACAACCCCTTGAAAGCACCAAAGCGGTGCTTTATGTTTTATCCTATGGCGAACACAGGCAAGACACCGCACCTATCGCTGCTGCGCTACACGCTGGCGCCTGATGAACAGGCCCGGCAGGCGCTGGACGATACTCTTGCCGCCTATCGCAGGATGATCGACATCCTGAACGAACGCATCGACGACAGGGCGGGCGCCAATCTCGTCCTCCTGCATGAACTTGCCTATGAAACCGTCCGCGAGCAGACGGGGCTGCCGGCGCGGCTGGTGACACTCGGTCTTCGCGATTTCGCCGCCAATCGCGGCGCGAGTGCCGATCCCCCGCTTCTGCCGCTCGACGACAAGCTTTTCGCCATCAAAGGCCCCGCGGATCTGACGATCGCCACAGTGCACGGGCGCGTTGCCGTACCCTTCGATGTCGCGGGCTATTCCAGGGGATGGGAGAGTATTTTTCCGGCCTATCTTGTGGCCGGCCAGGATCGTTACGAGATTCACATCGGCGTCACGCCGAATTCCGCTCGGATGGAGGAAAACATGACGAATGAAGGCATTCTTTCCCGCATGGGCCGCCTGATCGCGGGCATCGCGAATGCGGCGGTCGACAAGGCGGAAGGCGTCAACAAGATCGCCGTCATCGAACAGGCGATCCGCGAGATCGATGCGGCAGCGGACGAGGCCCGCACCGATCTCGGCAAGGCGCGTGCCGAGGAATATCGCATCCAGAGCCGCAAGGACGAGATCGTCGGAGACATGAACGCGCTCGACCAGAAGATCCGCCTCGCCGTCTCTTCCGGGCGCGATGATCTGGCAAAGGCCGGCGTCGCCCGGCAGATCGATCTCGAATCCCAGATCGCGGCGCTCGACAAGGCGTTGGCCGATGCCAGGGAGCAGCTGGACGAGGGCCAGAAAGCCCTTCAGGCCGTGCTCGCCACGCGCCGCGAGGCCGACGCCCGCCTTGCCGATTTCAAGCGCAGCATCGCCAGGCATCCCGAAGACGCCGCAGCAGGTCACAGCCGGCCCGCGCCGGGCGCCGATGCTGCCCGGGCTGCAGCGGCAGTGTCGCGGCTGACCGGTGTTCCATCAGGCGAGCACGCCCATAGTTCGGAGCTGGACGAACTCGACCGCTTGCACCGCGAACAGGCGATCGAAGCGCGCCTCGCGCGCTTCAAGGCGGATAACCGGTAACGGCGATGGCACTTCTCTTCGCCCCCGAATGTGCCCCCTTCGCCATCGCCGCCGCGGTCCTCGCCGGCCTGACCGCGATCGAGATGCTCGCGACCGTCATGGGTTTTTCGATCATGGAATTTCTGGGAAAACCGGATTTCCATGGCCATGACGGGTTTGCGGGCTACCTGTCCTGGCTCAATCTCGGCGGTGTTCCCCTGCTCATCCTCATCATGCTGGCGCTCGGCTTCTTCGCCATGACGGGCTTTGCCATACAGGCCGTCGCCAATGCCTTCTGGGCACCGCTTCCCGCCACCGTCGCCGCTCTTCCCGCCATCTTGGTTGCCATCCCCATGGTCAGGGCGTCGAGCAGGACCGTGGCGCGGCTCGTGCCGCATGACGAGACCTATGCCGTCGATCTCGACGCGCTCATCGGCCGGACCGCCGAAGTATCGCTCGGCCCGCTCGATCAGGGGCTGCCAGGACGCGTCCGCGTCAAGGACCAGCATGGAAACTGGCACGTGCTGAGAGCCAAGGCCGCCAGAGATCAAGAGCCTCTCAAGGTCGGCACCGAGGTTCTCCTCGTCGACCGCACGGCAGATGTATTTATCGCCATTCCCGCACTGGCCGACCCGACCGATGCGGACAATCAATCTTTGAGGGACCAGCAATGATATACGACGTTATTCTACCAGCCGGCATTGGGATTGTTCTGATCTTCGGCATCGGTTTTGTCCTCGCCTCTCTTTACACACGCTCCAGCCGCGATGAGGCCTATGTGCGCACCGGCCTCGGTGGCCAGAAGGTCGTGCTCGACGGCGGTTCGGTCGTCCTGCCGATCTTCCACTCGATCGCCAGGGTCAATTTGAAGACGCTGCGGCTCGAGGTTCGCCGCGGTGAAGGTGATGCGTTGATCACCAAGGACCGGATGCGCGTCGATATCGGCGCCGAGTTCTATGTGCGCGTAAAACCCGATGCCTCCTCGATTGCGCTTGCCGCCCAGACGCTCGGCAACCGGACCAATGATGCCGAGGCGCTTCGCATCCTGATCGAAGCGAAATTCGTCGACGGCCTTCGCTCGGTGGCCGCGACGATGAACCTCGACGCGCTGCAGGAACAGCGCATGGATTTCGTCAAGGCCGTGCAGGAAGCCGTCGGCGCCGATCTCCAGTCGAACGGCCTCGAGCTCGAATCCGTGTCGCTGACGCGCCTCGACCAGACCGATATCAAGCATTTCAACGCCAACAACTTCTTCGATGCGCAAGGTCTCGCCGCATTGACCCGCATCACCGAGGGACGCAAGAAGGAGCGAAACGAGATCGTTCGCGATACCGAAGTCGCCATCGCCCAGAAGGATCTCGAGGCCCGCCAGCAATCGCTGACCATCGAGCGGACGAAGCGGGAAGCCGAGCTCAGCCAGGAACGCGACATCGCCAACAAATCCGCGGCGACACGCGCCGAAACCGCGCAGCAGGAACAGGCCGCCAAACGCGCCGAAGAGGAAGCCCGCATCGCCTCCGAACAGGCGATCGCTGAACGCGAGGCATCCGCTAAGCAGGCCCGCGAAAGCGCCAACATCGATTCCGCCCGCGCCGTCCAGCAGCGCGACACCGAAGCCAAGCGCGATCTGCAGATCGTGGCGCAGGAAAGCGCCATCGCCGTTGCCAACAAGAGCCGCGAAGAATCCGAAGCGAAGGCAGCTGCGGAAGCGGCCCGCGCGCTGGCGATCGCGGCGGAGGAAAAGGTCGGCACCGCCAAGGCGATCGAGATCGCCGAACGCGAAAGGCAGATTGCCGTCATCGACGCGCGCAAGAAGGCCGAGACGGAAGCAACCGCCGTCACCGTCGGCGCCGAGGCCGAAAAACAGGCGGCAAGCGACCAGGCCGAGGCCATCAAGACGCTCGCGACCGCCGAGGCGGATGCGGCGATCATCAAGGCCAAGGGTATTCTCGAAACCGGCAAGGCCGCCGCCGAGAGCGAGGCATTGCTCAACGACGCCCGCAACAAGTTGAGCGCTGCCATCATCGAGTTCGAGATCACCCGCGAGCGTATCCGCATCATTCCCGAGGCGCTCGCCGAGGCGGTCAAGCCGATCGAGAAGATCTCCGATATCAGGATCTTCGATACCGGCGGCATGCTCGGCCGCGGAAACGGCGCGACCGGAGGAAACGGCATCGGCCTCGGCGAAGGACTGGCAGGCCAGCTCCTCTCCTATCAGGCCAACAAACCGATCCTCGACAAATTGTTGAAGGAGGCCGGCTTCGAGGGCGACGACGCCATCTCGTCCCTCCTTGGAAATCTCGATGGCGCAAAACCGGCAAGACCGGCAATGCCTGCCGCAGCCCCGGTAAAGCCGGCAACACCGGCTGCAGCCCCGGCAAAGCCGATCGTCCCCCCGGCACCAAAGGAGAAATGATCGCCGCGCTGACGGGTCTGGACTAGATCAGGCCGGTTCGGCCTAAAATCTGAATCCTGTTCTAAATTAAATAGTTAGCGCACGATGCCGAAAGCCGTTCACACTTTTCGGCATCGTGCTCTATCTCACCCAACCCGCTGCTAGCGCGCCTGCCCAGTCGGCACGGCCCCTTTCGGCGGCCAGTGCCGACATCGCCTTATGGTCATAGGCGACGGCTCGGAACTGCCATGTCCATCCGGTCGCCGTCTTTTCCAGAATGGCATAGCTGGCCAGCGGATGACCGGCCTCCACCTTGTGGTAATAGGGCAGTTCGTCGTCATAGGCCGGGCAGCCGACGCTGCCGGGATTGACGATGAGGCGGCCGTCGGAAAGCATGATAGCTCGGGGAATGTGACTGTGACCGCAGAGGATCAGCGGCAGGTCGACGCCCTCCGCCAGCGCCTCGATCGCTTCGATCGGTTTCTGGAAGACGAAGCCCTCCGGGGAAACCGATTCCAGCCAGTAGAGATTGTCGTCCTTCGGCGTCGCATGGCAGAGATAGACCTCGCCGCGATAGACGGTATCGAACGGCAGGCTACGCACCCAATCGAGATGCGACGACGACAATTGCCGATAGGCGGCGGCATCCGAGGCATGCATGGAAGCCGGATCCTGTTCGATGAGGTAGCGGTCGTGATTGCCGCGAACCGAGGTCAGGCTAAGCGGCATCAGCAGGTCTGCCGTCTTGCCCGCCTCGAGCGGTCCGCTGAAGAAATCGCCGAGATTGACGATCTCATCGATGCCCTGCGCACGAATATCCGCAAGCACCGCCTCCAACGCCAGATGGTTGCCGTGGATATCCGCAATTGCCGCAAACCGCATTTTTAGAGCCTTTCCTGGTCAGATTGAAGCATTCTGCCGGAGCAGGTTTTCGTCAGGGCAGAGGCGATTGGCGAAGGGCATACCTCTTGGTACGTCCGAGCCGATCGCCTTTGATCCTGGCGGAAAGATGCCCAGCCCCTCGGGTTGGCTGAAACGGGCCGGCTGATCGACCGGCCGGCTTGGCCGTAGAGCTGGGCTACGACGCGCGCCGGCCGGTCGACCATCCAACTCCGTTTGAGCCAACAGAATGCTTCAATCTGACCAGGAAAGGCTCTAACTCCCTCGATAGGTGGAATAGCCATAGGGCGAAATCAGCAGCGGCACATGGTAGTGCGCCGTGACATCGGCGATACCGAAGCGGATCGGCACGATGTCGAGGAAGGCAGGATGCGGCAGCGGCGTGCCGCTCGCCCTCAGATAGTCGCCAGCATGGAAGACCAGTTCATAAATGCCGGCCCGGAAGCCTTCGCCAACCAGAATGGGGCCACCGTCGACCCGGCCGTCGGCATTGGTCTCGACCGTCTTCAGATGTCTGCGGATCTCGCCGTCGAGCTGGAAAAGATCGATCCTCAGACCCTCGGCAGGCTTGCCGAGGGCGGTGTCGAGAACATGCGTGGTCAGTCCGGTCATGGGGCTGGCTCTTTGATGATGTAAGGGGTTTCGAAGAAGAATTCTTCCAGATTATTGCCCGTCCCATCGCGGTCGACAACCAGGAAATCTGAGGCTTGGCCGAGCACCATCAGCGGATGATGCCAGACGTTGCGGCGGTAGTTCACGCCCTGATCGCCACGCGCCAGAAACACCTGCGGCCTGTGCGGACGGCCGTTCTCGTCCTCGGAAACGACGACGAGAAAGGAACGGCCAGAGACCGGCGAGAAACTCTGGCTGCCGAATGGGTGCCGCTCCATCATGGTGATTTCATAGGGGAAGGCACGCGGCTGGCCACGAAAGAGGTTGATGATGACGCGTGCGCCTTCGCCCGTCGCTTCAGCGGCGGCCAGCGCGTGAAAACGCTCCGTCGTGCCGCCATTGATGAGCCGCATCGAGGCCGGATCGGCTTCGATCACCTCGCCGAAGGGTGCGAAGGCGGATTTGGTGAGCGGGCGGATCTCGAGAAATTCGGACATGGCTTCACTCGCCTTGGGCATGCCAGTAACGGACAGCGTCGATCGCGGAAAGAAGTTCCGGCAGCGTGCGATACGTCGCCTCCCAGATTTCGGAGGGATTGAGATCGAAGACGTCCTCGAGAATGCGATTGCCCGTGCCACAGATTTTCGTCCATGGCAGGTCGGGATGCTCGGTCGCAAATTCCGGATGTGTGACGAGCAGGCGGGACGCCGCAGCACCGATGGTGAAGTGGCAGAAGGCAACCGCCTTGAAGGTGAGCTTGTCCCCGGCGAACGCCGCCTCATCCATTCCGCCGACGAAAGACAGCGCTTCGGATGCTGCCTCATACATCTCGTTGAGATAATCGATAGCGCGCCGCTCTTTCATTCAGCCTCCGGCAGCATCGATGTCAGCCGTAGCAGCGCGATACGCTCGACCTGCGCCGTCGCGGTCGCAAATTCCTCGTCCCGATCGTTGCCGATGCGAGTTTCGAACGCCGACAGGATGTCGTCTTTGCCGAGCCCCTTGACGGCGATGATGAAGGGAAAGCCGAATTTTTCGACATAGGCCGAATTGAGTTCGGTGAAGCGGCCGTGTTCGGCCGGGCTCAGCCGGTCGAGACCGGCGCCGGCCTGCTCCTTCCGGCTGTCTTCGGTGAGTTCGCCTGCTATGGCGAGGCGCCCGGCAAGATCGGGATGAGCCAGCAGCACGCCGAGACGCTCCTCTCGGCTTGCCGCCCGGAAGACGGCCACAAGGGCCGCATGCACGCCTGATGCCGTCAGCGGCGCCGGCAGGTGGCCGGCGTCATAGGCGCGCTCGGCAATAAAAGGCGAATGTTCGAAGACGCCGCCGAAGCGGGAGACAAAATCCTCGCGCGACATCATCAGAGCGCATCCGGCTGATGATGCTTGTGCCAGTGCTCGGCGATCTCAATGCGGCGCGGAATCCAGACCTTGTCGTGCTTCAGCACATATTCGATGAACCGCTTCAGTGCCGCCGCCCGGCCCGGGCGCCCGACGAGACGGCAATGCAGGCCGACCGACATCATCTTCGGGCTGCCCGCCTTGCCTTCCTCATAAAGCGTATCGAAGGCATCCTTCAGATAGGTGAAGAACTGATCGCCGGCGTTGAAGCCCTGCGGCGTCGCAAACCGCATGTCGTTGGTTTCGAGCGTATAGGGGATGATCAAGAAGGGTTTCCCGTCGACGCCCTTCACCCAATAAGGCAGGTCGTCGGCATAGGAATCGGAGGAATAGAGAAAACCGCCCTCCTCCTGCACCAGCCGAAGCGTATTGTCGGAAGGCTTGCCCTGATACATGCCGTAAGGCCGCTCACCGGTGAGTTCGGTGTGCAGCCGCACGGCTTCGAGGATATGCTTGCGCTCCAGATCTTCAGGAAAATCCTTGTATTCCAGCCAGCGGTAGCCGTGGCTGGCAATTTCCCAACCGGCCTCCTTCATCGCGGCGACGGCCTCGGGGTTGCGGGCCATTGCCAGCGTCACGCCGTAGACGGTCGCCTGCACCTTGAGATCGGTGAACATCCGCCAAAGCCGCCAGAAGCCGGCACGCGAACCATACTCGTAGATCGATTCCATGTTGAGGTTGCGCTGCCCAGGCCAGGCGGCTGCGCCGACGATTTCCGACAGCAGGTTTTCGGAAGCCGGATCGCCGTCAAGGATCGAACTCTCGCCGCCCTCCTCGTAGTTGATGACGAACTGCACGGCGACGCGTGCCTCGTCCGGCCATTTCGGATCGGGCGTCAGACGCCCATAACCGACAAGATTGCGCGGATAGGTCTCGGATACCATCAAATCACCTTCTGAAAAGACGGGGAACGGTAGCATCCGCAGCCGGAATGTCGAGACGGAAACTGCGCAACGGGATTTTCCCATTACGGAACAAACCTTTAGCCTGGATATTCAGGCGATCTTGCGCGCGCTGACCTTGCCCATCGGATGCAGCGAATGAACGCGGAAAGGGCCGCCGGTGCCCTCCTCGATCATCAGCGCCACGTTGGAAACCGTGACCGGCTCGCATAACACAGGCTCGAAGATCGTCTGCAGCGCCGGCTCGATGCGCGGCATGTCGATCGCGTTGACAGGGCCTGTCACCGGCATATGAAAGCGGAACTCCTCCATCACGTAAGGGCTACCCCAGCGATGCAGATTGGCAAATTGCGTCGCCGACAGCCCGTCCGGATCGCTGCGTTCGATCTCGGCCTCGCTCAGCGGCGCGCGGAAACGATCGAATTCCTGCACGATCGCCGAGGCGAGATGCTGGATCTGCTCGCAGGGAATACTCGGCAGCAGGCTGTAGAAATTGCCGAGCCGGGCGACTTCGATACGCGGAATCTGGAAGGGAACGAAGGTCCCGGAAAAACGCATCAGATCGCGCAAGAGTTGCGCTTCCGACATCTCGTGAGACAAGTGAAATGGCGCCTTCAAAACGCCGTGAAAACCATAGCGCCGCGGCACGGCGGTATGGAAGGCGATCTCGTGAATGCCGAGACCACGAACGGCCGGAGGCTCCACCATATCGCCCGAAAACACGTTGCGGCCAAGCCAATTGGCGGCCACGAGCGATAGCGGGTCGCTCGCCGGGGGCGTGAAGCAAATGGCATAGCGCATGCAATTTCCTCCATCAAGGAAGTGAGCGCCGCTGCCTTCAGGCGCTGTCGATGTGCAAGCAGATAGGTGATTTGCATGACAGAATAACGAAACGCAGCGGCGCCTAATTCACGTTTAACGTGAAGCCGCCGCGATGTGGCTTGAAATTGCGAAGCTTTCCGGCAACAAAAATCCGCAATCTGTATCGCCTGCGATTGCTATCGCCGCCTCCGCCAGCCGGTGCGCCAGGCCGAAGCTGACCTTGAAGCCGCCGGTCAACGCGATCAGGCGTGGGTGATCGGGGTGGCGACCGATCATCGGATCCCGGTCGATCGCCTTCGGGCGAAGCCCCGCCCAGCGCTCGACGACCGGGGCGTCGCGAAGGCTTGGCACGATCACCCGCGCCGTCTCGATCAGCATGTCGAGCTGGGCGTCGGTCGACATGGGATCGTCAAAGCGGTTCTCACTGGTGCTGCCGATCGCCACGTGCCCGCCTTCATGTGCGACGACATAGAGCCCGTCGAGAAAGATCGTCGGCAGCGACGGGACGATATCGGCTTTCAACAGAGCCGCCTGCCCTTTCACCGGCTGGCCGAGCGGCTGCTTCAGCCCGGGCGTCAGCTCCTGCAACAGCGGAAAGGACTGATAGCCGGCGGCAAGGATGCAGCGGCTGAAAGCCAAGCTTTCGCCGCCTATTTCGGCGGTGCCGCGATCGGGATCAAGGCCTGCAACCCTGGCATGTTCGATGATCCGCACGTGTCTTGCCTGCCGCAGGAAGGCAACAAGCGCCGCGATCAGCAGCCGCGGTGCAACGCGCGCGGCGAGCGTGTCGTGCACGAAGCCGCTCTCGCCGGCGGACGCCTCGATCCAGCCATCGACCGGCGGACTGTCGAGCACATGCCAGTGGAAGCGGCGCTCGCCCGCCCGCCAATGGCGCTCGGCGTCCTCGAAATGGCCGCACGCTATGCGGTTGAGATGCGGCTTCGGCAACGGGATCAGCCGCCCCGACCTGGTATAACCGGCGGAAAGCCCGGTCATTGCTTCGAGCGCTGCGATTTCGGCTTCGAGTAGGACCAGCGCATCGAACTGGAACTGCTTCTTTTCAGACCACCGATCCGGCATATGCGGCATCAGCGCGCCGAGCAGGCCGCCGCTTGCGCCTTCGCCCAATCTGCCGGCGTCAGCAATAAGCGTACGGATGCCCCGGCGCTCGGCGTGGACGGCCGCCCAGAGACCCATGATGCCGCCGCCGACGATCAGCAATTCCGAGGATGATTGACCTGAGACTTGCTGAGGATTATCGGCTTTTTCCATGACAGACGTGAACCCCGATCAGATTGGCGCAGGCGCGCCGCAGCCGCTCGAATGGCGCGACGGCGATATGCCCTATTCCACCGCCTTTGGCGATCATTTTTATTGCCAGACGGATGGCCGGCTGGAATGCGGCCACGTCTTCCTCGCCGGCAACGGCCTGCCGGCGCGCTGGAACGGGCGGCAGGAATTCGTGATCGGCGAGCTCGGCTTCGGCACCGGCCTGAACTTCGCCGAGACCTGGCGGCAGTGGAAGCTCCACCGTGCCGGCGGCCAGCACCTGCATTTCATCTCCTTCGAGCTCCATCCGATGCGTGGCGAAGAGATCGGCCGGGCGCTGTCGCATTGGCCGGAGATCGATAGCGAGCGCGAGGCGCTGACGGCGGCCTGGCCGCAGACGCCTGCTGGAACCGTCTCGCTCGATCTCGATCCTCAGACGCGGCTCAGCGTCGTCTGCGGCCGCGCGCTCGACGGTGTCGCCGCGGCAAAGCCCGGCTTCGACGCCTGGTATCTCGACGGCTTCGCCCCGTCACGCAACGGCGACATGTGGTCGGAGGAACTGATGCGGCTCGTCTGCGAGAAAAGTGCCGCCGGCGGCACGTTCGCCACCTATGCGGCGGCCGGCTTCGTGCGCCGCAACCTCATTGCCGCCGGTTTTGCCGTCGAGCGCCGCCAAGGCTTCGCCGGCAAGCGCGAAATGCTCTGCGGTATCAAGGCGTCCCCGGGTCAGCGCGCGGATTAATAGCTGCTGCGCTCCGGCTGCTGCTCGCTCGTTCCGAGCCATTGCCGGATTTTCTCTTCCAATAGTTCAGGGCTGATCGGCTTCGACATGTAATCGTCCATGCCGGCGTCGAGGCAAAGCTCGCGGTCGCTTTCGAGCGCATGGGCGGTGACCCCGATGATCGGCACGCGGTGCCCCTGGCCCTTTTCCCTTTCGCGGATCGTCTGGGTCGCCTGATGGCCGTTCATGACGGGCATGGAGACATCCATCATGATGATGCGCGGCGTATGCCGCTCCCAGGCAGCGACCGCCGCCTGACCATTCTCGACGACGAGGAAAGAAAGACCCGTTCCCTGCAGGATCTGCGTGAAGACGATCTGGTTGACCTCGTTGTCCTCGGCAACGAGCACGTCGACGAATTCGGCCGCCCGCTTCTGCGGCGCGGGTGCCGGCGGCTTTGCCGGTGCCGCCGCTTCCCTCTGCAGCCGGGCAATCTCGGCCTCGGAGGCCTGCTTGACGCGGCTGGCGCGCACCACTTCGACGACGGTGTTGCGCAGCACGTTGGCGCGCGCCGGCTTCATCAGATGCGCGTGGCCGTTGAGCGCCGCGAATTCCTTTTCCGTGCCGGAAATATCCATCGACGTCAGGAAGATGATCGGCAATTCGACAAAGCGGGGATCGGCGCGGAGCCGGCGCGCGACATCGGCGCCGTTCATATCAGGCATGTGATAGTCGAGCACCACGGCATCGACGGCAATGCCGAGATCGGCCGCCGCCTCGAGGATCGCAAGGCCGGTACCGCCGCCTTCGGCGGCCACGCCATCGAAACCCCAGAGAGCAAGCTGCTCGGTCAGAATGCGACGGTTCACGTCATTGTCGTCGACGACGAGGACGCGCGCGCCCTGCACGTTGATCGGCAACGGCTTCGGTTCGATGCGGGCGGCCGCCACCGCAAACGGCAGATTGACGGTGAAGACCGAGCCCTTGTTGCCTTCGCTTTCGACGTTGAGATACCCGCCGAAAAGGTCGACGAGCCCGGCGGTGATCGCAAGGCCGAGGCCCGTTCCCTCATGCCGGCGGGTCGAGGAGGCGTCCACCTGCGAAAACTTGTCGAAGATCGATTCGAGCTTCTCCGGCGGGATGCCGATACCGGTATCCTCGATGCGGATGCTCGCCATGATCTCGCCGCCGTCGGCGGCCTGAAAGCCGAGATCGACGAAGACGTGGCCACGCTCGGTGAACTTGACGGCGTTGCCGACGAGATTGGTGACGATCTGGCGGAAACGCCCGGCATCGCCGATCACGGCGGCAGGCAGGTCGGGTGCGGCCCGCACCAGCAGCTCGATGTTCTTCTCGGCGGCATGCGAAGACAAGAGTGTCGCCACGTCCTCCACCGCTTCGGTAATATCGAAGGCGGCCTTGCGCAGTTTCATCTGTCCGGCATCAATCTTCGAGAAGTCGAGGATGTCATTGATAATCGTCAGCAGCGCATTGCCCGATTTGACGATGATGTCGACGAAAGTCTTCTGGCGCGTGTCGAGATTGGTTTTGGCAAGCAGCTCCGCCATGCCAAGCACGCCGTTCATCGGCGTGCGGATCTCGTGGCTCATATTGGCGAGGAATTCGGATTTGGCGCGGTCGGCGGCTTCGGCGCGCGACAGCAGCTGCCGCAGTTCCTCCTCACGGCTCTTCAGCTCGGTGACGTCGGTGAAGAGCGCCACCCAATGCTGCCCCTCGCTGACCGTCGCCTCCATGTTGACCCAGCGTTCCCCGGCGACATGGAAGACGGTGGAAATCGGCTGCCGCGCCGCAATATTGGCGCGCCAGCCCTGCAGGATCTCGGCCGCCGCATCATGGAAATCGCCGCGCACCGCGCAGAAATCGAAGAGCCCGAGCCAGCTCACGCCTGGCTCGATATAGGGGGCCGGAATGCGCAGGATCTCTGAAAGCGCTTCGTTGGATAGCTTGATGATGCCGTCCTGGACGATGGCGATCCCCTGCGACATGGCGCGCGTTGCATCGCGCATCATCTCGCCGACCTGCTCCAGCGCCGCACGCGCCTCGTGGATTTCCTTTTCCCGTTCGCGCACCGCCGAAATATCGGCATAAGAAAGCAGGATGCGGTCGTGGGAGAGGCGGCGGCTGTCGAAGATGACGGATTTGCTGCCCGCCCAGCCGAGTTCGATCGGCTCCGGCTCATCTGTCTCGAACAGGTGCTTGCGGAAGGCGTAGATTTCCTCCGGCGTCTGCGTGCCGTCGTAGCGACCGAGCTCGTAATTGCGGCGGATGACGTCGATGAAGTGGCGACCGTCGAAGCGATCGTCGAGCGGCAGATCCCAGATGCTGTAGAATTCGTCGTTGACGTAGAGAATCCGATGGTCGTTATCGAGGATCAGCACGCCGACCGGCAGCGAACGCAGGATGCTTTCGATATCCCGGTGCAGGATTTCTTCCTGCTTGCGCGACGCAATCAGCGCCTTTTCGCGTTCCTTGAGCGGCGAGATGTCGGAAAAAGAGCCGACGACATAAGTGCGGCCGTCCGCCGTCATGACGCGGTTGACGCGCGAGATGACGGGATAGACGTGGCCGCTCTTGCTCGGCATTTCGCTTTCGATCTCCACCGACGTGCCGTACTTCAACGCCAGCAGGTTTTCCTGGTAGATCGCCTCGCCACCTTCCGGCCCGAACATTTCATATTCGGTCATTCCCAGTATCTGGGAGCGGTCGTGGCCGCTGAAGGTGTCGTAATATTTATTGGCATAGACCAGGCGGTGCCCGTCATCGCGCACGAAGACTGCAACCGGTAGGTCCTCCAGGACAGTGCGGAGAACGTCGAGTTCGTTGACGCTCTCGCCCCAGGCCGAATCTCCGGCGGCCGCAGGCTTGGCGCCATTACGGTAGGCGGCGTTGACGACCAGCGGGCGGCCGTCCCCGGCAAAGATGCCGATCGGATGATCAAGCTTTTCCAGCACCTCGCGCACGCGAGCGAAATCGGCGGCGACACCGCTATCGCCAACGGCGCGGCGCGGCGCCTCGCGCACTTCGAAAATGCCGAGCACATAGGCCCGCTCCGGCGACGGAGAGAAGCTTTCGATCTGAATGCGCTCATGGCCAAGGCCTGCCGCATCGAAACAGATGGCGCTTTCCTCGGTGCCGAACACCAGCGCGCGGCGTTCCCTGTCCTCGCGCTCCTCTTCCTCGGGACGGTCGAAGAGTTCGCGGCTGCGTCTGCCGATGAAATCGGAGATTTCGCGGCCCAGAAAACGGGCATAGGCCTCGTTGACGGCGATATAGCGCAGCTCGCTGTTCTTGACATAGGCCGGGGTATCCAGATCAGCGATCCGGCGGCAAGCCAACTCCAGAAGGTCCCCGGCTGATTTCAAAAATATAGCTCCAGCAATGAATGAAATATCGACTACAAAAACTATAACGCCAAGGCTTTTAACAAGGTTTTAACCATAAATTTCGATAGCGAAATTTTACGGGCCGGCTCGCCAATTTCCGGCTCGCCAAGTTGAAGACAACTCACCTTGACCGCCCAGACTTGAAAGCAGGGGATCCGCTGAAATCATGACAAAAATTTAATGCCGAAACCGCTTGCGCGGCCATTGCGGCGCCGTGATCCAGGCCGAGTCTCGACATGGCTTTATTGGAAGCCAGCCATGAAAGGAAAATAGCATGTCCGTTTTTCATAAGACCATGGCGACGGGCCTGATCGCGCTGACCTTTGCCGGCGCCTCGCTCGCCACCGCTACCACCGCCGATGCCCGTCCACGCGATGCCTTCTGGGGCGGCCTTGCCGCCGGCGTCGTCGGCGGCGCGCTGCTGTCCGAGGCCGCCCGTCCCGCCTACCCTGTCTATCCCGCCTATCCTGTTTATCGCCCCTATCCCGTCTATAGGACCTATTACCGGCCGTCCTATTGCCATCTCGAATGGCGGCATGATCGCTGGGGCGAGCCCTACCGCGTCAAAGTCTGCCCGGAATAGAGAAGCCTCAATTCGGCGCCGCTTGACCTTCGCAGACGCCGGTCCATGACAGCGCCGCGCGGCTTTCAGACGTGCGGCGCTGTAACACTTTGAATTGCTGCAACGGCAATCAAATGAAACTGGCGGATTTTCATCCGCCAGATCAAAGCCAATCAGACCACATTTTGAACCGTTACGGAGAAAGCTCCTCCAGCACGCGATCCTTGGTTTCTATTGCAAACAGCATGGTGATGATTGCACCGACGATCAGAATGGCTGCGAAGCTCACGAAGACATACTGGATGCCCATGGAAGACATCACCGTGCCGACGAGGATCGGGCCGGTCGATGACCCCAAGCGAAGCCAAGCGCTACCGGTTCCTGTTCCCAGTGCCCTGAGGCGCGTCGGGTAGATCTCTGCCGAGTACAGGTACAAGGAAAATGTGACGGTCTGGACGATCGCATAAGCGAGACCGGCAAGAACCAAAACCTGGATGGGCGAGGTCGCGCCGAGCCATGCGAGGGCCAGCAGCGGCACGGGAGCGAGAAGCAGCGCACCCGTGTACCAACGCTTGCGCCCCACTTTATCGATGAGCAGCGCGCAGATGACAGCCGCGATCACGCCGCCGACTGACGTCAGGAAACCATAGAAGATGCTGGTTTGAAGCGGCAGGTTGAAGACCTGTCGATAAAGGGTCGGCAGCCAGGTGATCGTACCGTTGGCCACCGTATAGGCGGTAAACCACATTGCCCAGATGGAAAGCGTCCGCTTCAGGTAAACGCCCTGGAAGAGCTCGCGCCAGTCCGACGTGCGGCGGACCGGCGCTTGGATGAGCTTCGGTTCGGGCAGTTCCTTGCCGGCGGCACGAGCGCTTTCTTCCATGCGGGTGACGATAGCGTTTGCTTCGCCGTATCGGCCGTTGGCAGCCAGCCAACGCGGTGATTCCTTGAGGAACCAGCGCAGCGGAATCATTAGGATTGCGGGAACGAGGCCGACGACGAACATCGCCTTCCAACCGTAAACCGGTACCATGAAGTAGCCGATCAGCCCGGCGCCGACGAGGCCCAACAAGAACATGACCTCATAAAGGAGGAAGAACTTGCCGCGCCCCTTCGACCCGATCAACTCGTTGATATAGGCGCTGGCGACCGGGACCTCGCCGCCGGTGCCGATCCCCTGGACGAAACGGAAGGCCATCATCATGCCGGCCCCGGCAGCGAACAGGCATGCGACATCCATACTGACGAAGAGCAGGATCGTGAAGAGAAGAACTTTCAGCCGGCCGACCTTCTCGGCAAGCCAGCCAAACAGGATCGCACCGATCAACTGTCCCAAATAGCCCATCGATAGGATCATGCCGGTCTGTGAGGGGCTCAGGCCCCACTCGCGGACGAGGACGGGCATGGCATAAGCGATAGCGATGACCGTGTAGCCGTCGAAGAACGTTGCGGCGCCGACGATATTGCGCGCCCAGAACACCTCGCGGGTGATGGGGAGGCGCTCCAGACGAGCGCTGATTTCGGCCTGAGGATCAGCGGCATTCGCCGTCTCAGCCGGTATAGGCTGCATGACATTCATTGGTTCCTCCTTCTCGCCCCGTGGCCTACCACTCTCCCGGCCAGGGGCGCTCCTGCTTGATGGTTGCTACTGCGCGTCAGTTTGTCCTGTCAGAGCAATGGCCTTCAAAGACGTTCAAACCTGCCTCGGCGGGTTTCCATGACTTCCTCCTCCCTTTGCAATGCGCCCCTGCGACCTGCGCAGGGGCGTCAAAGAGGTCACTCGGCAGCCAGCAGTTGGTCAACGCGACCAATACCGGCAGCGTCGAAGGCAGCAAAAATCTCCGCTTCTGCCTTGTCGCCAAGGCTCTTCAGCGGCTCGCGGATCGTGGCGTGGTCCAAGATACCGCGGTGCACGAGGCCGAGTTTCAGGGCCACGGTGCCTTCCATATGAGAGCCGCGATGATAGACGGCACGCGTCACCGGAAGAAGGCGCTCGAAGATCTTGCGCGCTTCCGGATAGTCCTGCGCCTTGCCGGCTTTGATCAGGTCGATGAGCAACTCCGGCGCGATATTGCCATAGCCGACGAGCAGGCCATCGACATCGAACATGGTTGGCAGCAGCCATTCATCGTGGCAGCTCAGAACCTGCAGCTTTGGATTGGCCTTCTTCAGCTCTGGAATTTCGACATACCAGCGCTTCATATTGCGCACGCCGTTCTTGGTGGCGACGACGCCTTCCTGTGTGGCAATCGCAAGCTGTGTATCCAGATCGTAAGATGCCTTGGTGGCGTCGGGATACTGGAACAGGATGCACTGGAGGCCGGACTCCTGCCAGATTGCCTTGTAGCGATCCTGAGGCGCTCCCTTCTGAAAGCCGAAACGCAGCCAGCCGTGGTTGGGATAGACGAGTGCGCCGGTGGCACCCGCGGCTTTGCATTTCCTGGCCTCTTCAGCGGCGACCTTCGTGCCTTCACCGGTAATCCCGGCAATGATCGGAACGGCACCGTCGACTGCTTCAACATATGTGCGGATGAGAGCAAGGCGCTCCTCTTCCGTGAGGAAGGTGCCCTCGCCGGCATGGCCGAGGATGACGAGGCTTTTGACGCCTTCCATCGAGACCAGCCATTTGGCGAGCTTGGCGTTGGCTTTGTGATCAACTTCGCCGTCACGGGTGAAAGCGGTAACGGGGGCCGGGCTCAGCCCGCGCATATCCATCGGTTGCATATTGGTCTCCTCCTTCGTGCGATCGCGGTTCTCTCGCGATCGCTATAGGATCGTTTACGGGAACGTTCCCACTATCGTTCTTGAATTTCCTGGAGTCAATATCTTTTTTGGTGCATGCTGAGAGCGGCGGCCCAATGCCGACTCGTATGGAAAAGGCTCAATGAATTCAAAAGCGGATGAAGTTCCGGGACAGACCCGCGTCACTATTCACGGCGTGGCTGCCGCAGCCGGCGTCTCCAAGTCTACCGTGTCCCGCATTCTGGACGAGAGGCTTCCGCGCTCCGACAGTGAAACCGCGCGGCGCGTGCGCAAGGTTGCCGAAGAGCTCGGATACGTTCGGGATGTTTCTGCAGCGAGCCTCAGGCGCGGCAACACGATGACGGTCGGGGTGATTGTACCCAGGCTGACGGATACGGTCATGGCCATGCTTTATGAATCGCTGGCCAAGGCGTGTAGCCGTAGTGGCCGCTTCGCGATTGTCGCAACGACCGACGACAAGCCAAGAGCAGACCGGCTTGCGGCCGAGTCTCTGCTGAAGCGGGGTGTCGATGGACTGATTCTTTCGACGGCGCGGGAAGACGATGACTTTCCGGACGAGCTGGCAAAGCGCGGCATTCCTTATGTCCTGGCGCTCCGGACGGATGGCCACAGCCTCTCGTCAGTCGGCGATGACAGGCTCGGTGGCTACCTCGCGGCCCGCCATCTCCTCGATCTCGGCCACCGCAGAATTGGCGTCATTGCCGGTCCATCCTATGCCTCCAGTTCTCGGGGGCGCGTGGAGGGTTTCCGCCACGCCCTGGAAGAGGCTGGATTGAATGCGGATCCCTCATACATCATTCCCTCGACATTCGGCATCGAGTCCGGTGCGGTAGCCGTCGAGACACTGATGCATCTCAGTCCACGTCCAACCGCCGTTTTCGCCGTCAACGACAATACTGCCATCGGCGCTTTGTCGGGACTGACGAAACTTGGCCTTTCCGTGCCGCAGGACATCTCGATCGTAGGCTATAACGACATTCCGATTGTCAGCCACCTCCCCACACCGCTCACGACTCTACGGGTGCCGTTCGAGCAAATTGCATCAAACGCCCTTGATCTTCTTGCAGGTGACAACAGTCCTGCCGAGGAACGCATTCGGATCTCGGCCCCAACCCTCATTCCAAGGAAATCGACGGCACCGTTGCGTTGAAAGGTCGCGAAGTCGCGCGCTTCCGCTATCTGCACCCGATTGCTCGGGTGGATGCGATCACTCGATTCTCCAACAAAGGCCAGCTGTTTCGCAGACCAAGCCGCCCTCATGCGGCCGCCGCATAGAGGAAGGACCCAGCATGCCGGAACCGCTCAAGAACCTGCTGCATGAAGCGCTGGTCGGCGATATGGCCGATCGTATTGGTGGCAACGCGTCGGCTTTCGACAGAGACCGTTTCGTGACGCTGGCGACCAATGGCCTCGCGGCGCTGGAACTGATGGAGCGCTCGGCGCTGATCCGCGACGCCCTGTTTGCCACGCTTCCCGATGATTTCCGCGAGGCCGCAGCCATTCTGATGGCAAGCCTGCCCGCCACCGGCAGGCCGGGGCTCTCCGGCTGGATGCTGTTGCCGGTCAATCAGTTCATCGCTGCGCGCGGCCTTGATCATTTCGATCTCGGCCTCGACCTGTTGAAGGCGCTGACGCCGCATTTCACGGCCGAATTCGGCATCCGGCAATTCATCCACCGCGACCAGCAACGTGCACTCGCCATCATTTCCGGCTGGGTCGGCGATCCCGACCGGCATGTGCGCCGGCTGGCGAGCGAGGGAACGCGGCCACGCCTGCCCTGGGCCATGCGCCTGCCGCAGCTCGTAAAGGACCCGGCGCCGATCCTGCCCATCCTGACCGCGCTGATGGATGACCCGGAGGATTATGTACGCCGTTCCGTCGCCAACAGCCTGAACGACGTCGCCAAGGATCACCCCGATATGGTCGCCGCCTTTATCGCCGCCCATATCGATGCCGCTTCGCCCGAACGCCGCTGGCTGCTGAAACACGCCTCGCGCACGCTTCTGAAGAAGGGCCACGCGCGGGCGCTCGCCAATTTCGGCTTCGCCGCCACCGCTTCGCTCCAATGCGAATTACGGCTCGTAAACGGTGAGGTGATGTTCGGCGAAGGGTTGGATTTCGAAATCCGGTTGACGAATGCCGGCGAGGTCCCGCAATCGCTGATGATCGACTACGCCATCCACCATGTGAAGGGCGACGGTTCGCTCTCGCCCAAGGTCTTCAAGTGCAAGACGATCACGCTCGCGCCCGGGCAAAGCCAGACGATTGAGCGCCGCCACGCCATGCGGCCAATCACGACGCGGCGCTATTATCCCGGCAAACACCACATCGCCATCCTCGTCAACGGCGCGGAGACCGCATCGGAAAGCTTCGTCCTCGTTATGCCCTCAGCTGACCCAGGCTAAGGCTTTCTTGTGCACCGCACTTGACTTTCCACGCGAACTAGCCCAAATGCGGATCAGCTTTCACCCTTCCGGCCGCCGCGTGAGCGTGCCCCTGCTAAAAAATACGGACGCAGGAAGAAGGGACAAAAGCGCATTTCGATAGAGCGCCGCACTCCCATGAGCGGCCAGAAGCGCTGGAAAGCTTTTTTCAACTCACAAGTTCCCACTTCACGCGGGGTTCTTGACGCCAGAATGAAACCGGATCGCATGGTGCGTTCCGGCAATAGTCGTTGTGGCGCCCCGAAAGGTTATGCCTTGACTAATTTTGAATCGCTTGGTGTCTCCAAGCCGATCGTCGCTACTTTGTTCCAGCTCGGCATCGAAACGCCGACACCCATCCAGGAACATGCCATTCCTCTCCTCCTCGAAGGCCGCGACCTGATCGGCCTCGCCCAGACCGGCACAGGCAAGACCGCCGCTTTCGGCCTGCCTCTCATCGAAAAGCTGCTCGCCGACGAACGGCGTCCCGACAACCGCACGACGCGGACGCTGATCCTGGCCCCGACCCGCGAACTGGTGAACCAGATCGCCGAGAGCCTGAAGAAGTTCATCCGCAAGTCGCCGCTGCGCATCAATGTCGTCGTCGGCGGCGTTTCGATCAACAAGCAGCAGCTTCAACTCGAAAAGGGCACCGATATCCTCGTTGCCACGCCTGGCCGCCTGCTCGACCTCGTCAATCGCCGCGCGATCACGCTGACCACGGTCCGCTATCTCGTGCTCGACGAAGCCGACCAGATGCTCGACCTCGGCTTCGTGCATGATCTGCGCAAGATCGCCAAGATGGTGCCCAAGAAGCGCCAGACCATGCTCTTCTCGGCCACCATGCCGAAGGCGATCGCCGATCTCGCCGGCGAATACCTCGTCGATCCCGTCAAGGTCGAAGTTACGCCTCCGGGCAAGGCTGCCGACAAGGTCGAACAATACGTCCATTTCGTCGGCGGCAAGAACGACAAGACGGAACTGCTCCGCAAGTCGCTGACTGAAAACCCGGATGGCCGCGCCATCGTCTTCCTGCGCACCAAGCACGGTGCGGAAAAGCTGATGAAGCATCTCGAGAACATCGGCTATTCCGTTGCCTCGATCCATGGCAACAAGAGCCAGGGTCAGCGCGAACGGGCGCTGAAGGCCTTCCGCGACGGCAGCATCAAGACGCTGATCGCCACCGACGTCGCCGCCCGCGGCATCGATATCCCGGCCGTCAGCCACGTCTACAACTACGATCTGCCTGAGGTGCCCGACGCCTATGTCCACCGCATCGGCCGCACGGCGCGCGCCGGCCGCGACGGCATCGCCATCGCCTTCTGCGCCCCTGACGAAGCCAAGCTGCTGCGTGACATCGAACGCCTGATGGGCATCGATATCACCGTCGCAAGCGGCGAACCTCCGGCAAACATGAACGCCACACCCCGTCGTGCCAACGGCAACGGCAACAACCACAATCGCAATGGCGGCCAGGGTCGCGAAAGTAATGGTCGCGGCGAAGGCCGTGGCGACCAGAATCGCTCCGAGCATCGCGGCAGCCGCCAGGAGCGCCGCCCGCGCCCCGAGCGCCCGACCAGCCGTAACGAGGATTTCCGCGGCCAGCGCCGCGGCGAAGTGACCCCGGATCTCGGTCCTGATAACGATCTGGTCGCAACCTCCGACTTCCGCCCCTCGGCAAAGCCGCAGCGTCCGGCGCATCACGGCGCCCACGCCAATGGCGAACCGAGCGGTCATCACCGCGGCAATAATCGCCATGCCCACGGCCGCCCGGCCCGCAAGCACGGCGAAGACCGCGGCCCGCAGCAGGCCCAGGGCGGCGAACCACGCCGCGACGGCAACGGCGGCAACCGCCGCGGTGGCTCAGGCTCCCGCAACGGCAGCGGCCAGCGCCGCGAACGCGCCTGAGCGTTGAACGACTGAAAAGCGGAAAGGCCGGGGATATCTCCGGCCTTTTTGTTATCTCCGCATCATTCTTTCCGAGAATCGGAATCGATTTTCAGAAAGCATGATGCGAGGGTTGAAAGTGTTAGGGTGTCTTTTCTGCGTCCGAAAGAACGCACAGGCTCTATACCTCGACGGGCCTATGCTCGCTGACCGCCCGGCGGTTGGTGAAATAGACGCCTGTCACGACCACCACGGTGCCGACGATCAACGGCAGGGTCAGCGGTTCCCCGAAGGCGATGAAGGCCTCGAGCGCGACGGTCGGCGGCATCAGGTAGATCAGCGAGGCGGCGCGGGATACCTGGCCGCGACGGATCAGATGAAGCAGCAGTCCGACCCCGCCCATCGACAGGCCGAAAACCGACCAAATGAGCGCGCCATAGGCCTGCGCGGCGCCATCGAAATGCTGATGCTCGAAGATGAGCGAAAGCGGCAGGGTGAGGATCAGCGCGCCGATATATTGCAGGGTCGCGATCGTTCTGAGGTCACCGGATTGCAGGTGTTTCTTCTGGTAGAGCGTGCCGTAGGTGACGGACGCCATGGCGACGAGGTTGATCGCCAGCGGCAGGGCGGCATGGGTGAGATCGGCGGTCGCCGGATCGAGCAGCTTCGGCGAAATCGCAATGGCAATGCCGATGAAGCCGAGAGCAAGGCCAAGTTTCTGTGCCTGCTGCAAGCGCTCGCCGATGAGGAAAGGAGCCGCCATCGCCGTCAACAGCGGCTGCAGTGCCGCGATGATGCCCGATATGCCGGCCGGCACCCCGTTGGCGATCGCCCACCAGAGACCGGCGAGATAGAAACCATGCAGGAAGAAACCGGAATAGATGGCGCGCAGCGCTGTCGCCCGGCTTTTGGGCCATCGCGCCCGCACCGCCAGGCAGAGCGCCAGAAACGCCGCCGCCGACAGCGCGTAACGTATCGAAAGAAAGGTGAAGGGCTCGGAATGCAGCGAGGCATATTTCGCCACCACCCAGCCCGTGGACCAGAGCAGGACGAAAACGGCGGGGGCAAGGCGATCGAGGGACATGGCGGCTCGCAATAAAAGCTTCGCTGTGCTGATAGCGGCACCCCGTAGCCGCAGTCAAAGGCGAAGCGTTGATGCTTATTTGAAATTTCGCTGATGCAAGGACCCGATGGCGGTTCTGCAGAGGTCGGCGAGCCTCGCGCGCATGGCCATATTCGATCGCCTTGGCTGAACGAAGAACGGTCATATGCTCAGATTTTACGCAGGCACCTTGGATGAATATCCGCCATGCCGCAGCGCATCACGTTAAATGCCCAGATTTTCACCCGTTTCTCGCAGCGCAAAATCTTTTCCCCGAACTGCGCATGGTTCTTGCATTGCCATTTGCGTTGTATTCAAATGAACAAAAAAGGGGAGCCGCGCTTTTGGCATTTGATGAAATGATTACCGGGGACGAAAGCCCTCGCCCGCCTTATGACAAATACTTCGAGTGGTACAACAGCCAAGACCGGGCGCATCTGATTGCCAAGTCCCGCGATGCGGAAAACATCTTCCGGAAGACCGGCATCACATTCGCGGTCTACGGCCATGCCGACAGTTCCGAAAAACTCATCCCCTTCGACATCATTCCCCGCATCATCTCCGCCCGCGAATGGCGCAAGCTCGCCCAGGGCATCGAGCAGCGGGTGATCGCACTCAACGCTTTTCTGGACGATATCTACCATAAGCAGGAGATCATCCGCGCCGGCCGCATCCCGCGCGAACTGATCGAGAACAACGTCACCTTCATCCCCGAGATGATCGGCTTCCGTCCGCCTGGCGGCGTCTACACCCATATCGTCGGCACCGACATCGTGCGCACCGGCGAGGACCAGTTCTACGTGCTTGAGGACAACGCCCGCACACCCTCCGGTGTCAGCTACATGCTGGAAAACCGGGAAACCATGATGCAGATGTTCCCGGAGCTGTTCCACAAGAACAAGGTGCAGCGTGTCGAGGATTATCCCTATCTCTTGCGCCAGAGCCTCGCCTCGCTTGCTCCTCCCGGCTGCACCGGCAAGCCGCGCGTCGCGGTGCTGACCCCCGGCATCTACAATTCGGCCTATTACGAGCATTCCTTCCTCGCCGACATGATGGGCGTCGAACTGGTCGAGGGTTCGGATCTGCGCGTCATCGACGGCAAGGTGAAGATGCGGACGACCCGCGGTTACGAGGCGATCGACGTGCTCTACCGCCGCGTCGACGACGACTTCCTCGACCCTCTGACCTTCCGGGCCGATTCCGCGCTCGGCATTCCCGGCATCATGGATGTCTACCGTTCCGGCAACATCACCATCGCCAATGCGCCGGGCACCGGCATTTGCGACGACAAGGCGATCTATTCCTACATGCCCGAGATCGTCGAATTCTATACCGGCCGCAAGGCCCTGCTCGAAAACGTGCCGACCTGGCGCTGTTCGGAAGCATCAAGCCTGAAATACGTGCTGGAACATCTGGAAGAGCTGGTCGTCAAGGAAGTGCACGGCTCCGGCGGCTACGGCATGCTTGTGGGACCGACGGCATCAAAGAAGGAGCGCGCCGATTTCGCTGAGAAGCTGAAGGCCAAGCCGAACAATTACATCGCCCAGCCGACGCTGTCGCTCTCCACCGTGCCGATCCTCGTCAACAAGGGCATCGCACCGCGCCATGTCGACCTTCGCCCCTATGTGCTTGTATCCGACAAGGTTCAGATCATTCCGGGCGGGCTCACCCGCGTGGCGCTGAAGCAAGGCTCGCTGGTGGTCAATTCCAGCCAGGGCGGCGGCACCAAAGACACCTGGGTATTGGAGGACTGATGCTCGGAAGAACCGCAAACGGCCTCTACTGGATGTTCCGTTACATCGAGCGTGCCGAAAATATCGCCCGCCTGATCGATGCCGGGTTGCGCATGTCGCTGACCCGCAGCAGCACAGGCGATGACAACTGGGATGGCGTGCTGCAAAGCGCCGGCGTGCGCGAGGCCTATGACGAGGGCCACACGAAGCTGACGAACGCCGACGCGATCGACTATCTCCTGCGTGATCGCGCCAATCCGTCGAGCGTCATGTCCTGCATCGAGTCCGGCAGAAACAATGCCCGCATGGTGCGGACGGCTCTGACGCGCGAAACCTGGGAAGCCACCAACGAATGCTGGATCGAGCTGAAGTCTCTGCTCGAAAAGCGCGTCAAGGCGGCCGACATGCCGGAGGTGATCGACGTCATCAAGCGCCGTGCCGGCCTCATCCGCGGCGCCTTCCACGGCTCCACACTGCGCAACGAACTCTATAATTTCGCCCGCATCGGCACCTTCATCGAGCGGGCCGACAATACCAGCCGCATCCTCGACGTGAAATATTACGTGCTGCTGCCCTCGGTCTCATCAGTCGGCTCCTCTCTCGACAATGTGCAGTGGGAATCGATCCTGCGCTCGGTCTCCGCACACCGGGCCTATAGCTGGGCCTATGACGGCGAATACCGGGCGATGAACATCGCAGACTTTCTGACGCTGAATGTGCAGATGCCGCGCTCGCTTGCCTATTGCTACGAGAAGATCGTCAGCAATCTCGGCTATCTCGCCACGGATTACGGGGAGCGGCTCGCCGCTCACGATACGGCGGACGCAATCCGCACCACACTGCAGACGAGAGCGATCCGGGATATCATGGATCAGGGCCTGCACGAATTCCTGGAGGATTTCGTCGCGCGCAACAACAAGCTCGGTGCGGAAATTTCCGACGGCTACCGGTTCTATGTATAAGCGGATCAGAACATGAGAATGAAGATCAGCCATCTCACCGAATACCGCTACGACGGACCGACGCAGTTCTCGCTGCAACGGCTGAGGTTGACGCCGCCGACGAGCCCCCATCAGAAAGTGCTCACCTGGGCGCTGAACGTCGAGGGTGCCGTACCCGAGGTGGAGTATGACGACCAGTACGGCAATCACGTCAATCTGGTCTCGCTGGAAGGCGAGCAGGACGTGACGCGCATTCTGGCCGAAGGCGAGGTCGAGACGGAGGACAACAACGGCGTCACCGGCCCGCATACCGGCTTCTGCCCGCTTTGGCTGTTTCTGCGCGACACGCCGCTGACAAAGGGCGGCAAGCTGGTCAAGGAACTGATCAAGGGCGTCGGAGGCGATAACGAGCTTGCCCGCATGCATGCGCTGATGGCGGCAATCCACGAGACGGTCGACTATAAGCCCGGCACCAGCAACACCGAGACGACGGCCGAACAGGCGCTGGAGAAGAAGAGCGGCGTCTGCCAGGACCACGCGCACATCTTCATTGCCGCCGCCCGCGCCCTGCAGGTGCCGGCGCGTTACATCTCGGGCTATCTGATGATGGAAGAGAAGGTCGAGCAGGCGGCGACCCATGCCTGGGCCGAGGCCCATATTCCCGGCCTCGGCTGGGTCGGCTTCGATCCCGCCAACGAGATCTGCCCGGATGCCCGGTACGTCAGGATCGCCTCCGGCCTCTGCTACCGCGACGCCGCGCCGATTTCAGGCATGCGCATCGGTACGCCGGGCGAAACGTTGTCGGTCACCGTGAAGGTAGAAGACGGCGGCCAGATGCAAAGTCAAAGCCAGAGCTGACTGGACACTCCCGAAATCCACCTTATTTCGGGAGGCGTCGCACGTCAAAATTGCCGCCATCTTCTCATTGAACAAGTGCAAAAAAGGCGGGGTGATGCCCCGCCTTCAGACTGCTGACAAACCCCTGGCACCGTCCAGGGGTTTATGATTCACTGGGACATGTTGAAGAAACCTGCCCCCACCCAGACCGCTCTTGAGATGGTGACGCTCGACAGTCTGGTGCCGAAGGATCACCTGCTTCGCAAGATCGACGCGGTGATCGACTTTTCCTTCATCCACGATCGTGTTGCGGGGCTTTATTGCGCCGACAACGGCCGCCCACCGCTCGATCCGACCTTGATGTTCAAGGCGCTGTTCATTGGCTACCTGTTCGGCATCCGCTCGGAGCGTCAGCTGGTGCGCGAGATCGAGGTCAACGTCGCCTATCGCTGGTTTCTGCAGATGAAGCTGACGGATGGTGTGTTTGACGCCTCGACGCTGTCGCAGAACCGCCGCCGGCGCTTCAACGACACGCGCGTGGCGCAGGACATTTTTGACCACATCGTCGAGCAGGCGATCCGTCATGGCCTGGTGGATGGCACGGTGCTTTATACGGATTCAACGCATCTGAAGGCGAATGCCAACAAGGGCAAATATGATCTTGCGATGATCGAAAAGTCGCGCTCCGATTACTGGGCCGATCTCGACCGGGCGATTGAGGCTGAGCGAGCACTCCACGGCCAGAAGCCCTTGAAGGAAAAGGAGCGCGAGCCGCAGGTGAAGGAAACCAAGGTGTCGCGCACCGATCCCGACAGCGGCTACATGGTGCGCGACGGCAAGCCGAAGGGCTTCTTCTACCTCGATCACCGCACGGTGGATGGCAAACTTGCGATCATCACCGATACCCATGTCACGCCCGCCAATGTGCATGACAGTATCGTCTATCTCGAGCGGCTGGACCGCCAGCGTGAGCGGTTCGGCTTCGAGGTCGGTGCTGTCGGGCTGGATGCCGGCTATGCGACATCCGGCATCGCCAAGGGTCTTGAGGACCGCACCATCCTCGGTGTCACCGGCTATCGCAACCCGACCCCGCCCAGAGCCGGCATGATGCGCAAGTCGAAATTCGACTATGAGCCCGAGACAGGCGGTTACCGATGCCCCGAAGGCCAACTGCTCGCCTATGCCACCACCGACCGCAACGGTTATCGCCACTATCGTTCGGATCCTGCCATCTGCTGCGATTGTCCGTTGCTGGCCTCCTGCACCAACAACGCCACGGCGACACGCACCATAACCCGCCATATCTGGGCCGATGCCCGCCAGCGCACCGACGCCAACCGCCTGACCCCTTGGGGCAAGGCAATCTACAAGCGCCGCAAGGAGACGGTCGAGCGATCATTTGCCGATGCCAAGCAGCTTCACGGGCATCGCTATGCCCGCTTCCGAAGTCGCACCCGCGTCGCATGCCAGTGCCTGTTGGCTGCGGCCGCCCAAAACATCAAGAAGATCGCAATGGCCCTGACAAAAGCGCCAAAACCGGCCACCGCGTAAGCCGGAACGACCCGACTTCCCTCTGCCAGAATCCTGCAGCCAGAAAAATCCCATCCGCAAAAAAACAAAACCCGCCGAAATATCGACGGGTTTGTCAGCAGTCTGAACCCGCCGGAGCGGCGGGTTTTTCTTTGAGAGTTCTGACGCCGCTAGCGCAAGCTGGCCGGGTTCTGCGGCGAGGCCGGCTGTGAGGTGCCGCCACCGAAGAGGCCCTTGGCAGCGTTCGCGGCACTGCCGCCCGACAGGAGTTGCTGCAGGAAGGTGAAGTCCTTGCCGCCCGTCGGGGTAACGCGGTTAATCGTATCGAATACCTTGCCATCCTTGAGCGTGTAGTTCGCGCGGCGTGTAACGATGCCGTCCTTGTCGAAATAGATCGCCAGAACGCTCTGGTCGACGACTTTCAGCTTCTGGAAGGCCATGGATCGTTCGCGACGCTGCGAAATGTAGTAGAAGACCTCGGTGTCGAACGTCGCCGTTGTGGACGGTGTGCCGAGGGATAGGAGAACCTGCTCGCGGCTCGATCCTTCCGGTACGAGATTGAGGGACTGCTCGTCGGCAACATATCCACCGTTCAGGACGGTCTGCGTCTGGCAGCCTGAGAGTCCGGCGGAGGCGATCATGATGGCAATGGCGGCATTGCTGAGGAATTTTTTGTCAGACTTGAAATACCGTTTCGTCAACGACATCTACTCCCTAAAATTATGAATGGCAGCCACCGGCCTCAGATCGCTGATGCAAAACCATTGTGGCCATTCCGGGGTGAGATGTCCCGTTGGCTCATGCGGACAGATGGGGTGCTGTCCCGAAAGTGGCCACCTTCGGCATTGCAATTCGCGCCTGCTTCGGTAAACCAGCTTTCGAAATCATGCAACAAGGCCGGACGCCGCTTGGCGCCAAGAATGAGGCCTTTCCGGAAAAAACGATGATCTTCGGGCTCTTTGGCAAGAAAAACAACAACCAGGCAATCGTAGATCGGCAATATCAAGCATTGACGTCGGCCGCGCGGATGCCGGCACTCTATGAGCGCTTGAACGTCCCGGATACGGTCATGGGGCGTTTCGAAATGCTCTCGGCGGTGATGATCCTCTTCTTCCGGCGCACGCGAACGTCCGGGACCAGTGGTCAGGAGATCGCGCAGGAAATCGTCGACGCTTTCTTCGAGGATATCGATTACTCCATCCGTGAGCTGGGGATTGGTGACAACAGCGTGCCGAAACGCATGAAGAAACTGGCCGGCATGTTCTATGGCCGCCTGGAGGCCTACTCCAAGGCGATGGACATCAGGGACACCGAAGGGCTTGCTGCAGCACTTGTCCGGAACATTCACCCCCAGGCGGATGAGCCAGTTGATATGCGCGGCCTCGCAGACTGGATGTTTGCTGCCGAGGACAATCTTTCGTCTCAGTCGGAAGACGTCATCGCGACAGGCTCCGCGACGCTCCCGAAGGTTGCCTGAGGAAAAGACGATGAAGAACAAGAGAGATGATGTGCCGTTCTCCTATCTGGTAAACGTCGGTCATATATCGGCCAATCCTGTCGAGGTGCGCCTGGAGGCAGACAAACGGGAGTTGGAGGATCTTGCCAAGAGCTGGAATGTCCTTTCCGTGGACAGCCTCAAGGCAGAGCTCCAGATCGCGCGGTGGAAGCGCGACGGTATCCGCATGAAAGGCAGGGTTCAGGCGAATATTGTTCAATCCTGCATCGTCACCCTTGATCCTGTCCCTTCTGCAATCGACGAGACTTTCGAGCAGATCTTCGTGCCCGAGAATTCGAAGCTCGCGCGTCGACCGGCCAACGATGCAGGTGAAATGGTACTCGACCCTGATGGTCCGGACCTTCCCGAGAGTTTTACCGGCGATACGATCGATGTAGGTGAGGTGGTGACGGAATTTGCGGCTCTTGCGATCGATCCTTATCCGCGCAAGCCAGGCGTTGAGTTCGCTGGTCACACAGAAGACACCGGAGAAAGCGATAAAAAGCCGTCCGCCTTCGCCGTGCTGAAGGATTGGAAAAAGGACTGAACCCCGTTGGGGATTTGACACAATTCAGTTGTAAGCGACGGGAAAACCGGTATTTTGGCCGAAATTTCGCCCGCCGGAGGCGAAAAATAAGGATCAGGGACGCGTGATCAGAATTTCTATCGACCTCATGGGTGGCGACTATGGTCCCCAGGTTGTCATCCCCGGCGCCGCTAAGGCACTGGAAAGACATCCCGATATTTCATTCGTGATGTATGGTTTGAAGGAACAATGCGAGCCGGTTCTCGACAGGTTTCCGAAGCTTAAGGAAAAGACCGTTTTCCACGATTGCGAACTGGCCGTCCGAATGGACGAGAAGCCGAGCCAGGCGCTTCGCCGTGGTCGCTATGTTTCCACCATGTGGCGGACGATCGAGGCGGTGAAGACGAAGGAAGCCGACGTTGCCGTGTCTGCCGGTAATACCGGCGCCTTGATGGCGATGGCCAAGTTCTGTTTGCGTACGATGGCCAACATCGAGCGCCCGGCGATCGCTGCGATCTGGCCGACGCTGAAGGGCGAGAGCATCGTGCTTGATGTCGGCGCGACGATCGGCGCGGATTCACAGCAGCTGTTGGATTTTGCCCTCATGGGTGGGGCAATGGCCCGTGCGCTGTTCGAGATCGAACGTCCGACGATCGGCTTGCTGAACGTCGGTGTCGAAGAGATCAAGGGCCAGGAAGAAGTGAAGGAAGCAGGTCGCCTGCTCCGCGAGGCAAACGTCGACTCGCTCGAGTACTATGGCTTCGTTGAAGGAAACGATCTTGGCAAGGGGACCGTCGACGTTGTCGTTACCGAAGGCTTCTCCGGCAATATCGCTTTGAAGGCGGCCGAAGGCACGGCGCGCCAGATCGGCGAATATCTGCGCGCCGCAATGTCGCGCACGCTGCTTGCCAAGATCGGCTACTTCTTCGCCAAGGGCGCATTCGACATGTTGCGCGAAAAGATGGATCCGAGCCGTGTGAACGGCGGCGTCTTCCTTGGCCTCAACGGTGTCGTCATCAAGAGCCACGGTGGCGCCAACGCCGAAGGCATCGCTGCTGCCATCGAGGTCGGCTACGACATGGCCAAGAATGGCCTCAATCAGAAAATAGAAAACGATCTTCAAAAGTATCATGCCAAGCGGCTGCCCCCGATCGGGCCGGAAGCCGCATGAGCGACGGGGTTTAAGCAATATGATCCGTTCAGTTGTTCGCGGGTTCGGAGCCGCACTTCCGAGACGCGTTATGACCAATCGCGACATGGAAGATGTCGTGGACACATCAGACGAATGGATTGTCCAGCGTACGGGCATCCGCCAGCGCTACATCGCCGGCGAGGGGGAGACGACGTCGTCGCTCGGTGAGGCTGCGGCGCGCGCGGCGCTCGACAGAGCCGGTCTGACGGCAGCCGACATCGATGTCATCATCTGTGCCACCTCGACGCCGGATAACACGTTCCCGGCGACCGCCGTCAACATTCAGAACCGCCTGGACATGCACCATGGCTTTGCGTTCGACGTCCAGGCCGTTTGCACGGGTTTCGTCTATGCCGTGACGACGGCCGATGCCTATATCCGCGGTGGCCTCGCCAAGCGCGTGCTGGTGATCGGTGCCGAGACCTTCTCGCGCATTCTCGACTGGAACGATCGGACGACCTGCGTCCTCTTTGGTGACGGCGCCGGCGCGATCGTGCTCGAGGCAGCGGAAGGCGAGGGCACGACTGCGGATCGTGGAGTGCTGACGGCGCATCTCCGCTCCGACGGCTCCCACAAGGAAAAGCTCTACGTGGATGGCGGGCCCTCGACGACAGGTACTGTGGGCAAGCTGCGCATGGAAGGCCGCGAAGTCTTCAAATATGCGGTCGGCATGATCACCGACGTCATTCAGGCCGCCTTCGATGCGACCGGGACGACGGCCGACGATCTCGACTGGCTCGTACCGCACCAGGCCAATCGCCGTATCATCGACGGCTCCGCCAAGAAGTTGCATATCGCGCCCGAGAAAGTAGTCATTACGGTTGATCTTCACGGCAACACGTCTGCGGCCTCGATTCCGCTCGCGCTGGCCACGGCCGCCGGCGATGGCCGGATCAAGGAAGGCGATCTGGTGATGCTTGAAGCGATGGGCGGCGGCTTCACCTGGGGCGCAGCGCTCCTGCGCTGGTAACGCGAAAATCCAAAAAACTACCGACGAACAAGAGCTTGACCGTGAGGCGCAAGACAAATACTCTTTGTTCGCTTTCATAATATAATTGGCAAATGGGCGGGGAAACCATGACCGGAAAGACAGTGACGCGAGCAGACCTGGCGGAATCGGTTTTTCGCAAGGTCGGTCTTTCGAGAACCGAATCTGCCGAGCTCGTAGAAACTGTCATCGACGAGATTTGTAACGCGATTGTTCGCGGCGAAACCGTCAAGCTCTCGTCTTTTGCAACCTTCCAGGTGCGCGACAAGAATGAGCGGATTGGTCGCAATCCTAAGACCGGCGAGGAAGTGCCGATTTCTCCCCGCCGCGTCATGACTTTCAAGGCGTCCAATGTCTTGAAGACGCGGATTCTCAAGGCGCATACTCTGCGCAAAACCAAGCAGAAGGCCGCGAATCCGGCTTCCTGATCGGGCTGAAGAGAGGGAATCTCCTCTCGCTCGGCGACAACAATCTGCAATCCTCCCTGAACGATCTGTGCGGTATTCAAGACGTGACTTGAATTCGCGGCGTCAAACCGTTGAAATATGATGAGTCGCGGCTCGGTTCTGACGTTCGTGAGACACAGCTGCGCCTCACCAGCCGAACAGACGCGCGGCGCACCCCGAGACCGCGTAGGGAGTAAGGATGTTGGATAAGAGCCCCGATGCGTTCCGCACCATCAGTGAGGTGGCGGACGACTTAGACCTTCCACAGCATGTCTTGCGCTTCTGGGAAACGCGGTTTCCTCAGATCAAACCGATGAAGCGCGGCGGCGGTCGCCGCTATTACAGGCCCGAGGATATCGATCTCCTGAAGGGCATTCGCCACCTGCTCTATGACCACGGCTACACGATCAAGGGCGTGCAGAAGCTTCTGAAGACCAATGGCAACAAGTTCGTCATCTCGATCGGACATGGCGATCTCGCCAGCGTGCAGGCGCTGACAGGCGGTCAGCAGGATGGCGCCGATTCTGCCGAACCGCGGGTCGGAATATCCGACGAGGACCAGGTCGTCGGCCGCGCCAAGCCGCCGATCACACGGCGCTTTTTCAATTTCGGGGGTAGTGATGAAGAGTCCCCCGAGATCTCGATCGGCAAGTCGAGCGTCGGCAAGGAGGATCGGGCTCTGCTACAAGAAGCGCTCTACGATCTCCTCGAATGCAAGCGCTTATTGGATCAGGTTCGTTGACCCTGTTTGCCGGCGCGGCGCAGCAACGGCTCAGTGAGTGAAGCGTCGCCAGCTCGGCGGATGCGCACGCGCCGTAGGGTGTCTATACGTTGGCACCGAGTTCGATTTCAGTCAGTACCAAGGAAACCTTCGTGATCGCGTCTCATTTCGTTCCGGGCAAATTCTACGACGCCTTCCTGTTCGACATGGACGGTACGCTGTTGAACTCGATTGCGGTGGTCGAACGCGTCTGGAGCGAATGGGCAATACGGCATGGATTCGAACCGGAGGTTTTTCTCAAGACGATCCACGGCATTCGCGCATCCGACGTCATTCGCCAGCTGGCGCTGCCGGGCGTCGATCCGGAGTACGAGGCAAGGCAATTGCTGAAGGAGGAGATGGAGGACGTTGGAGGCATCATCGAGATTCCCGGCGCGATCGATTTCCTGAACAGCATTCCGCTGGAAAAATGGGCGATCGTCACCTCGGCTCCGATCGAACTCGCCCGACGCCGCATGGCGGTGGCGGGCATTCCGATGCCGGTGGCGATGGTGAGCGGTGAAGAAGTGGCGGCCGGCAAACCGAGCCCGGAGTGCTACCTGCTGGGCGCAACGCGCCTCGGCGTCGATCCGACGAAATGTCTGGTATTCGAGGATGCCGTTGCCGGAATTCTCGCTGGCGAAGCGGCGGGCGCCGATGTGACGGTGATTACCGAAACGCATACGACGCCGTTCGTAACGCCGCATTTTTCAATCCCCGACTACCGGGGCTGGCGTGTCGACACCGGCCCCGACGGCCGCGTTGCGTTGGTCAAATAGCGGCTGCTAGTGCTTGCGCTGTTGCCGCGCCTGCTTCTTCATGCGCTCAAAAGCGGCAAGCATCTTTGCCTTGACCGAACCCAGTGTCCCGAGTTCATGCCCGCAGGTGAAGCAGACAAGGATATCGGTGTCGACGGGCTCCGGCCGCTCGAATTTCATTCGGGTGTTCCTGCATTTCGGGCAGGGGATCTCGATCTGCATGCTCTTATCCCTCGTGTTTCGCAGGTTTCTTATTCGGGGAGGGCTGGGCGAGCAAGCGTTTTCGATCCGGATGCCGGCGGCTGCAGGTTCCCGCGGTCCGCAGATTCAGTCAAAATCTATGGGACACTATCTGCAAGCGAAGAAAGTCGAGTAGCCTCCGACTACGGATACTCCTGCATACCGCAGGTTGGGTCGAAGCAGGTTCGTGTTATGACCTGGGGAGTTCCTCCATCCGGAAAAAAGCTGCTGCGGCGTCATATATCCAACACCGACGTTTTCCGAGCACACCACACTGAGGCCTGCAGCCCTTGCCTGAGCCGATCTTTGGCGGAAGCCATCGTGGCTGATGGCTCTTCGGACTGCTTGATATTGGCTATGTTGTCGGGCCAATGCTTTCAAAGTGCCATTTGCGGCCAGCGGAGACAGGCCGCGGCTCGCCCTGTAAGCATTGATGAGCGCCAACGTCTGGGCGCCAAAATCGCCGGTCGTCGTTGGCGGCTGCGCTGCACCTATACATGCCGAACTCAGAACCATAATTGCTATTGCTTGCAGGGTTTTCATGGTCAGCTTTCCCCATCTTGGCAACGATTCGCCTTTGATTGGTCTGCAATGAGCAGACACAAAGCAAGCGGCCTTGGCAACTGACGCGCGCCACGGGACTGCTATATCGCACAGAATACGTCGGCTCGGTCATCCTAGGTTTGCCCGAAAAGCCGAGCCCACATTGTGCTGCTGACGGCCTGTTCGCCATGGCGCTCTTAGAAGATGCCGAGGTCGTTCGCAACAATCCCCGGGGAGGCTGGGGCGGGACGGGCTTCGGCGCATGGATCAGTTTCGCATGCCCTGTGGACTGCTGCGTCGATCCCCTCCAAATTGCCGGATACCCACTTGAGGCGCGCGTAGATCGCGAAGTGTCCACATTTTTTGTCGTTTAAGGTGAGTTTTGTTGTTTACATTTGTTATTCACATTTGCTCAAATTGGACTTGAGCTCAGAGGAGCGTTTCTCACGCTCGACCGTAAAAAGCAGTAGGGGCATTCAATGCGCCCAAGGGCATCATCGTTTCGATGCGCGGCTAGCAGCAATCGGCGCTGACAAGAACAGCGCCGAGTGTTCCATCGGCCGCTGATTACTGAAGAAAAGGGGAGTGCGCATGGCAGAACTTTCGGTCTATATCGGTTGGGATTCACGCGAAGATATCGCCTATGAAGTCGCGAAGAAATCGCTGCTTGAACATGCCTCGATCGAGGTTGATGTGCATCCGATCAAGCTACAAGACTTGATCGATCGTGGCGTCTACACTCGCGCGGTCGATCCACTGGCATCGACGGAATTCACCTATTCCCGGTTCTTTACGCCATGGCTTGCCGATTACAAAGGCTGGGCCTTGTTTTGCGATTGCGACTTCCTGTTCTTTGGCGACGTCGCTGACCTACTGCAGTATCGCAATGAAGACCATGCCGTTGCCTGCGTCCATCATGATTACACGCCGAAGGAAAGCGTGAAGATGGATGGAAAGGTCCAGACAACCTATCCGCGGAAGAACTGGTCCTCGTTCATGCTCTTCAATTGCGGCCATCCCTCCACCCGCAAATTGACGCCGGAACGCGTCAATGCGGAAACCGGTGCGTTTCTTCACCGCCTTCAATGGGCAGATGACAGCGAGATCGGGGAGATTCCGGAAGAGTGGAACTGGCTGGAAGGCTGGAGCTCGAAGCCGTCCGCCGGCTATCCCAAGGGTGTTCACTACACCAACGGCGGCCCTTGGTTCAAGAACTGGCAGGATGTCGAGTATGCCCAGAAGTGGCTCGACAAGGCGCTCGCGATCGATCCTCAGTTCGCGCCGGTGTGATGCTTGAATGTCGGCGTTTTCGTCAAGCTAAGTTCGTTGGATCGGCACGAGTAGCCTGCTTGTGGGCTTCCGTATCGCCCGAGGCACCGTTATAGGGACGAGCGGTGTAGAGAAACGGTGCCTTTTGGCGTCTTTGTTGGATGCCGGTGCGGCTGGTGAAAACCAGGACAGGCGAAGAAGTGGGAACGGCGATCGCGCAACTGTCGTGCACGCATTCCTTTAGTGCGACAACATAAACACGGTTTGGACGATGAGCAGATCTGATACCAGCGATCTAGAAGCGATGAACGCCACTCCTGCAGCGGCAATCAACTCGGAGGACTGGAGATCATTTTTTCTCGGCTACAGCGATATCGTCTTGGTCGCAAACAGCGACGAGGTCGATATTGATGAGCTGACGTCGCGCTTTCCTGAGACCACGCTCTTTGTCTTCTTCAACAAGGTCTACAAGGTCCTGAGCGAACCCTTTACGCGCGCTGCCGTTCTGGTGTCGCGAAGCGGAGCACAGGGAGCCAACCTTGTCAAAAGCGGCAAGGTGTCCAAGGTTCTCCCGTATTTTGATAAAGGCAGCTTCCTTGGGATCATCAATCTGACTATCGGTGGCAGCGAAAGGCCTAGCCCAGCTTCCGCATTTGGTGATGTGAAGGTCAGGCATCTGGATCTGACGGATGTGTTCGCTCCGTTTTATCCACCCACAAGTCTGCCAACCAGCGGATTTGCGTTGTGCTTTTGGCTCGCCAACCTCCAATTGGGAGTAAGGGTCACCCTGGCGGGCTTCTCGTCCAAGCGAAGCGAGCGCTATCAGGTTTTTGACGTTCATGACTGGACGTTCGAACAAGTGGTCCTGCGACTAATGTATCGCCGCGGGAAGATCGACATTCTTGGCCGCGAGCGGACCAATCCTTATGCCGAGCTTTCCGCACACTTTCCGGAATACTCTCCGACCGAGATTGCTTTCACGGCAAACGAGGTGTTGGGGGAGCGTCTCGTGAATTTGAGCTCAATCGTTGACAGGCTGATGCATGTGACGAGGTTCCTTCGTTTTGTCGATAGGACCTACAAGAAGCTGAAGCCAAAGACGCGGAAGGAAAAACGATGGGAGGCGATGGAGGGCAAGTAGGATCCATCGCACAGCGATAGCGAGCCGTTCACGCTGAAACGAATTCATCAGGCGATCCCAAGCCGGGTGCACTAGAACCTCTGCGTCCGTCGGCGCGTAGAGTTTCGCTTGACCGGGCGGCTCAGTGCCTGCCACGTTACGACCGGCCCAGTCGGCCCTGTTGACTTTCGATGAGAACGCAAGCGAACCGCCCGTCGTGGTCCCCTAGGACTTTCTATGTCGCAGCACGCTTCTCCTCGCGCTTCATTCCTTTTTATTCACCGCCGGCGATTTTCCTCTTGCGTGTGGAATCCCAAAAGACTAACAGGATCAGGCCGTTTCGGCAGGTCGGGGCGTAGCGCAGCCCGGTAGCGCACTTGACTGGGGGTCAAGGGGTCGCTGGTTCGAGTCCAGTCGCCCCGACCATTTACAAATCAACCTTCGGCACCCCCAGAAGCCCGGAGGTCATCATCGTGACATTGTCGAAAACCAATGTGTTGCGGTGCGAGCGCGCGCTCGTTCTCGAGTATTTCCGCTGCTCGTGGTGGAGCTCTTCAAAGCTTGCCTCGATAACTCGAATAATTATTAGAAGTGTGTAATATACGCCATGCAATTGTTGGTGGACGACGCATGGCGGACGGGAAGACCAGTGAAACATGTCGGGAATCTTTATCTGAGCCCTTTGGAGCTCTGATCGAGAAGGCGATATCATTGGGATGGCCCGAGTACGAAGTTGCGCTGGCGCTGACCGAGCTGGCCGAGGCCTACGTTGTGAAGGTTAGTGCAAGGATCATCATTGAGGGCTCGCTCCAATCGCAGCGCGTCTCCGAGCGCTTGAAAAACTGAGGCCGGATTTGCGCGTCAAGCGGGCTCGGCAGGTGCGTTCACATAAATGTTTCTGCGGGAAATGTTGAGTTGATAAATGGCCGGCTCGGGAGCATAGTGACCGCGATCCCGGCTCTGGATGGGCGGCCGGCGATGATGTCTTCCGGTGTTTGTAGCCCCGATGGGTCCTTTGACATCATGCTCAAATCCCCAGTTCTTCCACGTGACCTACCGCTTTTCTCCGACGATCTCGATCTTCTGTCGGAGGTACTTGATGATGTCTGCACGGACCGTGGTCTTGCACGAAACACCTCGGCCGCCGAAACCATAGGCGCGCTCCTGATACAGCTCTACCGACAGGGCGTCAGAGATCAGGGCAAGCTCGCGGCACTCGCAAAGGCCTATTTGTAATCTCGAGTCTCTAAGAGGGGCCGGATCAATCGTCGTTCGCTGCATTGAGGTTTTCCGGGCGGATGCCTTCATCGACCCCTGTGCGGGCCCGCAATCTCACCCCTGGCCCGCCCTCATCGTGATTGCCGCTTGCGATGAAGATGATGCCCGCCGCTTCAAGCGCTTGCTTGACCGCGAGCAACGCGTGCGGCTCGCCGTCCTGCTCGTCGCGCTCCATTGTTTCGATGGTGGCAGCGGGCAGCCCGGATGCGGCTGCCAGTTGCTCTATGCTCATTCCGGTCATGGCGCGGGCGCCGCGCATTTGTGTGGCTGTGATCATGAATCAAAGACTAGCGCGCCGGCGCTCGTTCGCAAGTCCGACACGCCGTAAGGCCGCGTCTATAGCGCTGTTCGAGCGCAGCGCAGCCCCAGACGACCCCGAAAAGCAGGTAGACATGCCGCCAGTGGTCGATGTCGATGACGTTGCCGATCGCGGCATGCCCTAGCACCCCGATCCATGCAATCATCAGATAGGGCTGCCACGGGCGATCCTTGAGGAGATTCCTGAACCCGAGATAGATCGTCCAGCAAAGCATTGTGACATAGCTCAGAAAGCCGAGCCAACCGTAGCTCGTCAGCGATTTCAGCCAGACATTGTGCTCGTCCTCGGGGAACATCGTGCCAAAGACCAGCGGACCGATTCCAAGCGGTCGCTCCATCATCATCGTGAAGCCAATGCGGTGCCGATCGAAGCGACCGAGGTGTTCGCCATCATACTGCTGCACAAGCTGGGCGCGGGCCGAAAAGAGCGCACTGACCTTCGGGAACTGCAATGCAACGACGAGTGACCCGACCAACAGCATGATCGCGGCAAGCGACAGGATAAGGATCCGCAGGCGAAACGCGCCGGTGCGTTCCTTGAGCAACATGCAGAAGACCAGAAGGACAATGCCGAGAAGAAAGAGACCCCAGGCCGCACGCGAGAAAGACAGGAATACGCCAAGTGCCAGGATCAACAACGCAAAGGCCTTGATCGGAGACGTCCTCAAATTGCCGACAAGAATGCCGTGGACGAGGTAGAGGGACGGCGGGACCAGGAATGGGCCGAATACGTTGGGATCCTGGAACGCACCCTTGGCGCGATCGTAGAGCGTGAAGACCTCAGCGCCGGGGAAGGCCTGAAAGTAGCCGAGGATTCCGAGCAGAGACGTTATAACGGCGGCGAACGCCCAGGCATTGAAAATGAGCGGGAGGCGCCGATGGCTGTCCTCGATAATCGCTGCGTAGAAGATCGCCGTGAGCGTGAGGAAGGTCGAGACCGCGACATACATCGGCCCAGTCCCGAGATCCTTCATTTGCGTCAGCGAAAGCATCCCGCCAACGTTGAAGGCAAGCAGCAATACGAGAAGTGGCGCCGTGAAACGCGAAATCCTAAGACCCAGGATGAACCAGATGGCGAGAAGGGCGGCCATCCACAGCTCGTAGGGTGCGGGTTCGTCGATGACGAAGCCGGAGAGGAAGACGCCAAAGGCGACCATCGCCGAACCAAGCAGCCGCAACGTTGCTCGTTGCGGCTGGGCAACGCGCAGAGGTGTTGCCTCGATCGCGCTCAATAGGCGTTTTCCGTATTGAACAACCGGAAGGGCGTGAGGAACAAGATTTTCAGATCGAACCAGAGCGACCAGTTCTCGATGTAATAGAGGTCGTAGGCCGTCCGGAACTTGATCTTGTCGTCGTGATCGACCTCTCCGCGCCAGCCATTGATCTGTGCCCAGCCGGTCACTCCGGGCTTCACGCGATGGCGCGCGAAATAGCCTTCCACGACGTCGCCGAAGAGGCGGTCTCGCGCCTGGGCCAGAATGGCGTGCGGACGTGGCCCAACCAAGGAGATGTCGCCTTTCAGCACGTTGAACAACTGCGGCAACTCGTCGATCGAACTCTTGCGAATGAAGCGTCCGACAGGTGTGACGCGCGGATCACCCTTGGTGACGGCGG
>Ga0102590_1000993_pt1 | contig 48702 bp, 38 predicted proteins | sample AraplaMF_Col_mMF_FD_76859 | JGI IMG/M metagenome (GOLD analysis project Ga0102590, IMG submission 76859) | Arabidopsis root microbial communities from the University of North Carolina, USA - plate scrape MF_Col_mMF | ecosystem: Host-associated > Plants > Roots > Endosphere | place: USA...
ACCGGCGAGGGCTTCATCGCCACCTACGAGATGGCTGGCGACGGCGGCCTGCAAGCTCGTTTCGAACTCGGCAGCATGACCAACAGCGCTGCGATGACGAGAGCCGACTTCGCATCTGCGACTAGAGCGGACGCGATTATCGCATGGACGCGCGGCAGTTATGAGTTCCTGCAAACCGACCTGGTCGAAGACGGCAAACCTGTACGTCTGGAAACGGTGATCTTTCGTCCCCCGGGCGCGGGGCCGTTTCCGCTGGCCGTGATCAATCACGGCTCGACGGGGAGGGGAATAAACCAGGAGTTGGTCCGCGCGACATGGTTTTCCTCCGATCTTGCGAATTTTCTCAACGACCGTGGGTGGATCGTGGCATTTCCGCAGCGCCGGGGCCGCGGAAAATCCGATGGGCAATACGATGAGGGATGGCACCGCCAATTGGGATACGCCTGCTCCGTCGACATATCGCTGCGCGGCGCGGATCGCGCGCTGGTCGATATCGAGGCTGCCATCGCCGCGTTGCGGCGACGGCCGGACGTTTCCCCCGCGCCCGTCCTGATCGGCGGACAGTCGCGCGGCGGTGTGTTGTCGATTGCCTATGCTGGGCTGCATCCCGACCAGGTTGCGGGTGCGATCAATTTCGTCGGCGGCTGGCTGGGTGAGGGGTGTTCCGCCGCAACTGCGGTGAACCATTCGCTGTTCGAACGCGGCGCATCTTACGCGGGGCCCACGCTTTGGCTCTACGGTCAGCGCGACAGCTTTTATTCGATAGCGCACAGCCGCGAAAATTTTGCAGTTTTCGAGAAAGCCGGCGGCCGGGGAAAATTTTTCGAGCTCGACGCACCGGCCGGACAGGGGCACTTCATTTTCAGGCGTCCGGATCTCTGGTCGAGAGCCGTCGACAGCTACTTGAAATCGCTTGCCGCACCAGTGGAACACTGAGCCGCTCGGGCGCCCGCGGTGTACTCAGCTTCGGAGTGAACTCAGTTCGTAGCCCGGATGAGCGGAGCGATATCCGGGACAACTCTCACACCGCCCCGGATGTCGCTCCGCTCATCCGGGCTACAAGAAAGTAATTCACAGATCCTGCCGCGTCAGCCGGCCTTGCGGGGCCGCAGATCGGGAGGGCGTCTTCCTCGCCGGCGTCTCGGCGCCGGTCAGCGCCATCACCGAGACTGAGACCACGCGGTCAATGATCGCCTCGACGTCGTTGAGGTCGCATTCCCCCTCCGACAGCTTTGCCAGCCGCTCTTTTTCGCGGATGGTGTGATGCGACATCGCCAGCGCGAAGTGCAAGCCCCAATACAAGTCGGCGTCGTCGCGGCCGGGCATCGCGCGGCGCATCGCGGCGATGAACTTTCTGAGATGATCGACTTCGCGGTTCTTGATGCGGCGGATCGGCGGCACCGATTCAATGGAGGCGCGGATCATGAAACGCGCCGCGGTCGAGCCCTCGCGATCGGGACCGAGGCAGCCGCGCAGCGTCGGGCCGACCAGCGCGCGTAAAATGGCGTCGATCGGCGCGTGGCCGCCGCCGTTTTCCTCCGCCAGCTTCAGTTCGTTGAGCCGTTCGCGGTTGGTGGCGAGGCTGCGGCTGACGAACAATTCGGCGATCAGTTCGTCCTTGGAGCCGAAATGGTAGTTCACCGCGGCCAGGTTGACGTTCGCTTCCGCGACGATGTCGCGCAGCGTCACGTCACTAAAACCGCGATCGGCGTAGAGCCGTTCGGCGGCGGCGAGGATGGCGGACCTGGTCTGATCGCTCGGCATTATAGTTCTCCCATCGGGGAGTTGCAATTCAAACACTTGTATGAAACTATCGTTTGAAGGGCGGGAATGTCAATTCACGTTTGCGAACGGGTCGCATTTTCCGCCGGTCGCATCGTCGCCGTCGTCCGCGAAAGGGCTTGCGAGCCATCAGCGGCGGGCGGACAGTTGCGGCCAACAAATTTCAGAAGCCACCAGCCGAGGAGCGTCCCATGAACTTCGATATGTCCGAGAAGCAGACGGAATGGCTGAACCGCGTGCGTGCGTTCATGAAGACGCATGTCCGCCCCGCGGTTCCGATCTACGACCAGCAGGATGCCGAGGGTCCGCGCTGGAAGGTGATCCCGATCCTGGAGGAGTTGAAGAAGAAGGCGAAGGCCGAGGGCCTCTGGAACATGTTCATGCCGCCGAATTCGCATGAGGACGACGAATTCCGCGGTGCGGGATTGACCAATCTGGAATATGCGCCGCTGTCAGAAGAGATGGGCCGCATTTCCTGGGCCTCGGAGGTGTTCAACTGCTCGGCGCCCGATACCGGCAACATGGAAGTGTTCATCCGCTACGGCAGCAAGGAACAGAAGCGGAAATGGCTGAAGCCGCTGATGGAAGGTGAGATACGTTCCGCCTTCCTGATGACCGAGCCGGCCGTGGCCTCATCTGACGCTACAAACATCGAAACGCGGATCGAAAAAGACGGCGATCATTACGTCATCAACGGTCGCAAATGGTGGTCGTCGGGCGTCGGCGATCCCCGCTGCAAGATCGCGATCCTGATGGGCAAGACCGATTTCAAGGCGGCCAAGCACCAGCAGCAGTCGCAGATCCTGGTTCCGCTCGACACCCCGGGCATCAAGGTCGAGAAGATGCTGCCGGTGTTCGGCTTCGACGACGCGCCGCACGGCCACGCCCAGGTGCTGCTCGAGAACGTGCGCGTGCCGAAGGAGAACATCCTGCTCGGCGAGGGCCGCGGCTTCGAGATCGCGCAGGGCCGCCTCGGTCCCGGCCGCATCCATCACTGCATGCGCACCATCGGCAAGGCCGAGGAAGCGCTGGAGAAGATGGTGAAGCGTCTGATGTCGCGCACAGCGTTCGGCAAGAAGATCGTCGAGCACTCTGTGTGGGAGCAGCGCATCGGCGAGGCCCGCACCAACATCGAGATGACGCGTCTGCTGTGTCTGAAGGCCGCCGACATGATGGACAAGGTCGGCAACAAGACGGCGCAGGCCGAGATCGCCATGATCAAGGTCGCCGCGCCCAACATGGCGCTGAAGATCATCGACGAGGCGATCCAGGCCTTTGGTGGCGCCGGCGTTTCGGACGAAGCGGGTCTTGCCAAGGACTACGCCGGCATCCGCACGCTGCGGCTCGCCGACGGTCCGGACGAGGTGCACAATCGCGCCATTGCCAGGCTCGAGGTTCGGAAGTATGCCAACTCTCCCAAGCATTAAGCGGGAGAGTCATACGACGTTCCCGACTTGAAGAAACGGCAGGGCATGATCCCATTCGGAATGACCGCTTGACGCAAGTGCGCCAGCGGTTACCGATTAGGATCATGCTCGACCTGAAATGGTCAGGACTGAAGAGGGAGCGTCACCGTGGCTGACGGCGTCAGGAAAGACGAAGAATTCTCGGGCACCAAGCCGGTCGAGGAGCGTCATCGCTTCGACGAGCTGCGCCTGGAAGCCTGGATGCGCGACAACGTCGAGGGTTATGAGGGCCCGCTGGTCGTGCTCCAGTTCAAGGGCGGCCAGTCCAATCCGACTTACCGGCTGAACACGCCGAAGCGTTCCTACGTGATGCGCCGCAAGCCGTTCGGCAAGCTGCTGCCCTCCGCGCACGCGGTCGATCGCGAATATCGCGTCATCGCGGCCCTTGGAAAACAGGGCTTCCCGGTCGCGCGCGCCTATGCGCTGTGCCAGGACGATAGTGTCATCGGCGCCGCCTTCTACATCATGTCGATGGAAGAGGGCCGTGTGTTCTGGGATCCGACGCTGCCGAGCCAGACGCCGGAGGATCGCCGCAAAATCTTCACCAGCAAAATCGAGACGCTGGCGAAACTCCACATGTACGATCCCGTCGCGATCGGCCTCGGCGAGTTCGGTAAGCCCGGCAATTATTTCGCGCGGCAGATCGACCGCTGGACCAAGCAGTATCGTGCGTCCGAGACCCAGCACATTCCGGAGTTCGAGAAGGTCGCCGAATGGCTGCCGAAGACGGTGCCGGAACAGGCGCGCGTCTCGATCGTGCACGGCGACTATCGCCTCGACAACATGATTTTCCATCCGACGGAGCCGCGCGTGCTGGCCGTGCTGGACTGGGAGCTGTCGACTCTCGGCGATCCCATGGCCGACTTCACTTATCTGTTGATGCAGTGGATCATGCCGGGCCTCGAGGGAGCCGACCTCAAGGCGCTCAACATCCCGAGCGTGGAAGAGGCGGCGCAGATCTATTGCAACGTCACCAAGATGACGGTGCCGGATCTCAACTGGTACTTCGCCTACAATCTGTTCCGCCTCGCCGGCATCACCCAGGGCATCGCCGGCCGCGTCCGCGACGGCACCGCCGCCAACGCCAAGGCGCTGGAGTCAGCCAAGCGCACCGTGCCGCTGTCGAAGGCATCGTGGGAGTATGCGCAGAAGGCGGGCGCGGTGTAAGCCGCTCGCGTGTCCCGGACGCGGTGCAGCACGAAGTGCTGCTCCGCAGAGCCGGGACCCAGTCATGTCGCCAAAGTGTTCAGCTCATCAGTAAGATCGCGCCAATCCGGATTGAGATCTTCGATCAGTTTGAGCTTCCAAGCGCGCCGCCAACGCTTCAGCGTATGCTCGCGCGAGCGCGCTTCGAGTACGGACTCGTAAGTTTCGAAATAGACCAGCAGAAGTTGTATATTTCGACGTCGTCGCCAAGCGTGCCGGGTCCCGGCTCTGCGGAGCGTCACTTCGTGCCGCACCGCGTCCGGGACACGAGACTGGATTTCCCGCGATGCTCTCTCGTGTCCCGGACGCGCTGCAACGCGTAGCGTTGCTGCGCAGAGCCGGGACCCAGGAACTTTGGGGGTGCCAACTACCCCTTCACACAATGCGCGATCAGCTTCTCCACGAAGCCTGCGCATTTCTCCAGCTCGGCCATCGCCACGAACTCGTCCGGCGTATGCGCCTGCGCGATCGAGCCCGGACCGATCACCACCGACGGAATGTCGGCCATGCTGGCGAACAGGCTCGCCTCGGTGCCGAAGGCGACCTTGGCGTGGTCGTTGCGGCCGGCCAGGCTCTTGGCCAGCGTGACGATCGCGGCGTCGGCGGCGGTGTCGAGCGCGGGATAGTCGAGGATCTCCTCGAAATCGATGCCGCACTCCGGATGCTCCGCCTTCATCGCCGGCTCGAGCTCGGCCTTGGCCCAGGCGACGATCGCATCCGTCACCTCGCGTGACTCGGTGATCCCTATGCCGCGGCATTCGAAATCCACCGTGCAGGTGTCGGGCACGATGTTCAGCGCCGCGCCGCCATGCACGATGCTGGTGAGCAGCGTCGAGTGCGGAACGTCGTAGAGGCTGTCGCTTGACTGCACGGCTGCGAGCGCGACGGCGCGGCGGCGAATCTCGACGATCAGTTCGGCGGCGTATTCGATCGCGTTGACGCCGTCGGGTGCGATCGAGGAGTGGCGGGCGAGGCCATGGAATGTCGCGCGTACGCCGTGTTTGCCCTTGTGGCCGATGATGACCTTCATCTCGGTCGGCTCGCCGATGAAGGCGCCGAGCGGCTTGATCTTCTTCTTGGCGACCTCGCGCAGCATCGGCCGCACGCCGACGCAACCGATTTCCTCGTCATAGGAGATGGCCAGATGAATCGGCGTTGCCAGCTTCGCCTCCAGCATCTCCGGCACCATGGCAAGGCACACCGCGACGAAACCCTTCATGTCGGTGGTGCCACGGCCATAGAGCTTGCCGTCGCGCTCGACGAGCTTGAACGGATCGTGGCTCCAGTCCTGGCCCACGACCGGGACGACGTCGGTATGGCCGGACAATACGAGCCCGGGACGATCCTCGGGGCCGATCGTGACCCACAGCGAGGCCTTCTGCCCGGTCTCGTCGACGATGCGCTCGCTCTTCACGCCGAGCGCGGTGAGATAGCTTTCGATATGGGCGATCAAAGGCAGGTTGGTGCGGTCGCTGATGGTGTCGAAGCCGACGAGGTCGGCGAGCAGCTTGCGAATCCGGTCGGGTCTTGAGTCTGGCATTCTCAACATCATTTCATGGGAGGGGGTGGTCGGCTCTGCCGTGCACGAACCATACCAACGGAACGGCATGAGGCGCAAACCCGCCGGGCAGGGGGGCTCAGGCTAGGCCGGTCACGCGCCGCTCGAATGCGCTCAATTCTTTTGGGTGGGGCTCTTTTTTGCCGGGGCGGGGGCCACGGCGGTTTCCGCCGGCGCCTGCGGCGTCGCCACCGAAATGGCGAACGGCCGCCACTGGTTGCTGACATTCTGGAACGTCAGATCGAAATTGATCTGCAGCGGGCGGGTGGGGAAGAATCCCGTCAGTCGCAGCATCTTGTTGGGATCGAGATAAGGCGGCGTCGAGAGCTGCGGTGCGGCCAGCGCCACCGAGAACAGGTCGAAGTTGCGCCGGCGCAGGTCGGTGAAACCCAGCGCGAGATCGGCCGCAGTGTTCTTGGCCTGAAAATCGGGCGCCGCGAGATCGCGCAGCACGGAATAGTTTCCGGTGCGGTTGGCGTCGTTCAGCGTCAGCAATGTCGAGCGGATCAGATACAGCGCCTGCTCGGCGCTGACGGGGAATTGCGGCTGCTGCGGCCTGGCCGCGGTCTTGTCGTCCTCGGCCAGGGTCTGGCGCGATGCGGGCAGCGACACGGCGGCGACCACGGCCAGAGCGAAACCGAAGCGCTTGAAGCCAAGGCGCCTGAAGCCACGGCGTTTGCCGATGCGCGCGGCCGAATCCCACCTTACCATTCGAGTCTGCCCCTGACACGCGAGCCGAACCGCACGCGCATCATCATGTCCCCACCTGACAACAGGGATGCGAGACTAGCTGCCGGATCGTGACGATGCTGTAGCCGTAGAGCAACAGCAAGCGGGGACCATGTCTCGGGAATAGGCCGTAGCCCGAATTGAGCGCGGCGCAATCCGGGCTACGAGATCTTGTGTTGCCCGACGGGCAAAACACCCAAGCCATCGGTCAATGCGCGCGCCCGAAAATATTCGTCTTTACAGAATTTCGGAATAGGCGGATATTGCGCGCACTCCGGCCCAAGGAAGAGGGGCGTATCGCGATCGTCACGAACGCGGGCCGGACGGCGGTGGACGTGGGCCACACTGGTGCGACGTTGATCGCAGGGCGGGCAACCGTGAGCGAGGCACATCGCACGCACGACCGGTGTGATCTGCGTACGGCAAAATCGTGTGGTCCTGGCGCCCGCAGGCTGGCGTCAAGCGTTGTGGTGATGTGGCGGCCCGACCGGGCGCGCGCATCGTTAGCCGCAAGGCGACGGGGGCAATAGTGCATCGCTCCCCGAGGAGAGCGCGACATAAGCCGTCAAACCACTGCGCAGGGATGGCCGGATGTTTTGGCTTCACCTGTATGCCGCTGTGCAGATTTCTCACTACGACTTCGCACAGTGGACCGCGGGTGCCAGCCGGCGCCCGGCCTTCCCTGCGCCCTCTTTTATTTGAGGGTGAGACGACCAGGCAAAGCTCGGGCGAAATATGCCGCGAGGACGCGAAGGTGTGTCTTGCGAGGATGCGAGTTCGGTATTGCAGCGAGCGTAACCTATGACCGTCACCCCCGCGCAACGGCGTAGCCGTTGTCGCTGGAGGTGCTTGCCCTGTGGCGCAATCGCGCCGCAGGGCAAGCCTCGTAGGGCAACAGCCCGGCTCTCGCAGCGCGGCCATTCATCCTTCGAGGCTCCCTGCCCGGTGCTACGCACCGCGCAGCTCGCACCTCAGGATGACGGATTGAAAACCCAATTATCCGCCCCACGGAATCACCCGCATGGCCCGCATGATCGCCCCGCCTCCACCGCGCATCCCCCGCAATAGACATTTGCCGACCCCGGCGGCATCCTCCCGCCATCAACCGATAACAGAACGCCACGCAGGCGGGGGAAACAGATCATGTTGCAGACACGGTTCACCAGGCTAGTCGGCGTCGAGCACCCCATCGTCCAGGGCGGCATGCAATGGGTCGGGCGCGCCGAGCTGGTCGCCGCCGTTGCCAATGCCGGCGCGCTCGGCTTCATCACGGCGCTGACCCAGCCGACCCCGGAGGATCTGAGGAAGGAGATCGCGCGCTGCCGCGACCTCACCGACAAGCCGTTCGGCGTCAACCTCACCATCCTGCCCGCGATCAAGCCGCCGCCCTACGCCGAATACCGTGCCGCCATCATCGAGAGCGGCATCACCGTGGTCGAGACCGCCGGCAACAAGCCGCAGGAGCATGTCGACGAGTTCAAGAAGCACGGCGTCAAGGTCGTGCACAAATGCACCAGCGTCCGCCATGCCCTCTCGGCCGAGCGCATGGGCGTCGACGCCATATCGATCGACGGGTTCGAATGCGCCGGCCATCCCGGCGAGGACGACACCCCCGGCCTGATCCTGATCCCGGCAGCGGCCAACAAGATCAAGATTCCGATGATCGCCTCGGGCGGCTTTGCCGACGCCCGCGGCCTGGTCGCCGCATTGGCGCTGGGAGCCGAGGGCATCAACATGGGCACCCGCTTCATGGCCACCAAAGAGAGCCCGATCCACCAGCTCATCAAGGAGAAGATCGTCGCCAACGACGAGCGCGAGACCGAGCTGATCTTCCGCACCATGCGCAACACCTCGCGCGTCGCCAGGAACGCGATCTCGACCAAGGTCGTGGCGATGGAGAAGGAAGGCGCCAAGTTCGAGGACATCCGCGAGCTCGTTGCGGGCGCCCGCGGCAAGATGGTCTATGCCACCGGCGATTCCGACGAGGGCATCTGGTCGGCTGGCCAGGTGCAGGGCCTGATCCAGGATATTCCGAGCTGCGCCGAGCTCGTCTCCCGCATCGTGCGTGAGGCGGAGGCCATCATCCGCGGCCGGCTCGAAGGCATGATCGTTCATCCGACGGCGCAAGCTGCGGAATAATTACTGCAAGAAGCGAGAGTAATTCATGAAGGCTTACGTCTATGGCGCTGATGGCGCTCGGATTTCCGACGTCGCTCAACCAAAACCAAAGGGCACGCAAGTGCTGGTGCGTGTCCGTGCGTGCGGGCTGAACCGCGCCGACACCGGCATGCGCAAGGGCCACGCCCACGGCGCGGCCGGCGGCGTCGGCACCGTGCTCGGCATGGAATGGGCCGGCGAGGTTGCCGAACTCGGACCCGATGCGAAGGGCGTGAAGGTCGGCGACCGCATCATGGGCTCGGGCGGCGCGGCGTTCGCCGAATACACGCTGGCCGATCACGGCCGGCTATTCCGCGCCCCCTCGAACATGAATTTCGAAGAGGCTGCGACCCTCCCCGTCGCGCTCGCGACCATGCACAACGCCGTCGTCACCGTCGGCGGCGTGCAGCCGGGCCAGAGCGTGCTGATCCAGGGCGCCAGCTCCGGCGTCGGCCTGATGGCGATGCAGATCGCCAAGCTCAAGGGCGCCAGGCTCGTGATCGGCTCGTCGACAGATGCCTATAGGCGCGGCCGGCTGACGGACTACGGCGCCGACCTCGCGGTCGACTCCTCCGACCCCAAATGGGTCGACGAGGTCCTGAAGGCGACCGGCGGCGAAGGCGTCGACCTCATCGTCGATCAGGTCTCCGGCCAGGTCGCCAACCAGAACCTGGCCGCGACCCGGATCAAGGGCCGGATTGTCAATGTCGGCCGGCTCGGCGGCACCCATGCCGACTTCAACTTCGACCTGCATGCCGCCCGCCGCATCAGCTATATCGGCGTCACCTTCCGCACCCGCACCATCGAGGAGGTCCGCGAGATCTTCGACGAAGTCCGCAAGGACATCTGGGGCGCGGTGGAGTCGCGCAAGCTGCAACTGCCGATCGACAAGGTGTACGCGTTCGACGACATCGACCAGGCCTTCGCGCACATGGAGGCGAACAAGCACCTGGGGAAGATCGTGGTGACGGTGTGAGGGGTGCGGCGGAGCGAGAGGGGCATTGCCTCCCTCCGCCCGTCATGGCCGGGCTTGACCCGGCCATCCACGTCTTGCCGCACGATACGAAGAACGTGGATGCCCGGGACAAGCCCGGGCATGACGGAGTAAGTGGCGTAGGCGAGCATTCAGTTCGGAAGTATTCGCAATAGTTTCGCTCCTGCAACTCACTAGCGACTACGACTGGGATCATCGCTTGATGTTCGGCCATGGGCTGCTAAATCCCCGCCATGACCTCCCAGCACAGCAAAACCTCGGTCGCCGCGATCTCGATCTTCGTCAGCGGCGGCATGGCGGCGGCCAAGTTCGCGGTCGGAATCGCGATCGGCTCGCTCGCGCTGATCTCCGAAGCCCTGCACTCCTCGGTCGACCTGATCGCGACCATCATCACCTGGGCGGTGGTGCGGGTCTCCGACAAGCCGGCGGACGACGAGCACCATTACGGCCACGGCAAGCTGGAGAGCATTTCCGCGCTCGGCGTCACCGCCCTGCTCTACGTGCTGGCCGGCGGCATCCTGGTGGAGTCCTATAGCCGGCTGCGCGAGGGAACCCCGCCGCCGAGCATTTCGGCCGTGCCGTTCGTGGTGCTGGTGATCGACATCGTCGTCAATTTCTGGCGTGCCCGCGCGCTGCACCGTGCCGCGCGCGAGACCGGGAGCCAGGCGCTCGCGGCCGATGCGCTTCACTTTGCCTCCGACGTCATGGGCTCGTTCGCAGTGATCGCGGGCCTGATCCTGGCCGCCCTCGGCTTCTGGTGGGGCGACGCGGCCGCCGCCGCCGCGGTTGCCGTGATGATCGCCCTGCTCGGCCTGCGCATGGCCGGCTCGACCGTACAGACGCTGGTCGACCGTGCGCCGGAAGGCGCGCATGAAAAGGCCACGGCCGCGATCCGCAGCGTTCCCGGCGTGATCGACGTCGAGCGGCTGCGGGTGCGCATGGTCGGGGCGACCACCTTCATCGACACCATCGCCAAGGTGCCGCGAACCTATCCGATCGACCGCGTCGAGGAGATCAAGCGCAAGGCGCAGGCCGCCGTCGACACGGCCTTCGGCGATACCGACCTCACCTTCACCGCGGTCCCCGTCGCTCGCGACAACGAGACCGTGCGCGACCGCATCATGGTGATCGCGCACAATTCGGGCCTGGCCGTCCACCACGTCACGGTGCACGACCTGGGCGGCAAGCTGATCGTCAGCATCGACCTGGAGGTCGACGCCCGGATGCAACTCGATGCCGCCCATGACGTCGCCAACACGCTGGAGCGGAACATCCAGGAGGAGTTCGGCGCGGACGTCGAGGTCGACGTCCATATCGAGCCGCTGGAACCGGAACTTCCGTTTGGGGTCGATGCCGCGCCGGAACGGGTGCAGACCATTGCCGCCGCGCTCACCGAATATGCCGCCGGCGGTGAGATCCACGACATTCATAACGTGCGCGTGCGCGACACCGAAGGCGGCGAGATCGTCAACTTCCACTGCCGCGCCACCCCGTCGATGAGCGTGATCAGGGTGCACGAGCATGTCGACGCGATCGAGCGCAAGTTGCGCCGTGCCTTCCCGAGCGTGAAGCGGGTGATCAGCCACGCCGAGCCGCCGCGCGCGTGATGCGGAACGATCGAAAGTCACACGTTCTCGTTTCGGACTCATCGCGTACGTCGATTTACGGACGCAGGACGCGCGAACTCTCCGTTGGATAAGAATAATTTCGCGTTAACGTTTCGTTGACTCTCGACAGCCTGCGGAAAGTGGATTCAAATCGCTTTGATTCGAAAGTGATGTGGGGCTGCTTTCGAATCGAGTCGCAGCAAGTTTCCCGGGGGCTAAAGGCATGGCGCGTGCAGACGCCGCGAACGCGTGCGTCCAATCCGATTCGATCAAGGGATTGGCGCAATCGATCGCGAAACCTGCCTATCATCGGCTCCTGATCGCGGAGCCGGCGCTGCGCCGCGCCGTGCCGACGCTCATCATCGCGTTCCTGATCACGATCTGCCTCGGCGCATTCGTGCAAGTCGTCGACCAGACGCGCCAGAAGCGGCTGGTGATCCGCCACGACATCTCGGCCCTCGCCGACCTGCTCGCCGAGCGCCTCGACCGCCTGACGTCGTCACGCCAAGAGCGCCTGAGGAACATCGAGAGCCTGCCGGCGCTGCTGCCCGATCTCATCCCGACCTGGGGCACGGCCTCCGGCCGCCACGTCATCGTCACCTCGGCCGGCATCGACCGCCGCATCCTCGCCCGCATTCCCGTCGACAACGATCCTTCGGGCAACGACCGCCTGCTCGACGCGATCACGACGGCGCAAATGCTGGCGGCGCCTCCTCGCGACAACACCATCTCCGACATGACGCTGCCGAACGGCAACGCCGCGATGGCGACCTCGCGGCAGATCAAGTCGATGCCGGGGCTCGTCACCGTGATCCAGGAGCGCAACGAGCCAATCTGGGGCTCGGACGCCGCGCTCTCGGTGACGCTGTCGGCGACTACCGGCTTCGTCGTGCTGATCCTCGGCTTCGCCTTCCACTGGCAGTCGACCCGCGCCCGCGAGGGCGACCTCATCAACGACGCCGTGCGCGGCCGCATCGATACCGCGCTCAACCGCGGCCGCTGCGGATTGTGGGACTGGGACCTGTCGCGCGGCCGGATCTTCTGGTCGCAATCGATGTTCTCGATGCTCGGCCTCGACGGCCGCAACGAGCTCCTGACCTTCGGCGAGGTCAATGCGCTGGTGAAGTCCGACGACATCGACCTGTTCGAGATCGCCGACCAACTCATCTCGGGTCAGATCGCTCACATCGACCAGACCTTCCGCATGCAGCATGTCGACGGCCACTGGATCTGGCTGCGCGTCCGCTGCGAGAAGACGAGCGGGGCGACCGATTCCAGCGTGCACCTGATCGGCATCGCCGTCGACATCACAGAGCAGAAGAGCCTCGCCGAACGGACCGTCGAAGCCGACCTCCGCCTGCGCGACGCCATCGAGACCATTCCGGAAGCGTTCGTGCTGTGGGACGCGAGCGACCGCCTGGTGCTCTGCAACTCGCACTTCCAGCGCCTGCACAAGCTGCCTGACAGCGCCGTCATCCCCGGCACCTCCTACGAGACCGTTCTGGAAGTCGGCCGCATGCCGGAGGTGCGCACCCGCCACAACGAGACCGCGAGCCAGGGTCCGGGCGCGCGCACCTTCGAGGCCCAGCTCGACGACAGCAGCTGGCTGCACATCAGCGAGCGCCGAACCAAGGACGGCGGCTACGTCTCGGTCGGCACCGACATCACCCGGATCAAGGAGCACGAGCAGAAGCTGGTCGACAACGATCTGCGCCTGCGTGCCACCGTCATCGACCTGAAGCGCTCGCAGGCGGCCCTGGAGCGGCAGACCAACGAGCTGGCCGATCTCGCCGAGAAATACCAGCGCGAGAAGACCCGCGCCGAGGAAGCCAACCAGACCAAGTCGAAATTCCTCGCCAATATGAGCCACGAGCTGCGCACGCCGCTCAACGCCATCATCGGCTTCTCCGAGATCATGGGCTCGGGCATGTTCGGTGAGCTCGGCAGCGAGAAGTACCAGGAATACTGCCACGACATCCTGACCAGCGGCCACTACCTGCTCGAGGTCATCAACGACATCCTCGACATGTCCAAGATCGAAGCCGGCCGCATGAAGCTCGACATGGAAGAACTCGACCTCGCACAGACGCTGGCGGAATCCCTGCGGGTCGTCACCGGCCGTGCCCAGGACAAGAATCTGACGCTCGATGCCGATATCGAGACGTCCATCTCGGTCGTCGCGGACCGCCGCGCCACCAAGCAGATCATCGTCAACCTGCTCTCCAACGCGGTGAAATTCACCCCCGACGGCGGCCGCATCGTGGTTCGCAGCCGGCAGCTCGACGACAGGATCGTGCTGATGATCGCCGATACCGGCATCGGGATCGCGCAGCATTCGCTGGCACGGCTCGGCCGCCCGTTCGAGCAGGTCGAGAGCCAGCTCACCAAGACCTATCACGGCTCCGGCCTCGGGCTCGCGATCGCCCGTTCGCTGGCGCAGCTCCACGGCGGTTCGATGCGGCTGCGCTCGAAGATCAACGTGGGCACCGTCGTGCGCGTGACGCTGCCCCGCGATGCGATCAAGGCGGCGTCCGGGATATCGGCCGCGGCCTGAACCCTACATTTGCAGCGACGGCGCGACCTCACGCGCGACATTGACCAACGCGGCGATCAGCGGCGTCATCGGGTCGCGCTGCGGGATCACCATGCCGATGCTGTAATTGACATCGGGATCGGTGATCGGGATCGAACGCACCGTGTCTGACAGGCCGAGCGTTTCGGCGAGCTTGGCCGGCATCACGCTTGCCCAGCGTCCCGTCTTCACATGCGTGAACAGCACGAGCAGCGAGTTCGACGTCAAGGTCGGCGTCGCTTCCGCGCCGACCGAGCGCAATGCGCGGTCGATGATGCGGCGGTTCTGCATATCGGGCGTGAGCAGGCACAGCGGCACCTGCCCGACCTCCTGCCACGTCACCGTCTCGCGATCGCCGAACATCCCGTCGGGCGCGGTCAGGAGGCGATAGCTCTCGTTGTAGAGCGGGATGGTGCGCACCTTCCCGATCGGTTCATTCTCGATATAGGTCAGCCCCGCATCGACCTCGAGATTTTCGAGCAGCCCCAGCACCTCCGATGAGGTGGTGGACTGGATGCGGAAGCGCACCTCGGGGTGGCGGGCGCGGAACGGCGTCGTCAGCGCGGCGACCATGCCGAGCACGGTCGGGATCGCTGCGATGCGGATCTCGCCGGAGAGCTGATGCTTCAGCCCGTTGATCTCGTCACGCATCGCGCGCGCATCGCCCACGATCCGCCGCGCCCAGTCCAGCGCCCGCTCGCCTTCGGGCGTAAAGCCCTGAAAGCGTGAGCCGCGCTGAACCAGCATCACGCCAAGGATCTCCTCGAGCTGCTTAAGCCCGGTCGACATGGTCGGCTGCGTCACGCCGCAGGCCTCGGCCGCGCGTCCGAAATGCCGCTCCTTCGCGAGCGCCAGCAGCAGTTCAAGCTTGTCGAGCAACCGGACGTCCCCTCAGGTTCTGTCGTGGCATCCAAGCTAGCACGACCTATCCCGGCCAACACGCGAAAACCGCCGCGTAAAATGGTGTCATTGCAATTTCGTATCGCTCTATTGCGATCGCAAATCGATCTGAATTCGCAATCGCCGCATGAGACAGCTTTATTGATCTTCGAACGATTCCAAATAGTTTGCGAGGAAGGCACGCTCAATCTGAGAACGAAGAATGACAACGGTTTACGAGCCTTCGCACGAGCCTTGGGACGAAACACGCGGCGCCGAGATCATCGCCGAACATTCCAAACAGGAAGGCGCAACGCTGGTCGTTCTGCACGCCCTTCAGGAGGCGTTCGGCTATGTGCCGGAGGCCGCCATTCCCATGGTCGCGCAGGCGCTGAATCTGTCCCGCGCCGAGGTGCATGGCGTGGTCACGTTCTATCATGATTTCAGGCACAAGCCGGCCGGCCGCCGCGTGCTGAAACTGTGCCGCGCGGAGGCCTGTCAGGCCGCGGGCGGGGATGCGCTGGCGGCGCGTGCAGAAGCAAGGCTCGGCGTGCCGCTCGGCAACACGACCGCCGACGATCGCGTCACGCTGGAGCCGATCTACTGTCTCGGCCTGTGCGCGACCGCGCCATCGGCGATGCTCGACGGCCGCCTCGTTGGCCGGCTCGACGAGAAGCGCCTCGATGCGCTGGTTGCGGAGGCCCAGCGATGAGTATGCGTGTATTCGTCTCACGCGATGCCGGTGCGATTGCCGTCGGAGCCGACGAGGTTGCGATTGCGCTGCAGCGGGCCGCGGCCAAGCGCGGCGTTGCGATCGAGATCGTCAGAACCGGCTCGCGCGGCCTGTACTGGCTGGAGCCCCTGGTCGAGATTGCGACGCCGCAGGGGCGGATCGCCTTCGGCCCCGTGACCGAGGCCGATGTCCCCTCCCTGCTCGACGCGCTCGCCAGCAACACGCCGCATCTGCTGCGGCTCGGCGCAACCGACGAGATTCCCTGGCTGAAGCGCCAGACCCGCCTCACGTTTGCCCGCTGCGGCGTAATCGACCCGCGCTCGCTCGACGACTACCGCGCCCATGGCGGCTACAAGGGCCTGGAGCGCGCGCTGTCGCTCGGCTCCGACGCGATCCTCAACGCAGTGACGGCGTCCGGACTGCGCGGTCGTGGCGGCGCGGGCTTCCCGACCGGCATCAAGTGGAAGACGGTTGCGCAGGCCAAGGCCGACCGCAAGTTCATCGTCTGCAACGCCGACGAGGGCGACAGCGGCACTTTCGCCGACCGCATGATCATGGAGGGCGATCCCTTCCTGGTCATCGAGGGCATGACCATCGCGGGCATCACCGTCGGCGCCACCAAAGGCTACATCTACACCCGCAGCGAATATCCGCACGCGGTCGAGGCCATGAAAGCCGCCATTGTGGCGGCCCGGTGCGGCGGTTATCTCGGCAGCAAGATCGGCGGGTCCACCTACGATTTCGATCTCGAAGTGCGCGTCGGCGCCGGCGCCTATGTCTGCGGCGAGGAGACGTCGCTGCTTGAGAGCCTCGAAGGCCGCCGCGGCATCGTGCGCGCCAAGCCGCCGCTCCCGGCCCATCACGGCCTGTTCGGTAAGCCAACCGCGATCAACAACATCCTGTCGCTGGCCGCGATCCCCTTCATCCTCGCCGAGGGCGCCAAGGCCTACGCCGATTACGGCATGGGCCGTTCGCGCGGCACGATGCCGATCCAGCTCGCCGGCAATCTCCGCTACGGCGGGCTGTTCGAGACGGCGTTCGGCGTCACGCTTGGCGAACTCGTCGACGATATCGGCGGCGGCACGTTCACTGGCCGTCCCGTTCGCGCCGTGCAGGTTGGCGGCCCCTTGGGCGCCTATTTCCCCCGCGCCCTGTTCGACACGCCGTTCGACTACGAGGCCTTCGCCGCGCGCGACGGCCTAATCGGCCATGGCGGCATCGTCGTGTTCGACGACAGCGTCGACATGCGCACGCAGGCACGCTTTGCGATGGAATTCTGCGCCATCGAATCCTGCGGCAAGTGCACGCCCTGCCGGATCGGCTCGACCCGCGGCGTCGAGACGATCGAGAAGATCATCCGCGGCGAGCGCGTCAGCGAAAACCTCGCCCTGGTTGAAGACCTCTGCAACACCATGAAATTCGGCTCGCTCTGCGCACTCGGCGGCTTCACGCCCTACCCCGTGCTCAGCGCGTTGAGGCACTTCCGGGAGGATTTCGTCCCGACGCCAACCACGCTTCAGGCCGCGGAATAGGAGAGCAACGATGTCTCTGATCGAAGAAATCGACTACGGCACGCCGCGCTCCAAATCAGCAACGATGGTCACGCTGACCATCGACGGCAACGAGATCACGGTGCCCGAGGGCACCTCGATCATGCGGGCCGCAATGGACGCGGGCCACCAGATTCCAAAACTCTGCGCGACCGACATGGTCGACGCCTTCGGCTCCTGCCGGCTCTGCGTGGTCGAGATCGAGGGCCGCGCCGGTACGCCGGCCTCCTGCACCACGCCCGTGATGCCCGGCCTCGTCGTGCATACCCAGAGCGAGCGGCTGAAGAAGCTGCGCAAGGGCGTGATGGAGCTCTACATCTCCGACCATCCGCTCGACTGTCTCACCTGCGGCGCCAATGGCGACTGCGAATTGCAGGACATGGCCGGTGCCGTGGGCCTGCGCGAGGTGCGCTACGGCTACGAGGGCGAGAACCACGTCTTCGCCAGGACGCCTGGCAAGTCCAACGGCGAGATCAACGCCGCCTGGATGCCGAAGGATGAGTCCAATCCCTACTTCACCTACGATCCCTCCAAATGCATCGTCTGCTCACGCTGCGTCCGCGCCTGCGAGGAGGTGCAAGGCACGTTCGCGCTGACGATCTCCGGCCGCGGCTTCGACAGCCGCGTCTCCCCCGGCATGAGCGAAAGCTTCCTCGGCTCCGAATGCGTCTCCTGCGGCGCCTGCGTGCAGGCCTGTCCGACCGCGACGCTGACGGAAAAGTCGGTGATCGAGATCGGCCAGCCCGAGCACTCCGTCGTCACCACCTGCGCCTATTGCGGTGTCGGCTGCGCCTTCAAGGCCGAGATGCGCGGCGAGGAAGTCGTGCGCATGGTGCCGTACAAGGACGGCAAGGCCAACCGCGGCCATTCCTGCGTCAAGGGCCGCTTCGCCTGGGGCTACACCAACCACAAGGAACGCATCCTCAAGCCGATGATCCGCGACCGGATCGAGGATCCCTGGCGCGAAGTGTCGTGGGACGAGGCGTTCTCGTTTGCCGCCGCCAGGATGCGCGGCATCCAGAAGAAATACGGCCGCGACGCCATCGGCGGCATCACCTCGTCCCGCTGCACCAACGAGGAGACCTATCTGGTGCAGAAGCTGATCCGCGCCGGCTTCGGCAACAACAATGTCGACACCTGCGCCCGCGTCTGCCACTCGCCAACCGGCTATGGCCTCTCGCAGACCTTCGGCACGTCGGCCGGCACGCAGGATTTCGACTCGGTGGAGGACACCGACGTTGCCGTCATCATCGGCGCCAATCCAGCCTCCGCCCATCCGGTCTTCGCCTCACGCCTGAAGAAGCGGCTGCGCCAGGGCGCCAAACTGATCGTGATCGATCCGCGCCGCACCGAAATGGTGGAATCGCCGCATGTGAAGGCGCTGCACCTGCCTCTGATGCCCGGCACCAACGTTGCCGTCGTGACCGCGCTGGCGCATGTCATCGTCACCGAGGGGCTCGTCAACGAAGTCTTTGTGCGGGAGCGCTGCGACTGGAGCGAGTTCGAGGAATGGGCGGCGTTCGTTGCGCAGCCGAAGCACAGTCCGGAAGCGACCGCGATCCTGACCGGTGTCGATCCCAAGGATTTGCGCGAAGCCGCCCGGATCTATGCCACCGGCGGCAACGGCGCGATCTATTACGGCCTCGGTGTCACCGAGCACAGCCAGGGCTCGACCACGGTGATCGCGATCGCCAACCTCGCGATGGCGACCGGCAATATCGGCCGTTCCGGCGTCGGCGTGAACCCGCTGCGCGGCCAGAACAACGTGCAGGGCTCGTGCGACATGGGCTCGTTCCCGCACGAGCTGCCGGGCTATCGCCACATCTCCGGCGATGCCGTGCGCGACCAGTTCGAGGCGCTGTGGAACGTCAAGCTCAACCCGGAACCGGGCCTGCGCATTCCCAACATGTTCGACGCCGCGATCGAAGGCTCGTTCATGGGCATCTATGTGCAGGGCGAGGACATCCTGCAATCCGATCCCAACACCAAGCACGTGGTGGCCGCGCTGTCCGCGATGGAATGCGTGATCGTCCACGACCTCTTCCTGAACGAGACCGCGAACTACGCCCATGTGTTCCTGCCCGGCTCGAGCTTCCTGGAAAAGGACGGCACGTTCACCAACGCCGAACGCCGCATCCAGCGGGTGCGCAAGGTGATGTCGCCGAAGAACGGCATGGCCGACTGGGAGGTCACGATCGGCCTCGCCAAGGCGATGGGCTATGACATGCCCTACAATCACCCGTCCGAGATCATGGACGAGATCGCCGCGCTTACGCCGACCTTCACCGGGGTCTCCTACGCCAAGCTCGACGAACTTGGCTCGGTGCAGTGGCCATGCAACGAGAAGGCGCCCGAGGGCACGCCGGTGATGCATATCGACGGCTTCGTCCGCGGCAAGGGCAAGTTCATCGTCACCGAATATGTCGCAACCGACGAACGCACCGGTCCCCGCTTCCCGCTGCTGCTCACCACCGGCCGCATCCTCAGCCAGTACAATGTCGGCGCGCAGACCAGGCGCACCGAGAACGTGGTCTGGCATGCCGAGGACCGGCTGGAGATCCACCCCCATGATGCCGAGCAGCGCGGCGTGCGCGACGGCGACTGGGTGCGGCTGACGAGTCGCGCGGGCGAGACCACGCTGCGTGCGGAGATCACCGACCGCGTCTCGCCCGGCGTCGTCTACACGACCTTCCATCACCCGGATACGCAGGCGAACGTGATCACCACCGACTATTCGGACTGGGCGACCAATTGCCCCGAATACAAGGTCACGGCGGTGCAGATCTCGCCGTCGAACGGTCCGTCCGACTGGCAGAAGACCTATGATGCGCAGGCGCGGCACTCCCGCCGCATCGCCCCGGCCGAGGCGGCGGAGTAACGGCATGCACGTGCCGGTCCAGGCCATCGACCGCGAAATCTGGCGCGACGGTGTCGCGTCGGAAGGAACGCGGCTGATCCCGGAGGAGACGCCGCTGGCGCTGACCTACAACGGCGGCACCTATGCCGTCATGATGGGCACGCCGCAGAACCTCGAAGACTTCGCCGTCGGCTTCAGCCTCGACGAGGGCATCATCGAATCGGTCGACGACTTCAAATCGCTCGAAGTGGTTCGCCTCGACGACGGCATCGAGCTGCGCATGTGGCTCTACGAAGAAAAAGCCGCGCGCATCAGCGAGCGCCGACGGCACATTGCCGGCCCGACCGGTTGCGGCATCTGCGGCATCGACTCCATCGCGGAGGCCGTGCGGCCTGCGGCCGTGGTGCCGCTGGGACAGACTTTCACGCCGCAGCAGGTCATGGCGGCGATGCAGACCATCGCTCCCCTGCAATCGATCAACATACAGACCCGCGCGGTCCACGCCGCGGCCTTCTGGTCGCCGTCAAACGGCATCGTCGCCCTGCGCGAGGATGTCGGCCGCCACAACGCGCTCGACAAGCTCGCCGGCGCGCTGGCGCGCAGTCGGACGGAGGCGAGCGGCGGCCTGGTGCTGCTGACGAGCCGTGTCTCGGTCGAGATGGTGCAGAAGACGGCCGCCATTGGCGCGCCCGTGCTGGTCGCGGTCTCCGCACCCACCGCACTCGCGGTGCGCACCGCGGAAGCTGCGGGCATCACGTTGATTGCGATTGCCCGCAGCGACGGGTTCGAAGTGTTCACGCACCAGGGCCGCATCACGGCTCGTCGCGCCCAGGAGATCATCGATGTCGTCGCCTGACCGCCTCGTCTACATGGCCAACCAGATCGGCACGTTCTTCCGCAGCCAGGGCCACGACAAGGCCGTGCCGGGGATCGCCGAGCACATTAAGAAATTCTGGGACCCCCGGATGAAGCGCGCGATCTTCGCGCATCTCGACGCGGGCGGCGCGGGCCTGGAGCCGAACGTGCGCGAGGCCCTCACGTCGCTGAAACAGACTGCTTCCCTTCCAGGAGCGCGCTGAACACGCGTCGCACCTCGCCCTGCGTTTCCTTGACGCGGGCCTCGAGCGACGAGAAATCCGGCGCGTCGCCGGCGCGCGCCATCACGCGCTGAAGGTCGGTGCCGGCGGTCTCCGGCTTGAATCGATCGCTGACACAGAGCCGCAGGATCTGCGTGAGGTCATGGTAGAGGCGTGCGGCGGCACGCAGGATCTCCGCCTCCGACTGCGGCAGCACGCCGAGCCTGGCGGCGTTATCCAGCACCTGCATCGTACCGACGTCGAGAATATCCGGCTTGTCGTGGGCGTGCACGAGTTGGAGATATTGCGCGATGAAGTCGATATCGACCATGCCGCCGGCGGCGTATTTGAGATCCCAATGGTCGCTCTCGCCCTTTTCCTGCGCGATGGCGCGCCGCATGTCGGCGACGTCGTTGGCGACGACGGCGCGGTCGCGGCGGCGCGTCAGGACATCACGGATGATGCGCTCGATCCGCTCACGGAATGCATCCGATGAAGACACCACGCGCGCCCGGGTCAGCGCCATATGCTCCCAGGTCCAGGCCTCGTTGGCCTGGTAGTCCGCAAAGGAGGCAAGACTCGACGCCACCGGGCCGGCGCGCCCGGAGGGGCGCAGCCGCATGTCGATCTCGTAGAGCACACCGTAATTGGTGCGCGTGGTGAAGGCGCTGATCAGGCGCTGGGTGAAGCGCGCGAAGTAGTGCGCGCCATGCAGCGATTTTGGCCCGTCCGAGTCCGGGGCCTCGTTGTCGAAATCGTAGAGCAGGATCAGGTCGAGATCGGACGACGCCGTCATCTCGCGGCTGCCGAGCCGACCCATCGCGATAATCGCGGTCTCCTGCCCCTTGATGCGGCCGTGCTGGGCGGCAAAGCGCTCGGCAACGAGACCATGCACGGTATGGACGATGCCCTCGGCGACGTCCGCAAAGGCCGTGCTCGCCTGTTGCGCCGAGACGGTGCCGGAGAGGATGCGCGTGCCGATCAGGAACAGACTCTCCTGCCCGAACAGGCGCAGGCGATCGAGGAATTCCTCATAGGAGCCGGCGTCGCGCACCGTCGCGGCCAGTCGCGCCGACAATTCCTGCTTGTCCGGCATCGCGCCGAAGAAGCGCGGATCGATCAGGCCGTCCATGAGCTGCGGCTTCCGCGCCAGCATCTCGCCGAGCCGCGGCGCCGCGCCAAGCACCAGCGCCACCAGTGCGACGAGATCGCGGTTTTGGGCGAGCAGTGTGATCAGCCGGCCGCCAAGCTGGAGCGCCCCGAGGAAATGATCGAACGTCACGACGGCGCGATCCGGCTCCTCGGCATGCGCGAGGCCGTCGATCAGGGCCGGCACGAAGTCGACGAAGGCACTTCGCGTCGCCTCGTTGCGGAACGCCCGGTAGTCGCCGGTGATCCAGTCGCGCAGGGTCTGGGCCACTGCGGCCGGCTTCTTGAAGCCGAGCGTCGTCAGATATTGCAGCAGGCGCGGATCATCCGGGCCTGCACTGTAGTCGAGCGCCGGCAGCTTTGCTGTGCCGGTCGGATCATCGCCCTCGAACAGCTTCTCATAATGGCCCTGGACGATCTCGAGTTGCCGCAACAGATCGCGCGCGAAGGCTTCGCGATCCGGATAGCCGAAGAAGCGCGCAAAACGCTCGACCGCTTCCTTGTCGTCGGGCAGCGCATGGGTCTGCTCGTCAGCGATCATCTGGAGACGATGCTCGACCCGGCGCAGGAATTCGTACGCAATGGTCAGTTCATCGCGCGCGGCGAAAGTGATCCAGTTGTTGGCCGCGAGCACATTGAGCGCGGCGAGCGTCGGCCGCACCCGCAATTCCGGATGGCGGCCGCCGGCAATCAGCTGCTGCGTCTGCGCGAAAAACTCGATCTCACGAATGCCACCGCGGCCGACCTTGACGTTGTGGCCTTCCACCGCGATCTCGCTCTGGCCGCGATACGTCTGCATCTGCCGCTTCATGTCGTGCACGTCGGTGAGCGCGGCGAAGTCGAGATGCTTGCGCCAGACGAAGGGGGCGATCTCGGCAAGCAGCGCCTCGCCCGCCCCGGGATCGCCGGCGCACGCGCGTGCCTTGATCATTGCGGCGCGCTCCCAGGTGCGCCCTTCGCGTTCGTAGTAATGCAGCGCGGCGTCGCGGGAGATCGCCACCTGGGTCGAGGACGGATCCGGACGCAGCCGCAGATCGACGCGGAAGACGTAACCGTCATAGGTGCGCTGCTGGAGGATGCGCGCCATGCCTTGCGTCACCCGGACGAAGAACGGCTGCGGCTCGATATCGGGTGCGAGCGTCGTGTTGTCGGGATCGAAGAACACGATGAGGTCGATGTCGCTGGAATAGTTCAGCTCGCCGGCGCCCATCTTGCCCATCGCGAGCACGATCAGGCCGCAGCCCGCTTCCGGCGCCTCGGGATCGGGCGGCAGGATTTTCCCACGTGCGGCTTCCTGCCGCAGTTGGTACCGCAGCGCCGCCTGCACCGAGGACACCGCGACATCGGTCAGCGCCGCCGTCACCCGCATCACCGGCCAGACCCCGCCGATGTCGCATAGCGCGATCAACAGCGCGGCCTCCGCCTTCATGCGGCGAAGCAGACGCATCACCTCGGCTTCGTCGCCAGCTGCAAGCACCGCGTCCCTCGCCTCCGCGATCAACGCGGCGAGATGCGCATCCGGATCGCATGCAAGCAGCCGGATCAGGCGCGGCGCATCAGCGCGCGCCAGATCGAACAGGTACGGCGAGAATTCCGCTATGCCGGCCAGAATATCCCGCGCGAAGGGATGCACTAGCAGCGCGTCGAGACGCGCTGACTGTGCCGGCTCGAGCTCGGCCAGCCAGCTTTCAAAGCGTCGGTCGTCGGTTGTGGAAGCGGCAATATGGGGAGCCTCCGCGAAACGCGCGGCCAGGCCCTCACCATGCTTGTCCGCGTTTCCCGGCGCGGAGTGGTTCATGCCACCTTCTGTGGCACATCCGGCATTGGAGGAGCAACCCTGTCGCCGGCACCGGCGCGCGCCGGCAGCACCAGCGTGGCGACGAGACCCGGATGGGCATCGCCCAGCCGCAATTCTCCGCCATGAAGCGTGGCAACTGCGGAGGCCAGGCTGAGGCCAAGGCCGGAGCCGGGCAGCGTGCGGCTGGCCTCTAACCGCACGAATCGCTCGACGGCATGCTTGCGGTCGCCTTCGGGGATGCCGGGGCCGCGATCGGTGACGCTAAGCAGCACCTGATCGCCCTCGCGCTTGGCCTCGATCGTGATCTGCCTGCTGTCCATGCTGACCACGGTTCCCGCCGGCTGCGCAGCCGGCTTGCCGTATTTGATCGCGTTCTCGACCAGATTGGCGAGCGCCTGGCTGATCAGTTCGCGGTTGGCATGAACCGGCGTCGGATCGGCCTTGACCTTGAGGGTCATGCCGTCATCTTCCGCGAGCGGCTCGTAGAGCTCGTGGATGCCGCCCGCAACTTCAGCTGCGTCGAAATCATCCATGTTGCCGCGCGCCTGGCCGGACTCCGCACGGGCGATCATCAGCAGCGCGTTGAAGGTGCGGATCAGGCCGTCGGATTCCTCGATGGTCCGCTCCAGCGCGGCACGGTAATCGGCTTCGCTGCCCGATTTCGCCAGCGCCTCCTCGGCGCGGTTACGCAAGCGCGTCAGCGGCGTCTTGAGATCGTGCGCGATATTGTCGGAAACTTCCTTCAATCCCGCCATCAGTGCCTCGATCCGCTCCAGCATGGCGTTGAGGTTTTCGGCAAGACGGTCGAGCTCGTCGCCGCTGCGTCCCACCGGCAGGCGCCCGCTGAGATCGCCGGTCATGATGCGCTGCGCGGTGCCGGTCATGGCGTCGATGCGCCTCAGAACCCTGCGCGCGACGAAGACGCCGCCGCCGAGGCCGAGCACCACGACGATCAGGATCGACCATTGCGCGGCCTTCGCGACGATGCCGAACAGGCGCCGCCGCTCGTCGAGATCGCGGCCGATCAGGAGCCGGAAGCCGTTCTCCAGTTCGGTGACGCGCACCAGCGCGCGATGATCGCGTTCGTTGCCGTCCTCGATCCGCCGGTAGGCCGTCTCCGTCCAGCCGCGCGTTGCCATCACGCCCGGTGCCAGCGAGCCGACATTGCCGGCAACCGCCTGCCCGGTCGGCGTGGTCACGAGGTAGAGGTTGGCGCCCGGCCGCAGCGCGCGATACTCGATCGCGCGCACGAGGCCGAACAGGCCGCGCCTCCCGTAGATCTCGTTGATTTCAGAGGTCTCGGAATTGACCGTCTGCGTGATCTCTTCGGTGATCAGCCGCCGCGTATTCCACGCGAAATAGCCCAGCAGCGACGCCGCGAAGATCCCGAACAGGAACAGGTAGACCAGCGTCAGCCGGAATGCCGTCGTGCGGATGAGTTTACCGAATGCCGTCACGGATCATGTACCCGGCGCCGCGGATCGTGTGCAGCAGCGGCCGCTCAAAACCCTTGTCGATCTTGGAGCGCAGCCGCGAAATGTGCACGTCGATCACGTTGGTCTGCGGATCGAAGTGATAGTCCCAGACATTTTCCAGCAGCATGGTGCGTGTCACCACCTGGCCGGCATGCTTCATCAGATATTCGAGCAGACGGAATTCGCGCGGCTGCAGCGTCAGCTCGTCCTTGCCGCGGGCGACGCGATGGGACAGCCGGTCAAGCTCGAGGTCGCCGACGCGATAGAGCGTGTCCTCGGCCGGGCCGCCGCGGCGGCGCGACAGCACCTCGACGCGGGCCAGCAGCTCGGCGAAGGAATAGGGCTTCGGCAGATAGTCGTCGCCGCCGGCGCGCAGGCCCTTGATGCGGTCGTCGACCTGGCCGAGCGCCGACAGAATCAGCACCGGCGTAGTGTTCCCCTTGTCGCGAAGCAGACCGATCAGCGACAGGCCGTCGCGCTTGGGCAGCATGCGGTCGACCACCAACACGTCGTATTCGCCGTTCTCGGCCATGGCGAGGCCTTCCTCGCCGTCTGCGGCGTGGTCGGCAATATGTCCGACCTCGCGAAACGCCTTCACGAGATAGTCGGCGGATTCGCGGTCGTCTTCGATGATGAGGAGGCGCATCGTGCGTTCGGCGGCGGTCAAGGGGTCAACCTTCTCTGAACATGGCGCGAGCGGCAATCGCATGCAAGCCGGGCAAATGGGACATGGGTAGGCAAAAAGGCGGGCGGTGAAGCTGGGGGGACCTCACCGCCCTAGGCCTTCCGACGGAGGGGGGCGTATTCCACCGGAAGGTAGACTGGGGAAGCGAACGTTACGCTGCTCCCCCGAAGGGCGTCGGCGGCGGGGGCGACTGATGCCGGCGACACCCCTCATCTCGTAAGCCTCCTGAAGGCTCAGCCCTTGGCGATGGGCACGGCGACGAAGCGCGACTGACCGCCGCTCTTCACACGCATCAGGACGCTGTTCTTGTTGTCGGTCCGCGCCGTGTTGATGGCTTCGCGGACGTCGCCGGCGGTGCTCACGCTCTTGCCGCCGACTTCCAGAATCACGTCGCCTTCCTTGAAGCCGCGTTCGGCCGCGGCACTCTTCGGATCGACTTCGGTGACCACGACGCCTTCCTTGCCGGCGCCGGCCACCGAGTCGGCGGGCGCAACGGTCATGCCGAGCTTGGGCACGTCGGTGCCACGGCTTGCACCCTTGCCGCTGTCCTTGTCGGTGTCGGCCTTGGCCTCGACCGTGTTCGGCAATTGGCCGAGCGTAAGGTTCACGACCTTGTCCTGGCCCTTGTGCAGCACGTTGAGCTTCACGGTGGCTCCGGGCGCCAGTCCGCCGATGGTGCGGGCGAGCTCGCGGGCGTCCTTGACGGCTTCGCCGTTGACCGAGGTGATCACGTCACCGGACTCGATGCCGGCCTTGGCAGCCGGACCGTTCGCCTGCGGCTCCGCCACCAGCGCGCCTTCGGCCTTCTTCATGCCGAGGCTGTCGGCGATGTCGGACGTCACCGGCTGGATCTGCACGCCGATCCAGCCGCGGCTGACGGAGCCCTTGTCCTTGAGTTGAGCAACCACCGTCTTCACGGTGGAGGCCGGGATCGAGAACGCGATGCCGACGCTGCCGCCGGAGGGCGAGTAGATCGCGGTGTTGACGCCCATCACTTCACCGTTGGTGTCGAAAGCCGGACCGCCGGAATTGCCCTTGTTCACGGGCGCGTCGATCTGGATGAAATCGTCATAGGGGCCGTTGCCGATATCGCGACCGCTGGCCGAGACGATGCCCGCGGTCACGGTGCCGCCGAGGCCGAACGGATTGCCAACCGCGAGCACCCAGTCGCCGATCCGCGGCTTGCCGTCGGCAAGCTTTGCGAACGGGAAGTTGGAGCTGCCCTCGACCTTGATCAGGGCAAGGTCGGTGCGCTGGTCGGTTCCGATCACCTTGGCTGTGTAGGTCTTGCCGTCGTCGGTGGTGACCTCGACCTTGTCGGCGCCGTCGACCACGTGGTTGTTGGTCACGGCAAAGCCGTCAGCCGAGATGAAGAAGCCGGAGCCCTGGCCCTGCACGACGCGGCCACGACCACCGCCACCCTTCTGGCCCGGGAAGCCATCCGGACCGCCGAAGCGGCGGAAGAAGCGCTCCATCGGCGAGCCCGGCTGGAACGGCGAGGAGGAATCATCGCCGTCATCGTTGCTCGCGATCTTTTCCTTGATGTTCACCTTCACCGAGATCACCGACGGCTTCACGCGCTCGACGATGTCGGCGAAGCCGATCGGACGCTCGACCTTGCGGACCTCGTTGTTGACCTGCGCATGCGCCGGGCTCGACAACAGGTCGCTCGGCGAGGTCGACGGGCTGAAGCCGTGGACGGCGATGCCGAGGCCTGCGACGACCGAGGCCATCAGCGCGATCCTGCGCGCGGAGAAAATCGAGCGGCGCGGCTGCCGATATGACGGAAGGTTGGTGAGGTCGGGACGGTCAGTCATGCAGAGATCTCCAGGGCCTTGAAATCCATTTGGTGCCGGATGGCAGCACCTTACGGTCCTGAAGATGGGGTCTCCCGCCTTACCGCGCGCTGGCGGGGGGGTTAAACTTTTGTAATGAACGGCGACGCCGATGCGGCCGTTTATCGCAGCGCGAAAATCGTGGTGTGACAGGAACTTAATCGAGTTCCCGAGATCGGCGCATACCCGCGTATTTCGTGGCCTCAGCTCGCCCTGACGCTGACGATGAATTCGTCCACTTCGCGCTTCAGGGTCTCGGCCTGCCGCGACAGGTCGACGGCGGAATCGCGCGCTTCGGCGGCCATGCGCCCGGTCTCCGCCGAGGTCGAGGTGATCTGGACGATGTGATTGGAGACGTCGAGCGTTCCGTGTGCGGCGTCCTGCGCGCTGCTCGTGATGTCCTGTGTGGCATTGCGCTGCTGGGCGGTGTCGACCTCGATGCCGGACATGATCGACGAGATCTCCGACAGGGTCTTCGAGATCCCGTCGATCGCGCCGCGCGTCTCCGCGGTGATCCCCTGGATGCTGGCGACGTGCGAGGTGATCTCTTCCGTCGCCTTGCTGGTCTGGTGCGCGAGGCTCTTCACCTCGGAGGCGACCACGGCAAAACCCTTGCCGGCCTCCCCTGCCCGTGCCGCCTCGATGGTTGCGTTGAGCGCCAGCAGGTTGGTCTGCGAGGCGATCGCCTGCACGAGCTGCACGACCTCGCCGATCTTGTCGGCGGCGTCCGACAGCGTATGGATGGTGTCGCGGCTCTTCTCGGCCTGGGACGCCGCGCCTTCGGCGCGCTGTGTCGCGTCGGTGACGCGGCGGCTGATCGTGCCGATCGAATTCGTCATCGCTTCGGCCGAGCCCGCGACCGTCTGGACGCTGACGCTGGCCTGGCTCGCCGCGCTCGCGACCGCACTGGCCTTCGTGCTGGTGTCGTTGGCCGTCCGCGACAACGTCTCCGCGTTGCTCTTCAGATGCACGGCCGACGACGCCACGCTGTCGACGACACCGGCGACGAGATCGTTGAAGCGCTTGATGCGGTCGTCGAGAAATTGCGAGCGCTCGGACTGATGCTGCGCTTCGCGCAGCTGCTGCTCGGTGAGCCGGCGCCGCTCGATCCCGTTGGTCTTGAACACCTCCAGCGCTCCGGCGAGCAGGCCGATTTCGTTGGTGCCGCCGAGGCCGGGAACGGATGTCTCGAACTTCTGGTCGGCGACCTCGCGCATGGCATGCACGATCGCCGCCAGCGGGCTGAGGATGCCGTTGCGAACGGCGAACCAGGTGGTGAGGCAGATCGCGACGGCGACGACCGCGATCACGCCGCAGGCCATCAGGAAATAGGAGAACGCCGCCTGCGCCTGCTGGTAGATCTGCATCGCGTGGTCGCGCGCGGGGCCGCTCAGCGCTGCGAAATCCGACGACAGGCTGGTGATCTCGTTATTGAGATAGAGCACCGCGACGAAGCCGGTGCCGCCGCCGATGCCCAGCAGGAACAATAATGCTGCGACGACGGCGCCGACCAGGAAGCGGATCGTCAGATTGCTGTTCGTGAACATCGGGGAGACTCAGAGTCAGGGATCGAATCTTCCGCCAAGCTTCCAGATAAAGGTCAACATAGCGTGAAAACAGGCCATCGCAGGCGGTCTACGTATCATTACGTAGGCGCGAACGGCGTCACGCAGCTAGGAAGATTTGGCTTCGTCCGACATCAACGCGGCGAGCCGCGTCTCCTCCTCGGGCGAAAGCGGCGGCGCTGGTACGTCTGCACCGCTTCTTGAACGGCGACGGATCTGCAGCCAGAGCGCCAAGCCGCCGCCGATCAGCAGCAGCGGCGCGAGCAGCCACAGCAGCACAGTCTGGCGCTCGAAGCGCGGCTTGAGCAGTACGAATTCGCCATAGCGCGCGACAAGGAAGTCGAGCACCTGCGAATTGCTGTCGCCGGCGGCGATGCGCTCGCGCACCAGCAGGCGCAGATCGCGCGCGAGCGGCGCGTCGGAATCGTCGATCGATTGGTTCTGGCAGACCATGCAGCGCAGCTCGCGCGACAGGTCGCGCGCGCGGACTTCCTTGGCGGGATCCGACATGATCTCGTCGGGCTGCACGGCGTACGCCACCGGCATGGCCAGCAGCATCAGCGCGACGACCGCAAGCATCATCCGCCGCATCGGATCACTCCGCTGGCTGGAGGCGTTGCTTGGCCCGCGCCGGTTTCGGCGCGCCGACCCGCAAGCGTCGGTCGGACAGCGACAGCACGCCGCCGAACGCCATCAGCACCGGTCCCCACCAGATCAGCAGCACCAGCGGCTTGTGATAGATGCGCACCGCAATGGCGCCCTCCGCGTTTGCATCGCCGAGCGAGACGTAGAGCTGGCTTGCGCCGCGCGTCAACAGCGCGGCCTCGGTCGTCGAGGAACCGCGCGTGGTGAAGCTGCGCTTGGAGGGCGTCATGACGCTGACCGTCTGGCCGTCACGACTGACATTGAACTCGGCGATCATCTCGCGGAAGTTTGGCCCCTGACGTTGAAACAGGCCGTCCAGCTTGAGATCGTAGCCGGCGACATGGGCGACGTCGTTCTGCTTCATCGTCGCGATATATTCGCTGTTCCAGGTGGTCTCGCAGACGATCCCGATCAGCGCGACTCCGAGGCCGGCATGCGCGAACGCCGTGCCCCAGGCCGAGCGCGGCAGGCCGCGGGCGCGATGCAGCGCCGTTCCGAACGGAAGTCGCACGAGACCGGTCCGCTCGACGATGTCGGTGACGGCGCCGGCGATAACGAAGACGCCAAGCCCGATCGCGAGCGGCGCGAGCGCGCTGCCGCCGCGCGTCCAGGCCCAGACAATGGCGATGACGACGAGGCCGGCAACGCCGGCCGCGAGCAGGCGCTGGGTGACGCCGAGCAGATCGCCGCGCTTCCACGCCAGCATCGGCCCGAACGGCACCGCCAGCAGCAGCAACGTGAACAGCGGGGCGAAGGTGAGATTGTAGAAGGGCGCGCCGACCGACATCTTGAAATCGGCCAGCAGTTCCATCGCTAACGGATAGAGCGTGCCGAACAGCACGACCGCGCAGGCCACCGTGAGCAGCAGATTGTTCAGCACCAGCGCGCCTTCGCGCGAGATCGGCGCGAACAGTCCCCCCTGCTTCAACGAGGTCGCGCGGCCCGCGAACAGCGACAGGCTGCCGCCGATGAACAGGCACAGGATCAACAGGATGAACACGCCGCGAGTGGGATCGGTGGCGAAGGCGTGGACGGACGTGATGACGCCCGAGCGCACCAGGAAAGTGCCGAGCAGCGACAGCGAGAAGGTCAGGATCGACAGCAGGATGGTCCAGACCTTCAGCGCATTGCGTTTCTCCATCACCAGCGCCGAGTGCAGCAGCGCCGTGCCGGCCAGCCACGGCATCAGCGAGGCGTTCTCGACGGGATCCCAGAACCACCAGCCGCCCCAGCCGAGTTCATAATAAGCCCAGTAGGAGCCCATCGCGATGCCGAGGGTGAGGAATATCCAGGCCACCAGCGTCCACGGCCGCACCCAGCGCGCCCAGGCCGCGTCGATGCGGCCTTCCATCAGCGCTGCGATGGCGAAGGAGAACGAGATCGAGAAGCCGACATAGCCGAGATAGAGCATCGGCGGATGCACGGCGAGGCCGATGTCCTGGAGCACCGGATTGAGATCGCGTCCCTCGACCGGCGGGTTGACGATGCGCAGGAACGGATTGGAGGTCACCAGGATGAAGAGATAGAAGGCGCTGGCGATCCAGGCCTGCACGGCCAGCACATGCGCGCGCAGCGACAGCGGCAGATTGTTGCCGAAGGCCGCAACCAGGCCGCCGAACAGCGCCAGGATCGCCACCCACAGCAGCATCGACCCTTCATGGTTTCCCCACACGCCGGTGATCTTGTAGAGCAGCGGCTTCATCGAGTGGGAGTTCTCGTAGACGTTGGCGACGGAGAAATCCGAGCTGACGTGCAACATCACGAGCGCGATGAACGAGGCGCCGACGAACAGCAACTGCGCCAGCGCGGTCGAGCGCGCCACGTTCATCAGCGCGGCATCGCGCAGGCGGGCGCCGATCAGCGGCACGACCGACTGGATCAGCGCCAGGGCAAGCGCCAGCACCAGCGCGTAATGTCCGGATTCAGCGATCACCGCACTGCTCCCTGCGAATTGCCCTGCGCCGTCGTTGCCGCCGGCTTGACGACATCAGAAGCTTTGGCGCCGTAGTCGTCCTTCCAGTGCCCCTGCTTCTTCAGGGCGTCGGCGACGTCCTTGGGCATGTAGGTCTCGTCATGCTTGGCGAGCACGGTATCGGCCTTGAATACGCCGTTGGCATCGAGCGCGCCTTCGGCGACCACGCCCTGCCCTTCGCGGAACAGATCCGGCAGGATGCCCTTGTAGGCGACGGGCAGCTTTGCGCCGCCATCGGCGACCTCGAATGTCACCGCAAGATTGTCGCCGCGGTGGAGCGAGCCGGGCTGCACCAGCCCGCCGAGGCGAAATCGTTTGCCCGGTTCGACGTGCTTCTCGGCGACCATGGTCGGGGTCGAGAAGAACACGATCGAATCCCTTAGCGCGTTGAGCACCAGCGCGGCCGCGAGGGCGAGCACGGCGAGCGAGCCGCCGATGATGGTCATCCGTCGCTGCTTGCGCGTCATGGCGTATCCGTTCCCTGCTGATCTCGTCGCAGCATCGTCATCCGTCGAGCCCGAGCGTCTTGAGGCCTTCGTTGAGTTGGCGCAGCCGCGCGGCGTCGTTGGCAACGGCCTGGCGGGCATCGCCCGATGCGCCCACCGCCTTGTCGCGATCGCCCATCACGAGATAGGCGCGCACCAGGCGCAGCCAGCCCTCGACGTCGTCGCCATTCTGCTTGAGGCGCGTGGCGAGGCGCTCGACCATGCCGCGCACCATAGCATTGCGATCCCCCTCGTTCATGTCCCTGGATGCGGCGAGGGTCTCGTCCGACAGCGCCGGCATCGTGCCGCCACCGACCCGCGCCAGCGAAGACTGCACCAGGGAACGCCACGGCGCATCCTCCGGCGCCTTCGCCAGCAGCGCGCGCCAGATGTTGGCGGCATCGTCCTTGCGGCCGTCCTGCTCGGCGGCGAGACCGAGGAAATAGTTTGCCTTGGGATCGTCGGCGTTGAGCGCATGTGCACGCTCGAATTCGCCCTTGGCTTCGGCCGTCACCACGCCATTTGCGGCGGCTGCGATGGCTTCGCCGAGATCGGAGCGGCGCTCGGCGCTCTCGCCATTGTAGGTGAGCGAGTTGCGATAGGCGCGCACCGCATCGTCGAAGCGGCCGAGCCGTTGCAATACCGGCGCGAGCACGTTCCAGCCGCGTCCGTCGGTCGGATTCTTTTCCAGATGTTGCTCGACCTGCACGACGAGGTTCTCGAGCGACTGCGCCATGCCCGACCCTGATCCGCGCTCCCGCTGCGCCAGCGGAAAGTCCTGAAGCCTGGGCGAGCCGAGCGGCATGTAGACACCGACCGCAACGAGCGGCAGGCCTGCGAGCGCCAGCACGGCCGCCGCACGGCGCCATTTGAGGCTCGACGTCGGCGTTTGCGCGGCCTCTGTGCCGGCTGCGGCAAGCAGCCTGCGGCTGATCTCGACGCGCGCGGCCTCGGCTTCGGGCGCGGCGATCAACCCGGCGGCGAGATCACGCTCGACCTCGGCCAGTTGGTCCTTGTAGACCGCAACCTCGCTGCCCTGCTTTTGCGCGCGTCCGCTGCGGCCGAGCGGCAAGAGCACGGCAAAAATCGCCGCGACCGTCATCAGCGCGAACACGAACCATAGCGTCATCTGGCAAGCTTCCGGCAGCGCGCCACCCGCGCCCACAGGTGGCTTTACACCACGGCCGGATGATGCGGCAATTGACAATTGTCAATTCACCGCGACCGCGCACAGTCCCGAAACAGTGAAAATCCAACGGCTTAGCCGATCTCGAAGTCCGCACTTTGCGCGGCGTCCTCGCCGTGACCATTGATGGCCTTCAGGAAGTACGTCCCTGGCGTGATTGCGTCCGGCAATCTGATGCGCAGCGCCCCGACCGGAACAGGGGAGGCAACCCTGGTGATCGTCTCAGGCAGCTGCCGACCGCTTGCCTTCTCGACCAACACCACCTTCGCGCCGGTCATCAGCCTTCGATATTTGGCAACAATAACGCGGTTTTCAATTTCGATGGAGCTGATAAGGGGTTTCATGCGCCCACAGATAGAAATTCCAAGACTTGCACGGAGACCGTAGGGCCCGCCACCGGCACCGTCAACCAGAAATTGTGATCACGAAAATATGCTCTTAAATCAACCGGCGCGCGACGATTTGCGCTCGCCTGTCGCCGCGTTCTCCGCGGCACGGCTCATCAGCGAGGCGTAATCGTCGCCGAACAGCACTTGGCAGAATCGGATCGCGGCCTGCACCTGCTGCTGCCGATAGGTGCGGATCTTGAGATCGGCGGCGCGCAGCGACTGCACCAGCTGCTCGGTCGACCGTTCCACATATTGCTGGAGGTCGGAATAGGTGCGCAGCGTCACCTCGTTGATCGCAAGCTCGCTCGCGTAGTTGCGGCAAGTCGCGACGAAATCGATCAGCGCCACGGTTTCCTCGACCTCGGTGCTGTCGATCCGCGCTCCCGGCGGAATCTCCTTCTCGGGGCGCTGGCGCAGGATGCGGCGCACGCGGCCGGGAACACTGTCGATCTCCGACTGCAGCGCGTTGGAAATGTCGGCGCGGATCGAGGTCAACTGCTTGCCCCAGGGGGAATCGTTGCGCAGGTCGAGTTCCGTGCGCAAGCCGCGCACACCGTCGTGCAGCGTCTTGAGGTTGTCGGCAACGTTGTCGAAATGGCCGCGCTTGATGTCCATGCGCAGGATCGCGGCCACGCAGGACAGATCGTGCAGGGCGATCGTGACGGCGGCGCCATAGGGCGTTGCCGCGACGCGGATCTCGTCGTCGGACGCCGCAATCTTGATGGCGAGGCGGATGATCTGCCACGGCGCGGTCATGCGCTGCACCACCATCGACAGCGCGAATGGCAACATTTGCGGCGTCTGGAGCACGGGAATATTGAGCGTGGCCGTCACCGACGCGATCTGGGCATCGCCGAAAACGCGCAGTGAGCGTGGCAGCTTCTCGTTCAGGGTGGCGATCGCTTCCCGGACCTGAAGCACCGCTCCGATCGAATAGAGATCCTCGATCACATTGGGCGGACCGACACGGGCGAGCGCGCGCGACTTATCGCCGCCGCCCGGTCCCGTCAGTTGGAAGATGGCGTCGGCGGCTACCGCCTGGAGTTTCAGCGCGAGGGCCTCGACCTGGCCGGCACTGTCGGCAGCCGGCATGCGCACCAGCGCCGCCTCGAATTCGCTGACCTTGTCCGGGGCGCCGTCGCGGCCAAGCCATTGCCAGATCGGGTGCAGCGATGAGCGGCGGATCTGGCCGACCCGGATCGGGGCGCCTGCCTCGACCAGGAACGGTTCCAGCACCTGGAACAGTAGCCGCGACAGATCGTCCGTGCGCGGCGGCGGGGCGTCATCGGCCTCCGTCTTGCGGACGATCTTGCGCAATTGCTCGAGTACGAGGGTCGCAACAGCCGTGTCCTGGCCGCGTTCGAGCGCGCGCTCGAACTCCCGCAGCAGCAGCGCCTGCGCCTGCGGCGGGAGCTGCGCGAGATATTCCCTCAGCCGCTCGGTCGATGTCTGGCTCATGCGCCCGGATAATGCATGGTAAAATGGCAGACGTGGGTGCGTCCTGCGCGATCATAGGTGGGACCCACTTAAGAAGCCGTTTAGGAAGTTGCCGCGAATGCCTGCGGTTTCGCCCCAATCGGACTCGCGCAGGCGAAATAGTCACGTCAGAACAAAGGATTATACTCCGGGCAGCACCAGCTCCGCCCGCAGCCCCCCGATCGGCGCGCCACTGAGCGAGAGGCTGCCGCCATAGAGCGCGGCAAGGTCGGTCACGATCGACAGCCCCAGCCCCGAGCCGGGCTTCGACTCGTCGAGCCGCTGGCCGCGCCGCGAAACCTGGGCGCGTTCCGCCTCCGACAGGCCGCGCCCGTCGTCGTCGACGATGATCCGCAGGCGCGGGCCGGCTCCGGCCTGCTGCGTCGCCTCCACCAAAACCTCGATGAAGACCCGCGTGGCCGCCCATTTGCAGGCGTTGTCGACGAGATTGCCGACCATCTCTTCCAGATCCTGCCGCTCGCCGCGGAATTTGGCCGACGGATCGGCGTTGGCCTCGACCATGATGCCGCGGTCACGGTGGATCTTCTCCATGGTCCGCCGCAGGGCCTCGATGGCGGGCGCAACCTCCGTCACGGTTCCGACCACCGAGACGCGCGCCGCGATGCGGGCGCGCTCAAGATGATGGGCGAGCTGGCTGCGCATCACGTCCGCCTGCTCCATGACCTTGGCCGCGAAGGGATCGGCGCCATGGGCGGCGGCCTCGTTGACGATCACCGAGAGCGGCGTCTTGATCGCATGGGCGAGATTGCCGACATGGGTGCGGGCACGCTCGACGATCTCGCGATTGGCGTCGATCAACGCATTTGTCTCGCGCGCCAGCGGCGCGATCTCGACCGGGAATTCGCCTTCGAGCCGCTCCGCTCGCCCGGAGCGGATGTCGGCGATGGATTCCGAGATGCGCTTGAGCGGCGCAAGGCCGAAGCGGACCTGGAACACCGTGGTCAGCAGCAGCACGATGCCGAGCGCGGTGAAGGTGCCGCCGAGATAGTAATCAAAACTCCGCGTCTCGTCGAAAATCTCGGTGTCGTCGCCGGCAACACTGACCAGATATTTGCCGTCGGCACCAAGATCGACGGGACGCTCGACCATGCGCAGATTCTGCCCCTCGGGCCCGTCGACATAGGCAAGGCGAATGCCGGCCGCAGTGAGCTCGCTGCCCTGCTCCTCCAGCTTCGGCAGCTTCTTGTCCCAGAGCGAGCGCGAGGAGCGCACCTCCGGCTTCTCCGTATCGGTCCGCGTGATCTGCCAGTACCAGCCGGACAGCGGCAGCTCGAACAGCGGCTCGCCGAGCGACTGGAACTGACGGTCCGGTGGCTCGTCGGGGGTGGCGACTTCGGCGATGAGTGTGCGCAGATAGAGATTGAGCCGGCGGTCGAACGCGCGCTCGGTGGCATTCCTGTAGACCGACGACAACACCACCCCGGTGATGGCCAGGATCACCACGAGCCACGCCGTCGCCGACAGGAACAGGCGATTGGCGAGAGAGCTGGCGGGCATCGGAATGATCCCGGGGGCGCGAGGCGGCAGGGCGTCGGTGGTCATGACGCGACCAAGGCCCCTGTTCGATCGCCCGTCAAGTCCGGACGCTTCAGGCGCCCGGCGCGGCCGGCGGGGTCAGCAGATAGCCGAGACCACGGACGGTCTGGATGATATCGACATCGAGCTTCTTGCGGATGCGGCCGACGAAGACCTCAATCGTATTGGAGTCGCGGTCGAAATCCTGGTCGTAGAGATGCTCGACCAGCTCGGTGCGGGACACGACGCGCCCCGAATGATGCATTAGGTAGGCCAGAAGCCGATATTCGTGCGAGGTCATCTTCACGGGATTGCCGGAGACACTGACCCGCCCGGTCCTGGTGTCGAGCGTGACAGGACCGCAGCTGAGTTCGCTCTGGGCATGGCCGGTCGAGCGGCGCAGCAGGGCGCGGATGCGCGCCAGCACCTCCTCCAGATGGAACGGCTTGGCGACGTAATCGTCGGCGCCGGCATCGAAGCCCTGCACCTTGTCGCTCCAGCGGTCGCGCGCGGTGAGGATCAGGACCGGCATGGTACGGCCATTGCGGCGCCAGGCTTCCAGCACCGAGATGCCATCCTTCTTGGGCAGGCCGATGTCGAGCACCACGGCATCGTAGGGCTCGTTGTCACCGAGAAAATGCCCTTCCTCCCCGTCGAAGGCGCGATCGACGACGTAACCGGCGTCGCTCAGCGCCTTGGTGAGCTGGCGATTGAGATCGGGGTCATCCTCAACGACGAGCAGGCGCACGCTTCTCTCCAGAATTAGACCGCATCAACTCCGGCAGAGATGAGCAATTCCGGCGTGAACTGAATATGAACGCGGGGAACCGGCGGCGTTACTTTTTGGTCATATACGACCTCTCGGGCGCCGACGCGACTGCGCCCGCCAGGCCGGCGGACGAACCGGCTGGCGGGCGCAATGTGCCGCGTGCCGCGGCGAGTCGGAAGGTCCGCCCTTCCCGTCGATGCGGGCCGTCAGGTCCGGAAGAACACGAACCAGATGACGGCAAGGATCAGGATGGCCAGCCCGGTCGAGATGGCGAGCAGGGCTGCGACCGACGGCCCGGGCTCGCCCGCGCGCGCTTCGGTCGCGGTCTCGACGATCTGATGCTGGTCTCGCGTGGTTGCCATGGTGACCTCAATCTCTGGCTGTCACGGTGGCAACGCCCGATCTGATGCGATGTTCCGATCTTTGCCGTTGGATCAGGCAGCAACCGGAGGCCTGGCGGCGGGTTAACGCAGTTGCAAGATTCCGCAGCGTGCCTTGCTATGATTCGCCGTTCCTCGATGGTATCCTTATAGGTCTGTGTCCCTGTTGCGTTTGGAGTAGCCCATGGCCCCCCGCGCCAATTGGAAGGGTTTTCTGCGTCTGTCGCTCGTGACCTGCCCGGTCGCGCTGTATCCGGCCACTTCGGATACGGAGAAGGTGTCGTTCAATCAGATCAACCGCAAGACCGGCCACCGGATCAAGTACCTCAAGGTCGACGCCGAGACCGGCGACGAGGTGACCTCCGAGGACATCGTCAAGGGCTACAAGGTCGACACCGACATCTATATCGAGGTCACCAAGGACGAGCTCGACGACATCGCGCTGGACTCGACGCACACGATCGAGATCGACGAATTCGTGCCGAAGACCGACATCGACAGCCGCTACCTGATCCGTCCCTATTATCTCGTACCGGATGGCAAGGTCGGGCACGACGCCTTCGCGGTCATCCGCGAGACCATCCGCAGCATGAACAAGGTCGCGATCGGCCGCGTGGTGCTGACCAACCGCGAGCACATCATCGCGCTGGAGCCGCTGGAGAGCGGCCTGATGGGCACGCTGCTGCGCTATCCCTACGAAGTGCGCAGCGAGAAGGAATATTTCGACGACATCCAGGACGTGAAGCTGACCAAGGACATGCTCGACCTCGCCAAGCATATCGTCGAGAAGAAGTCCGGCACGTTCGAGCCCGAGCTGTTCGAGGACCATTACGAGACGGCGCTGATCGATCTCATCAACAAGAAGCGCGCGGGCGCACCGATCGCAGCCAAGGTGACGCCGAAGAGCAGCGGCAACGTCATCAACCTGATGGACGCGCTGAAGAAGAGCCTCGCGAGCGAGAAGGACGCGCCCGCGGCCAAGGTCGCCAAAGGCAAGAAGCCGAAGAAGCGCGTCGAGGGCCAGCGCGAGATGCTGCTCCCGATCGCAGGCAAGGGCGGCAAGACGGCAGCCGCCAAGGAAGCGGCGCCCAAGGAAGCTTCGAGGAAGGCCGACAAGCCGGTGCGCACCGCGGCACGGGCGAAGAAGGCCGGGTAGACGCATCGCGTCTGCCATCGGACCGTGATGTCTCCCCTCGCCGATCGGCCGGCCTGACATGCCGTGGTCGACGGCATTCGACGATCCCGTTCAGATCGGCGGCAAGCGCAGACTGCTGACGCTGCAGCAGGCGGCAGACTACATCATGCAGCTGCCCGAGGACGCCCAGCACGAAGCCCACTGGCAGACCGCGATCGAGACCCTGATCCATGCGGCCGAGGCCGGCGGCGGCTGGCTGATGTTCGCCCGCATTGCGATGTTGCGGGCGCTGAACGCGGACGGACGGCACGGTGATCAATAGGCTCAACAATCGGTTAAGCGGCCCCGGCAAGGGTATTCCTACGGGAAACAAAATTAACCGCCGATTGCCGTTGCGCAGAACATGGTCGAACTCGCCGATCGAACCAGGGTTTGCACTCCGTGCAGCAGGACGTCAGAAAGAACTACATCAGCATCGTGAACGACGCGCCGGCGAACGAGCAGGCCGCGGACACGCTGGCGCGGTCGCGGCCGGGCGCTGTGAAGGATCTGGTCGATCGCCTGGCAGGCGCGCTGAAGCGACGCCTCCATGGCGCGGCGAGCCCCACGATCCGTCGCTGACGGGCTCACAAAGCACGTCAGCATGCCCGCTCCGCGATGGCCGGCCAATTTGAATCCATTTGGATCCATCGATGGAACCCAAATTTAATGAGTGCCATCGTATGAGGCGAAGGCGCGCATCTGCGGGCTCGATTGTTTTGGCGCGCCATAAAACTCTATTCGATCAATTTACCGGTCCGGAAACGACGCGGCCATGGATTTGGGCCGGATGAACAGGAGTTGGCAATGCGTTTGATTAGGTCTTTCCTTGCCGATGAGGCTGGCGCCACCGCCATCGAGTACGGCCTGATCGCCGCCGGCATTGCGCTTGCCATCGTGACCGTCGTGAACAACACGGGCAGCGCGCTCCTCAACAACAAATTCAACTCGATCAGTACGTCGCTGAAGTAGCGGCACCGAGGTTCGAAGCGAACCTGATCGTGCGCGTCGTCCAGGTCGCGCCGACCGCGCGACCATGATCTGCGTCAAGCGCATCGCGACTGCGGCGGTCTAGCATTGGCTAGCCCTCCCCGCCGGCGCCGTCCATGCAACCTGATCCCCACCGTCCCCAACTGAAGATTCGCCGCGTTCGCCTCGACACCGGCCGCGAGAACGTCGTCGTCATTTCGAGGCGATCCAAGGCGCTGCGCGCCGAGATCTTTCGCGGCTTCAGCCGCGTCGAGCTCCGCCTCAACGGCAAGGTGCTGCTGGCGACGCTGCTGATTACCGATGACGACACGCTGGCGGCCCACGACGAGATCGGGCTGTCCGAGCCTGCATTCCGCCGTTTCGCCGAACCGGCCGGCACGCTGGTCGCGGTCACACCCGCCTCTCCTCCCGAGAGCCTCGAGGCGGTACGCGCGAAGATCCGCGGCCGCACATTGAGCGAGGCCGAGATCCGCGCGATCATCGACGACCTCGCACATTATCGCTACTCCGACATGGAGATCGCCGCCTTCCTGATCGGCTCGGCGAGCTTCATCACCAGCGACGAGCTCCTGGCCCTCACCGGCGCGATGGCGCAGGTCGGCACGCAATTGACGTGGCCGGATCCGATCGTCGTCGACAAGCACTGCATTGGCGGCATTCCGGGCAATCGCACCTCGATGGTGGTGGTGCCGATCGTCGCCGCGCATGGCCTGCCGATCCCCAAGACCTCCTCGCGCGCCATCACCTCGCCCGCCGGCACCGCCGACACGATGGAGGTTCTGGCGCGCGTCAATGTCGGCGTCGAGGAGATGAAGGCGATCGTCTCGGCGTGCAACGGCTGCCTGATCTGGGGCGGGCACGTGAATTTGTCGCCGGCCGACGACGTCCTGATCTCGGTCGAGCGCCCCCTGAGCCTCGATACCCGCGAGCAGATGGTCGCCTCCATCATGTCGAAGAAAATCGCGGCGGGCTCGACCCATTTGTTGATCGACATTCCGGTCGGGCCGACCGCAAAGGTCAGCAGCGCCGTCGAGGCGATGCGGCTGCGAAAGCTGTTCGAATTCGTCGGCGACCGGTTCGGCCGCACGGTCGAGGTGATCACGACCGACGGCCGCCAGCCGATCGGCAACGGCATCGGGCCCGTGCTCGAGGCCAATGACGTAATGGCGGTGCTCGGCAACGATCCGGGCGCACCGCGTGATCTGCGCGAGAAATCGCTGCGGCTCGCCGCCCACCTGCTGGAATACGATCCGAAGCTGCGTGGCGGCGCCGGCTATGCGCGGGCGCGCGAACTGCTGGACAGCGGCGCGGCGCTGAAGCAGATGCAGAAGATCATCGACGCCCAAGGTCCCTCGACCTGCAGCACCGAGCTGGGCTCGCTCAGCTTCGACGTCAAGGCTGCGAGCGACGGCGTGGTGTCCGCGATCGACTGCCTGCGCCTCAATCGCCTGGCCCGTACCGCCGGCGCGCCGCTCGACAAGGGCGCCGGGATCCGCCTGTTCAAGAAGATCGGCGACCGGGTCGAGCAAGGCGAGCCGCTCTATCGCGTCTACACGTTCGACCGCCCCGAGCATGATCTGGCTGCCTCTGCGGCCGCAGAGCAGACCGGCTACATCGTCAACGGTCACGAGGCCCTTTTGGGCAAGGCGCCGTGAGCGCGATCTCGCTCCAGACCCTGCCCTTCGGCACCGATGCGGCCAGGCGCCTCGCGGCGCGGCTTGGCCTTGCCTGCGACGAGATCGCGCTGCACCGCTTTCCGGACGGCGAGCTGCGCGTCGCGGTCGCCCCAGTTGCAGACACCACCATCCTCTATACCCCGCTCGATCAGCCCAACGACAAGCTGATCGCCCTGTTGTTCGCCGCGGAGGCGCTGCGACGCGGCGGCGCGAAGCGGCTGGTGCTGGTCGCGCCCTATCTCTGCTACATGCGCCAGGACATCGCGTTTCATGCCGGCGAGGCCATCAGCCAGCACGCCATCGGCACGCTGCTTGCGACGACCGTGGACCGCATCGTCACCGTGGATGCGCACCTGCATCGAACCCCCGATATCGGCGCCGTATTTCCCGGCATCGAGGCCGCAAACCTGTCCGCAATGCCGGCGATTGCCGACGCGCTGGCGGCAGCCGGCATCGATCCCGCAACAATCGTCATCGGCCCCGATGCCGAATCCGAACCCTGGGTGAAAGACCTCGCGGGGCGGCTCGGCCTGCAGCATACGGTCGCGCGGAAGTTCCGGCGCGGCGATCGCTCCGTCGAGATCCATTTTGCCGATGCCGCGATACTGGCGGGGCGGCCGGCGCTGATGACCGATGATATCGTCTCCTCCGGAACGACGCTGATGGTCGCGGCGAAGGCGCTTAAAGCGCTGGGCGCGACCAGCATCGACGCGGTCATCACCCACGCGCTGTTTCCGCCTGCGATGGTCGCTGCATTCGCCGATGCCGGCATCCGGTCTGTTCGTTCGACCGACAGCGTGCCGCATCCAACCAACGCAATCGCGCTCGACGAGACCCTCGCGGCCGCCCTGCGGTCCGAACTGAGCAAGACCCCTTTGCCGGAGACGACACCATGAGCATCACCGTCCGATTTTGCGGCGCCGCCCGCACCGTGACCGGCTCGAGCTATCTGTTTCAGACGGCATCCGGCCGTTTCCTGGTCGATTGCGGCCTGTTCCAGGGACAGAAGACGCTCAAGGAGCTCAACTACGGCGCCTTCCCGTTCCGCCCCGCCGACATCGACGCCGTGCTGCTGACGCACGCGCATATCGACCACAGCGGGTTGCTGCCGAAGCTCGTGCGCGCGGGATTCGAGGGACCGATCCTGGCCACGCGCGGCACCATCGACCTCTGCTCCTACATGCTGCCCGATGCCGGCAGCATCCAGGAATCGGAAGTCGCGCAGCTCAACCGGCGCAACGCGGCGCGCGGCCGCAAGGAAGTGCAGCCGATCTACACGCAGGCCGACGCGATCGCCACGTTGCAATCGTTCCGTGCCGTCGACTACGAACGCTGGACCGACGTGATCCCGGGCGTCCGCGCCCGCTACTGGAATGCCGGCCACCTGCTCGGCTCCGCCTCGATCGAGCTCGAGATCGCCGAGCCGGGTTCGCCGCGTCCGCTGCGCGTGCTGCTGTCCGGCGACGTCGGGCCGGAAGCCAAGCTGCTCCAGCCCGACCCCGAGGCGCCTTCCGACCTCGACTATGTCATCTCGGAAGCGACCTATGGCGACCGGCTGCGTGCCGCCACGACACCTGCGCTCCGCAGGCAGCACCTCGCAGCCGAGGTGCGCGATGCGGCCGCCGCCGGGGGCGCGCTGCTGATCCCCGCCTTCGCGGTGGAGCGCACCCAGGAGCTGATCGTCGATCTGGTCGAGCTGATGGAGCATGGCGAGATTCCGACGGCCCCGATCTTCCTCGACTCGCCGCTCGCGATCCGTGCCACCGAAGTGTTCCGCCGACATGCCGCGAGCCTCGACCCGACCGTCGATGCCGAACGCCTGCTCAACTCGCCGCATCTCAAATTCACCGAGACGCCGGAGGAGAGCAAGGCGATCATGCGCCTGTCCGGATTTCACATCATCATCGCGGCGAGCGGAATGTGCGATGCCGGCCGCATCCGCCATCATCTGAAGCGCTGGCTCTGGAACGAGCGTGCGACCGTGCTGCTCGCCGGCTTCCAGGCCAACGGCACGCTCGGCCGCTTCCTCCAGAACGGCACCAAGGCCGTGCGGATCCAGGGCGAGGAAATCAGGGTCGCGGCGCGGATCCGCATGATCGACGAATATTCCGGCCATGCCGACGGCGCCGGAATGGCCAGCTGGATCGCGGCACGCCGCCCGATCGCCCGCGGCCTGTTCCTGGTCCACGGCGAGGAGGACGCCATCGCGGGGCTCGCCGAGCGCGTCGCCGAACGCATCGTTCCCGCGGCCAAGGTCTACCAGCCGATGCTGGACGACATCTATGAACTCGCCGCGCCCGAACCGCGCGTGCTCGACGTCGACCATCGCCGGCGGCTGGCGCCGGAGGCCGTCACCCATCTCGACTGGCACAATGAAATGTCCGAACTCGTGCTCGACATCAGCGATAGGGTCGCAGCCGCCGCCGACGATCGCGCCCGCGGCGTCATCATCCGGAGGCTGCGGCGCGCGCTGGAGGAGAAGGCATAGCCTCTCGCAATGACGGAGGTTGGAACGGACGACATCGCTCACCAAAACGCGTTCTCACTTGCAGACGCACCTTCGACCTCGCGGCTTGTTTCGCCCGAGCTTTGCTTCGTTGCGTCGCCCTGATGAGAACAAGGGCGCAGGGAAAGGCCGGGCGCCGGCTGGCACCCACAGTCCCGCGTGTGCTGGAGAACGCGCACGGGGCGGACGACAGGTGTGCCGGTCGCCCGGCCTTCCCTGCGCGATGGTTTGAACGGTGTCCTTCGCGCTCTCCTCGGGGAGCGATGCACTATTGCCCCCGTCGCCCCTACGGATGACTGATGCGCGCGCCGGTTGGCCGCCACATCACCGCAGGACTTGACGCACAGACCCCGGGCGTCAGGACCACACGACTTCTCCGTCCGCGCACATTCCCGCCCGCAATCCCCGACGGCTGGCGTGCGCTCGCCGTCGAGGCCGAACAAGAACGCTGTCAGCGCCGTGTCGTACCGCGCAGGCGGCTGCTCACGGAATGTCCGCCCTGCAACCAACCTCGCGCGCCGCCGCCGTCGCGGCCACCGCATCCCTGCCCGCGTCTCGTGACGATCGCGAAACGCCCTTGTGGCGGGCGGGATGGCGCGATACATACGATAAAACCGAATTTCTGTAAATACGAATATTTTATGAAGGCGATATTGACCCAGAGCTGGCGTGTTTCGCCCGAGGCAACGCAACGAATTGTAGCCCAGCTTGCGCCGCGTCCAACGGACTGGTCAACACGGCAATACCCGGAGGTCACGCCAAGTCATACCTACCAAGTAAAACCTAGCGCTTGTCAAACAAGGCGTCGTTGCGGGCGCGCCAAGCTGGATCCGCGAGCCATTTGTAGTCCTGATCCGGCATGACCGGAACCGTCTTCATGACGTCCTTCACGATCGGAAGAAAGAAACTCGATCGATCTTGTGTGACCTTCAGAGATCGAATCGGCACCACGATGCTGTCTTTTCCGGTGGTGAAGAAGCCACCCGATGCGATAATGGCGTAGTCGCGCCCGTCCTTAGTGCCAAAGACGATGTTCCGGACCTCGCCGACAATCTTGTCGTCGGAACTGCGGACTTCCGCCCCAATCATTTCGTCGGTCCTCAAACCGGGTGTCAGCTCGTCGATCCTGATCAACGGTTTCGCATCTTTCTTGCTCCGATTGCCCGAGGATGCTCCGCGCCTGATTTTGGGTTCAGTTGCAGCAATCTGCTTGTCGGCCTCTTCTTCATCGTTGTCGCCCAAAGACCCCATGGGCGGTCCAGCGATCAATTCCCGTATGTTGGCGAGAAGCCGCTCGCAATCCTCATGACGTCCATAAGACCGAAGCGTCAAAGCGGCATCCCTCAGGCTGCGAAGATCGCGCACGGACTGACTATTCGCCGGGCCGCGAAACCGTGGATTCTGCTGAATTGCCTCTTCAAGCCTGGCATCGGCGATCTCGCATTCAGCCGCCGCTTGAGTGGCTCCGATGGTGCCTATCACGGCAGCTATGAGCAAGGTCTTGAACATCTTCATAGCGCGCTGCCTGCCAAAATCTTGATTGAGGGAAACTGAACCGATAAATCGCAGCTAGCGGAGCAGCGTCAGCAAACGTGCCGACTAAAGAGCGATGCCAGGTCACTTCCCTTCAAACAGGGCAGGGCCACGTCTGGCCAGACCTGTTGCGAACAACTCAACGAGGGAGGAACGCACCTGGGGTCGATCTCCCTTGGCGAGAGAAAGAGCCTCACTGGCTTCACCCTTGGAATTAAGCTGCTGACACTTGGCGATCCCTGCGATTTGGGGGATCACCAACTCAACATCCCACATGGAACATCGTTCCTCTTTCTTGGCGACTTTGATTGCGGACGAACGAAGCTGTCGTCGCGCGCACGGATTACGCTTCGGTCCATGGGGGCTACGGCCTTTGACGGCCATGTGAGTCCTGATAGTCTTCAATATCGCATGGTGCGACGAGCCAATCTGTCAATCGATCAACCAGAGCTAATTGAAGGACGCCGATGAGACGCACGACGCTGTTGGCTTTTGGCTTCGTGGTTGTCGGCGTCTGGTCGCAGCACAGCGCGAGAGGACAGACTTCAGTCGCGCCGCCGGTTTCGCTTGCTCCGCCCAAAGCATCGCCACAAGCGGGCGCCAGGAATTCCCCTGCTGCGTCCGACCGGGTGTCGCCGACACCGGCGACCAGCGGGCTTCCAGCGGCGCCGAATCCAGCCGTCGACTATGATGGCTTGAGCTTCGACAACGCCGAAGACAATGACACGCCCAATCAGTCGACCGGCCTCAGGAGATCCGGTCTGGGCACAAGTGGTCCGGCGGCGCGGCAATCGATCGATCAAGAGGATGAGGCGCTGAAGCGGAAGCTGACGATCTGCAAGAGCTGCAAGTAGCGGCTAAACGTTCGCAGTGCATAGCTGACCAACGGCCGCCCTCACATGCCCGCGCTTTACGCCTCTCCAATTTCCTGATCCTCTTCTCCCCAACCAGCCGGATCAACCGGCCTGCGCCAGGGAGAGACGTTATGAAGCTCGGCACCGCCATTGCGGAAATCATGAAGCGCGAGGGGATCGAGATCCTCTGCGGCTATCCCGTCAACCATCTGATCGAGCACGCGGCGAAGGCGGAGATCCGGCCCGTCATGGTGCGGCAGGAGCGCGTCGGGGTGCACATGGCGGACGCGATCTCGCGGGTGACGTCGGGACGCACGATCGGCGCGTTCTGCATGCAGCATGGGCCCGGCGCAGAGAATGCGATGGGCAGCGTCGCGCAGTGCTTCGGCGAATCCGTGCCCGTGCTGGTGCTGCCGATGGGCTATCAGCGCCGGCTGGCGCACATCGAGCCGAACTTCAATTCCAGCGAGGCGATGAAGCCGTTCTCGAAGTCGTCGGAGCCGATCATCCTCGCGGCCGAGGTCACCAACATCTTCCGCCGCGCCTTCACCAAATTGAAGAACGGCCGCGGCGGGCCTGTGATCGTCGAGATCCCCGCCGACATGTGGAACGAGGAGGTGCCGGAGCCGCTGGACTACACGCCGGTGCTGCGCACCCGTTACGGTGCCGACCCTGTTCATGTGAAGGAGGCAGCCAACCTGCTGGTCAACGCCAGGCGGCCGGTGATCTATGCCGGACAGGGCGTGCATTACGCGCAGGCCTGGCCGCAATTGAAACGGCTTGCGGAGCGGCTGGCGATCCCGGTCACCACCAGCCTCGGCGGCAAATCGTCGTTCCCGGAGACCCATCCGCTCTCGCTCGGCTCCGGCGGCCTCGCGGTGCCGCGCGCGGTGCCGAAATTCCTCGCCGAGGCCGACGTCATCTTCGGCATCGGCTGCTCCTTCACCGAGACAAGCTTTGGCATCGCGATGCCGAAGGGCAAGACGATCATCCATTCCACGCTCGATCCCAACCATCTCAACAAGGACGTCGAGGCGAAGATCGGCCTCGTCGGCGATGCCGGCCTCGTGCTCGATGCGCTGCTGGAGGAGATCGGCAAGACCGTCACCGCGAACCGCGATGCATCGGCCGTCGCGGCGGAGATCGCGGCCTCGCACGAGGAGTGGCTGGCGAAATGGATGCCGAAGCTGACCAGTAACGATGCGCCGCTGAGCCCCTATCGCGTGCTGTGGGACCTGCAGCACACCGTCGATATCAACAACACCATCATCACCCATGATGCCGGCAGCCCGCGCGACCAGCTCTCGCCGTTCTGGAAGGCGGTCACACCGCTCTCCTATCTCGGTTGGGGCAAGACCACGCAGCTCGGCTACGGCCTCGGCCTCGCGATGGGCGCAAAGCTCGCCAGACCCGACAAGCTCTGCATCAATGTCTGGGGCGACGCGGCGATCGGCTTCA
>Ga0102590_1000996_pt1 | contig 48641 bp, 46 predicted proteins | sample AraplaMF_Col_mMF_FD_76859 | JGI IMG/M metagenome (GOLD analysis project Ga0102590, IMG submission 76859) | Arabidopsis root microbial communities from the University of North Carolina, USA - plate scrape MF_Col_mMF | ecosystem: Host-associated > Plants > Roots > Endosphere | place: USA...
GGACGGGTACCTGATCGGACTCGGCGGTGCGGCGGGGCTGGGCGTAAGCCTCGGGGGCCAGGAGAACGTCACCTATGACGCGCACAAGGGCCTTGCGCCGGTTACCGGCCTTGCGTCCGTGCCTTTCATTCTGGCGGCTTCGAACTCGCTGCGAGGGAAGACACTTCGCGACATCATCGCCATGGGAAAGCAGCCGAACAAGCTGGCGGTCGGTCACGGCGGTAATGGCACGCTGATGCATCTCACCAGCGAGATGTTCAATCAGATGGCTGATACCAGGCTCGAACTGGTACCCTATCGGGGGATGGCGCCGGTCGTCACCGACCTGATCGGCGGGCATATGCCACTCGGAATCGTCGATCCTCCATCGGCCATGACCGCGATCGAGGGCGGCCTGATCACGCCCGTAGCGGTCTCCTCGGCTCATCGCTATCCACGTCTTCCCAACACGCCAACCTTTGCCGAACAGGGCCTCACCGGTTTTGAGGCGACCGGCTGGTTCGGCATCGTCGCGCCGGCGGGAACGCCCGGCGATATCGTCGAGAAAATCAACTCGGCGTTCGTGACGGCACTGGGCGATCCGGCGATCGTGGAGCGAATCCGCGGACTGGGCTCTGACCCGATGCCGATGACGCCGGAGGAATTTTCGCGGTTCATCGGCCGTGAGGCGAAGAAATGGGAAACTGTTACCGCAAGGGCAGAGAAAAAGTAGAGCTCATTTCGCTTGCGTTTCGCTATCCCCCAATGTGAGACGCATCGCCTCATCCGTGGGCAACCGACAATCGAAAACACGAGTGACAGACCGTGATTGTCTTGCAGTTCCGGTCCACCGTCATTCCATAGAAAATTGAGCGCGATTTCGTGCGGCGGCCTGGTGCGACAACTTCAGTGTTTCGTTCCGCCACGGATCGGTGCTCTTCGGCGCTTCATCTTTGCGTCCTGGCGTGCACCCAACATTACTGAAGAATCTAATCGTCGATTGATCGTAATTTGGCGCAGAAAATCGCGCAGAATGGCGGGGAGCGTGTCAATCAATCTCTATTGAAAAACAACGTGTTGTCTACCTTCTTGGACCGAAACCCACCATTTGAGTTACGGCGGAAAATGAGCGCGCCAATCAGTTTGCCGGGAGTGGTCAGAACGCCATCCTGACGATTCCATTGACGCGCCGGGAGCAGGCCGGTGCCGTGTCCTATCTAGCTAAAGCCGAGAATTACTCCAAGTGCAAAGCCTATTACGAAGATGATGGCGCCATGACAATGTCCGACCCCGCTGGACCTACCCTCATGAAGGGAAGTGAGATCTTTGCTTGGCGACGGTCGCATTGCATGACCATCGGCGCTCACGTTGGCGGTGGCAACGACAAGCTCAAGCGTGAGGCGATCAACGATTTCACGACGTTTCTGAGAAGCGCGGGCTTCTGAACCGCTCATCCGCTTGGCCGAGGTACCAGTCGTGCATCAAGGACGAACCGCCGGATCAGTTCGATCTGTCTCCGTGTGTGTCGCCGGGTCCGCCGCGAACGCTTGCTTCCCCTTTGCTGACCACAGCGCCCGCGCCCGTTCGCCTTGATCGCTTTGGAGCTTGTCGGCGATCCAGAGCAGCGCGCCGAGCATCGTGGCGCGGTCGTCGCAGATCAGGTTGACGAGTCCGGCTTTCACGACGAGGCCGCCGAGTTCGATGAGGTGCCGCGTTCGCTTGTGGCGCTCGACCTGCCATGCGCGCATGTCATGTCGCGCGCTTGCGGCCTGATACCGGTTGCGCGCCGCCCGGTTGCGCCGGAGCGTCGTCCGTGTCGCGGTCAGTTGTCGATGCATCTCGCCGCGACCGTCCTTGAAAGAACGCGGCCCCGCGCCTGGCCCATGCCTCCCTCTTTCCGGCCTCTTTTGTCTCCGCCAGCACGATCAGCGCACCCGCCAGTTCATTGGCAGTGAGTGTGTCAGGCCCGGTAGCGATAACCAGGTCGCCGAGCTGCCGCACATTGCGGGTTTTCAGCTCACGCGCCTTGTCTTCGAGCGATTTCAGCTCCGCGTCAAAGTCCCGAGGTTTGCGCATCATATCCTCCGTAAGCGGTGTAAGCTGTCGATGGAGCAATAGTAATTGAGCAGCCTGCGGAATGCTGTAAAGCTGCCGGGATAGCCTGGGACGGGGTAATCCCGCCCGAGAATTTTTCGAGGGAGGGCGCGCTTATACATCGTTCCGACGTGCGCTTTGCCGTGTCAATGATCTGGTCGCGATGGCGATCTATCATCTTCACGTCAAGGTCATTGGCCGCAAGTCTGGCGCAAGCGCGGTGGCGTCAGCCGCCTATCGCTCGGGCTCGCGGCTGCGCGACGAGGGCCTCGATCGTGCCCAAGACTTTTCGGCCAAGCGCGGCGTCGTGCATTCCGAGGTGATGCTGCCGGAGAACGCACCGGAGGCGTGGCGCGACCGCGAACGGCTTTGGAACGATGTTGAAGCCTTCGAGATCCGCAAGGACGCGCAGCTTGCCCGCGAGGTGGAATTCGCGCTTCCCCGCGAGATGACCCAGGCTCAGGGGATCGAGCTGGCCCGCGACTTCGTGCAGGCTGAGTTCGTGGACCGGGGCATGATCGCCGATCTCAATGGGCATTGGGACATGGCCGAGGACGGCATGCCCAAACCTCATGCCCATGTCATGCTGACCATGCGCGCGGTAGACGAGAACGGTTTTGGCCAGAAGGTGCGGGACTGGAACCGCACGGACATGGTCGAGCGCTGGCGCGAACGCTGGGCGGAGATCGCCAATGAACGCCTGGCCGAACTCGACATCGACGCGCGCATCGACCATCGGAGTCTCGAAGCGCAGGGCATCGCACTGGAGCCGCAAGGCCAGATCGGAGCGCCCGCCAGACGTATTGAGGATCGGGGCATCGAGGGTGAAAGCAAGGAGGCCGATCGCGCCGAGATGCACCGGGAGATCGCGCGTGGCAATGGCGCGCGGATCATCGCCGATCCCTCCCTTGGGCTGGACGCGATCACGCATCAGCAATCGACCTTCACGCGCCGCGACATGGCTGTCTTCGCGCATCGTCACAGCGACGGGATCGACCAGTTCAACGAGGTCATGGGCGCGATGCGCGGAGCGCCCGATCTGATCGAACTCGGCAAGGACGCTCGCGGCGAGGATCGGTTCACCACGCGGGAGATGATCGAGACGGAACGACGCCTGCACCACGCCGCCGAACTGATGGTTGAACGGGAGCGCCATGAGGTGCGTGACACGGATCGCGAAGCCGCTCTTGCGCGTGGGGAAGCGCGCGGTGTCGTCCTTTCGGGCGAGCAGGCCGACGCGCTGCTGCATGTCACGGATGGGCGCGATCTCGAAATCGTCGTCGGCCATGCTGGAACCGGCAAGAGCGCGATGCTGGGCGTGGCACGGGAGGCCTGGGAAACAGCGGGCTACGAGGTCCGGGGCGTAACGCTGTCCGGCATCGCGGCGGAAAACCTCGAAAGCGGATCGGGCATTGCGTCACGCACCATCGCCAGCATGGAGCATGGCTGGCACCAGGGCCGCGACCTGCTCACGACCCGCGATGTGCTGGTGATCGACGAGGCCGGCATGGTCGGTACGCGCCAGTTGGAGCGCGTACTGTCCCGTGCAGCAGAGGCCGGCGCGGCCTTCCGCTCGATCCATGAGCGCCATGGCGGCGCGGAAATCGGCGAGGTACGCCGCCAGCGAGAGGACTGGCAGCGGGACGCCACGCGCGATCTGGCGACGGGCAGAACCGGCCATGCGCTGGAAGCCTATCGCTCCCACCGCATGGTGCATGAGGCGCAAACACGCGAGCAGGCGCGCGGCGATCTGATCGAGCGCTGGGACCGTGATCGGCAGGCAGCACCGGAGCGCAGTCGGATCATCCTCACCCACACCAACGACGAGGTGCGCGCGCTGAACGAGGCTGCACGGGAGCGGATGCGGGCTGCGAGTGATCTGGGGGATGAGGTGCGCCTCACGGTCGAGCGCGGCGAGCGCCGCTTCGCCAGCGGGGATCGCGTCATGTTCCTGCAAAACGAGCGCGGGCTCGGCGTAAAGAACGGCACGCTGGGAACCATCGAACATGTCAGCGCGCAATCCATGACGGTGCAGACCGACGATGGCCGATCCGTTCGCTTCGACCTCAGGGATTATAACCGGATCGACCATGGCTATGCCGCGACCATCCACAAGGCACAGGGCATGACGGTGGACCGCGCCCATGTGCTGGCGACACCGGGCATGGACGCCCATGGCAGCTATGTCGCCCTGTCGCGGCATCGAGACGGCGTGGACCTGCATTATGGCCGCGACGATTTTGCCAGTCAGGACCGGCTTGTCCGCACCCTGTCGCGCGATCGCGCGAAGGAGATGGCCTCGGATTACGAACGCGCCGATCCGGCCCAAAACTATGCCGAGCGGCGTGGGATCACCTTCCGCGAACGCCTGGCCGAGATTGTGCGAAAGGTCGTTCCGGAAAAGCTGCGCAACATGCTCGACGGCCTGCGCCCGTCTGCCGATGCTGTGCCTGGCACGAGCAGCGCGCGGAGGCCGCAACGGGAAGCGCCGGAAAGGAAGGTGATGGAAGACCCGGAAGTGGCGCTGCATAAGGCCCGCACGAAGGCTCTCATCCGTCATGCCCGAGCCGTGAATGCGATCTTCGAAATGCAGGACCAGGGCGGCAAGGCCAGCCCGGAGCAGGTGAAGGAATTGCAGGAGGCCCGCAAGGTCTTCGAGGAGGTGCGGCCCTACGGCTCGCACGACGCCGAAGCGGCCTATAAGAAGAACCCGGAACTCGCCCTCGAAGCCGCTTCGGGCAACTCTACCCGCGCCATCCGCGCGCTCCAGCTTGAAGCCGAACTGCGCACCAATCCGAGCCGCCGCGCCGACCGTTTCGTGCAGCGCTGGCAGAAGCTCGACCACACCAGTCAGCGTCAGTATCAGGGCGGCGACATCGCCGGCTACAAGGCGACGCGCTCGGCAATGGGTGACATGGCGAAAAGCCTTGAACGGGATCCGCAACTGGAGTCCATCCTCGCCAACCGCAAACAGGAACTCGGCATCGCATTTGAAACAGGCCGCCGGCTCGGCCAGGAATTGGCCTTCACTCACGGCGTCGACATTGGCAGAGGCCGGGGCATCGGAATTTGATCCATCCATTTGCCGCCGTCTCTACGCCACGCTGCGATGAGTCGAACAACCCTCTTGCCCGCTGCAACTGCTTGTCCTGTCTGGTCTCGGAAGCTGTCAGAGACAGCCATCAGGAGGCAGCGCGGTTATGCGCGAACCAGACCGTATCATCCGCTTGAGAACCGTGCTTTCCCGGACCGGGCTGTCCCGGTCCACCATCTACCGCAAGATCGCCGAGGGCACGTTCCCGCCGCAGATCAAGATCAGCGTCAACGGGAGCGGCTGGCATGAGTCCGAGATCGACCGATGGATCGCCGATCCCGTCGCGTGGCGCCCGAAACGCGCGTTGGCTGAGGTCCAATAAGAGCAGCGGCAGCAGCTCCCTATGCTGGTGGCGAGCACGGGACCAGACCGGCGTCAGCCGCTCAAAGCTGACTCGCTGAGCGGCGGCGCTGACGCGCCGGCCTTGACCGCCTGACGCCCCCGGCTTTGAGCTCTCCAAGCAGACAGAGGCGCATTGGTAGCGGTCGCACTTCCAATGCGGAACAGAAAGAGGCTGCGGGCGAAGCTCGATGGCAAAAAATTTCCCCAGACTAAACGCAAATTTTAGTCTGGGCGCATTTTGGGCCGTTCTGAAAATCGAAGGGATAGATGGAGCGCACGAAGGGACTCGAACTCCTGATCCCAGATTCGTAGTCAGTCGGCGGCTCGCGCAGGCGGAGTTGAGCAACCCACCTATCTGCACGACTTAGCCGCCGATTCAACGACCTCAGCATTAACTTGTTCACGTCGGGTCAGCCCTCTGCGACCGTGATGGGTCGCCCAAGCTCATTCCTAGATTAGCCGTTAGAGAGATTTTCGCGTCCAACAGGAACGGCGTTGGTTGTGGCCGATGGACCAACATCGACGGGTTCAGCGAGAACGTCATCCGCTACATCCAGGAGATCGAAGCCCGCGACTGATGATAGCTGGAGCACCGATGAAGAGGAGGCGGGCCATGACGGGAATGCACGAGGCGCAACGAGAGGTGCCAGCGCCAACGCAGCGGCTGTTCCTGACACGCCGGGAGGCTGCCATCGAATTGCGGATGTCGCTGGCAAAACTGGACCGCGTAATCGCGCGCGGCGACCTGAAGGCCAAGAAGCACGGACACTCGGTGGTGGTGATGGCGAGCGAGATCACGCGCTATATCGAGCAATGGCCCGACGTAAAACCACGCGCCGTTCGTGGCGCGCGGTGAAGACTAATTTTCAGCTACGAGCCTTCCGTTGCGTCTCCAACGACGCATATTCAGGCGACCACCTTGAGCTGCCGCCTCGGCCGCGCAAGGTGGCGCTCCCATGCATTCATGATGCCCATGCGGGGCTTCCAGAGCCGATTGCGCCGGTAGGCGCGCTTGACCTTATCGCCCGGATTGTGCGCCATGCAGTAGCCGATGGCGTCGGGATTGAACTTCATGGTTTCGCCGTCGTCCTGCAGCTCATTTTCCGCCCACGTCTGGAAGGTGGCGCGCATGCCGTGCGGCGTCGCGTTCTTCTTCAGCGTATCCACGAGCAGATCGCGCATGGTGTTTTCCGAGATCGGCTGCTCGAACGGATTTTTGAGCTGACTGGCATCGCCGGGCCACAACAGCCCGACCGGCTGGCCGGGGAAGGTTTCTTGCAGGTACGCAATCTGCTCCTTGAGCACGGCGACGAGACGCGGCACCATCGGCAGGATGAACGGATGGCCGTCGTCATCGACCTTCATCAGGTCGTTCGGCACCGTCCATTTCGGTCCCGGCCTCAATGGATCGTCGGCACCGCCTTCCAGATCGAGATGGTCGATGTGCAGATAGCGCACCGCATTGGTGCGTAGGTTGGAGAGGATCAACGCTTCAAGCGCGCGTGCCGACTGGCTCTTGATGGCGCGCAGCTCGACCATGAACTCAGGCATCTTCTCTCCCTTGAGCGCTTTCATGGGTCCGCGAATCCGCCCGCGCTTTTTGACGGGCTTGCCGAGCACCGCGACGATAGCCTCAACGCTTGCCGGATCGCCCATGGGGCGCAGTTCTTCCCTCGCCGCCGCCTTCAGGACGCGGGCAACCAGCGCACGCACTTCCTCGGCCATCGCTGGCTTGGCGTCCTAGATCGGACGCATGACGTCGAGCACCTCGGGCGTGCCAATTTTCTCAATCGGCAGGTTGTTGATCGCCGCGCAATAGATCGGAATGATCCGCTTCATGCCTGCGGCATCCTTGGCGTTCTTGCGCTTGTCAGCCCACCCTGCGACGACTTTCGTGCCATAGTTTTCGAAGGTCGGGCCGGTCTTGCGGCGGCCCACGCCTTTGGTGGCCTCAGGATAGATGCCATGCTTGATGTCGTCCTGCAGTTTGAGATGCGCGGCGAGCGCGGCGCTGTAAGAGAAATCCTTGACGCTGCCGAGTGGCGTGAGCTTGGGCTGGCGCTTCTGGCTCTCCTTCAGCATGTCCTTGGGCTTCTCCCACTGCGAATAGAACAGACGCGAGTTGCCGGTCACGAGCAGTTTGAAGCTCCGATGGTGTTCATCGGTATAGAGCTTCTGCTTGCGCTTGCCTTTCTCATCCAGCCCGCCGTCCGGCAGGGAGTGAAGATTCTTGGCATGGAAGAACTTGGTCATGTTTCGGAACAAGCATTGTCGTCAGACGCGCAATGCGAGGTAAGGAGATGGGAGGAAGACTGAGGAGGCTTGATAATAGCGCTGGCTGGGGCGGGAGGGATCGAACCTCCGAATGGCGGAATCAAAATCCGCTGCCTTACCGCTTGGCTACGCCCCAACGCCCGGGCCGAACGCGCCGGGGGGAAATGCGCCCCGCGCGAACCGGTTTCGGACAACGCCGGTCTATAGAGGGACTTCAGCCATTTCAACTGGTTAGAAGCGCAAATCTCGCCCGAAATCCACCCCGGCAAGCAGGAGCCTTTATATAAAGACCGTCTACGCGAAAATCTGCAGTGGGTTTCGCGCCCCCGGGCGCGGCCGAATACCACCCGGCGGAGAGTTGAGAGAACCCCGGTTTCGTGGGAAGACGGCGGCAGGCCATCCCAAAAGCGAGATTTCGTCATGACTTACCGCGCGCCGATCTCCGACATCCTGCTCGCACTGAACCACGGCGCAGGGCTGCAGGCGGCCGTGAAGGCTGGCCATTACGGCGATTTCGACGGCGACATTACCGCCGCCGTGCTGGAGGAAGCCGGCAAGTTCGCCGGCGACGTGCTGGCGCCGCTGAACCGGGTCGGCGACGAACACGGCATCAAGCTCGAAGACAACAAGGTGACGACCGCGCCAGGCTGGCCGGACGCCTATCAGCGCTGGGCCGCCGCCGGCTGGAACGCGGTGTCGGGGCCGGAAGCCTTCGGCGGCCAGGGCCTGCCGCTCGCGATCAATGCCGCCTGCACCGAAATCTGGAGCGCCTCGAACATCGCGTTCGGCCTCTGCCCCCTGCTGACGCTCTCGGCGATAGAGGCGCTCGACGCCCATGGCAGCGAGGAACTCAAGAAGATCTATCTGGAGAAGCTGGTCTCCGGCGAATGGACCGGCACCATGCAGCTCACCGAGCCGCAGGCCGGCTCCGATGTCGGCGCGCTGCGCACGCGCGCCGAGCGTGCGGACGACGGCACCTACCGAATCAAGGGCTCCAAGATCTTCATCACCTATGGCGACCACGACATGACCGACAACATCGTGCATTTCGTGCTGGCGCGCCTGCCCGATGCGCCCGCGGGCACCAAGGGAATTTCGCTGTTCCTGATTCCGAAATTCATGGTCAACGCCGACGGCTCGCTCGGCGCACGTAACGACATCTATCCCAGCGGCGTCGAGCACAAGCTCGGCATGCACGCCTCCCCCACCTGCACCATGACGATGGGCGATCAGGGCGGCGCGATCGGTTACCTGATCGGCGAGGAAAACAAGGGCATGCAATGCATGTTCACGATGATGAACCAGGCCCGCCTCGGCGTCGGCCTCGAAGGCGTCGGCATTGCCGACCGCGCCTACCAGCAGGCGCTGGCCTACGCGCAGGAACGCCGCCAGGGCCGCGCCGTCGGCAAGAAAGGCGACGGGCTCGATCCGATCATCGTCCACCCCGACGTCAAGCGCATGCTGCTGCAGATGCGCAGCATGACGGCCGCCGCGCGCTCGATCTGCTACGCCACGGCCGTGGCGCTCGACGTCGCCGCACGCGCCACGGATCCGAAGGTGCGGGCCGATGCCGCCGCGCGCGGCGCGCTGCTGACGCCGGTCGCAAAAGCCTTCTCCACCGACATCGGCAACGAGGTGGCCTATCTCGGCGTACAGATTCACGGCGGCATGGGCTTCATCGAGGAAACCGGCGCCGCGCAGCATTATCGCGACGCCCGCATCACCTCGATCTATGAGGGCACCAACGGCATCCAGTCGATCGACCTCGTGACCCGCAAGCTCGCCGCGAATGGCGGCGCGTCGGTCTGGGCGCTGCTCGATGAACTCAACGGCATCGTCAAGCAGGTCGAAACCTCGAACGATCCCGCCTTCGGCACCACCGGCGCCAAGCTGCGCGACGCGCTCGGCTCGCTGGAGCGCACCAGCAAATGGCTGCTGGAACGCGTGACGTCGGCGCCGAACGATGCCCTCGCCGGCGCAACACCTTATTTGCGCCTGTTCGGCTCGACGCTCGGCGGCTGCATGCTGGCCGGCGAAGCGCTCGCCGCCAAGAGCCATGGCGAGAGCGGCGATCCGCAGCGCTATGTGACGGTGGCGCGGTTCTTTGCCGAGAACATCACCGTGCAATCCGCCTCGCTGGAGAAGACGGTGACGGACGCGGCGGACGCCGTGAACGGCGCGGATGCGGTGCTGCTGGGATGAGTTTTCGCGAGGCAGGTTAGCGTCGGCGTAACCCGCCAGAGCAAACGCAGCGGGAGTTTCGGCGGATTACGCTATCGCAAATCCGCCCTACGCACTTCTTCAGGTCTGTCGCGTAGCGCACATAAAGTCCCGAAAATACACAATAAGTTCCATGTTGCGGCGCGTGGTATCGAAGCAACACCCGTGAAAAAATGGGCGTCTCCGTAGTCGCTGACCGTTGCGCATTGATTTCGCAATCCGAACAATGCGTGCTGTCGCGTGCTTGGCTCGTAATCAGGCTCATGAAGAGCCTTGGGGAGGCCGGATCATGGACCCATGGCGATCGGCGGCGAAGGCGCAGCGCCGAATCAATGCTCTCGCAGGCACGGCTCTCGCGAGTTGTGCTCTCGCCTGGCTCGCAGGCCTCGGCTCAGCCCCGATCCTGCAGGTCAGCGCGGCCGTCGAGAGGACCGGCGCGGTGCCGGCCGTGGAACGCAGCGCGCCGGCGGTCGTCGCGAGCGTAGCGCCGGTTGCCCCGCCGCAGACCGACACATCACAGAAGATCGTTCTGGCCAGCGCCGACCCCGCTGAAATCATTGTGCCGGCGCCTACCGAGTCCGTGATGAAGAAAGTCGCCGAAACGACGGCGCAGCTTTCCACCTATGAGCCGATATCGCTTTTCGAGATTTCGCCGGTCGATTCCGCGCAGGCGCTGCCATCCGAGCCGCCATCAACCGAGATGGCGATGATAACTCCGGCCGATGTGGTGGCTGACAATGCCCAGCCGGCGATGCCCCTCCTCGAAATCAACGAGGAGTGCCTGGTCGCGGAGATCTGCATCGACCGCTATCTATGGGCGCTCTACGAACGGGCCCCCAAGATTGACGCGATCAAGGTGCATGAACAGCGCAAGGTGACGATCAAGCGCAAGGGAAAGCTGAGGACTGTCACCCGGACCTTCACCAAGCGAGTCGACCAGGATTTTACCTGGAAGGATCCGAAGGCCGCCGAACGCGTCGGCATGACGATGATGGATTATGTGATCGGCGGCATGGACCGGACGTTCAAGCTGAAGCTGTTTCATACGCTCCATGCCGCGGAACAGGCCGGCCTGCACCCCGGCATCACCAGCGCGTTCCGCGACGACTACCGTCAGTCGATCGCGAGCGGCCTGAAGGCGGCCAGCGACCGGTCCTACCATGGCGGCAGCACGCGCGGCGGCTATGGCCATGGGCTTGCGGCCGACATCGTGAGCGTCAAGGGCGCGACGCGGGCGCAGCGATGGGTCACCACCGAAAAGCTCTGGAAGTGGATCGACGCGAACGGCAAGGATTTTGGGATCGGACGGCCCTATCTCGACAGAGATCCGCCCCACGTGGCGCCGATGGACGGTCGGGAATACGTCTCCCGCCGCGGCAGCGCGAAGACTGAGGTCGCGGAGGCCAAGGGCAAGAAGACAGAGGTCGCGGAGAAGAAGACCAAGAAGAGCAGCCGGCACGCCGCCCGGGACGATCGCAGCAAGGGCAAGCACGGCAAGACCGCTAAAATCGCCAAGGGCGCCAAGACCGCGAAACTCGCGCGAGCGAGGACCATGTAAGCGGTTCAATCGATCCGAAGAACGCGTCATGCCCGGGGCTTGTCCCGGGCATTCACGTCTTGGCCTCCGGATAAAAAGCGCGGATGGCCGTGCATCGGCGAGCGCAAGCGACGCCGTCGTCAGACGGCCATGCCCGGCCCATGATGAGGCACCGCTGAATTCAGCCCGTGTTCCTGACCGCGTCAGCCAGCATCGCGAACAGTTCGCGCTTGGAAAATTCGCGCGCCGGTTTCGCGACCGTCTTGGACTTGGACATCCTGGACTTGGACATTCCGGACTTCGAAGCCTGGGGCTTCGACACCACCCTGTCCACAGGACGGTCGCAGGCCGCCGCCAACCTTGGCCTTCGCATCGGCACTGAAACGATCTTCGGGCTGGCCGTCGGCGGCTTGTGACCCCGCTTGTGCCCCAAGCGTTTCAGCTTGGCGCTGACGGCGTTACGGCTGTGGCCGAGCCTGCTTGCGATCTGACCGGCGCTGTGGCCTTCGGCCCAGAGCTGTTTGAGCAGTGCTACGTCGTTCGCATCCCAACTCATGGGAACACTATACGCTTTATTGCGGCGCGAGGCGAGTCATTGCTGATGTCGCGCTGCCGACAGTTCATCTCGTCGTTAATGCAGCGGTCATCAGCGCCGACTCGGGGCCAGCGATGTCGGTCGTTACTTCGACTCTCTGGCTCGCGAACCGGCCGCAGCGACCGTCAGTGCGATCGCCGCGGGATCGCAGCACAGCACCATCAGCAATATCAGCCAGCGCACCGCGACTTCGGGCGCGGCGCCGACCATCATCGCGAGATACTGGATCGGGCCCGCAGACGCTTCGATGCGCGAGCGTTCGCCGGCCAGCGCGGCGCGCTGGGCCTGCAATCCAACCAGCGTTGCAGTGGCCGCCTGGCGCTGCGTATCCAGCCCGTCCCGCGTCGCGCGCTCCTGCGCCACGATGTTGAGGGCGCGCGTCACCCGGCCGCGCCGCGTCGATTCTTCGACCGCCCGGTCGATCTGCGCGATGCGGCTGGCGAGGTCGGCGACGGCGGCGGTTTGCGCCACCACACGGGCGTCGAGCGCTTCGATGCGCTCGCCGACGCCCGAGCGCGCGGTCGCCGCCACGCTGACATGCGCCTCGACCAGCTTGCCGAACACGCCGGCGGCATTGATCAGCGCCAGGCCCGCCACGAGGGCGACCATGACCGAGCGCATTTTCCAGCTGGTCTGGCGCCAATGCGCGGCCAGCCAGCCGGCGATCACGAGCTTGCCGGCCTCCATCGTGGCGGCGAGCACCATGACGCCGACCGGATCGCCGGGAAATATTTCCGCCATGCCGGCGACGGAGAAATAGGCCGCCACCGTCGCCAGCGCGAGCGCCGCCATGACGGCGAAGGTGCGGCTGGTGCGCTCACGCCTTTGTGGGACAGGAACAACGGAAGCAGACACCGGTGCGGCGGAAACGGACGCAGGTGCATCCGGCGCGTTGGGCGCTTCCGGCTCGCCGGCGATCGCGGGCGCCATGACCTCGGCAGTATCGTTCTCGAAAGTCCTGGCTTCAGCGGTCTTAGCTTCGGCAGTCCCGGCTTCGGCGGTCTTGGCCCCGGTCGTCTTGGCCCCGGTCGTCTTGGCCTCAGTCGTCTTGGCCTCAGCCGTCTTGGCCCTGGTTGTCCTGGTCGGCTTGGCCTTGGCTGGCTTTTCGCGGCTTGCGGCGGAAACGGCGCGGCCGCGCTTCGTTGCCGGCAGCGGCGCCTCGCCGGATGGTTCGACGCTCACCGCTTCCGCAGGCGTCGTGACCAATCTGGGCACGCGGTTTGCGGCCTGCGCCAGGTCGTCGAGCAGCCGACGGCGTACGGCATCGGCATCGTCCGCCGGCTCGGCCGCGGAGATCGCATGTGGAATCGGGCGGCTGGTCATGCAGCCCCCCATCTCGCCAGTGTGAAAATCAATCTCGCTCCGGTGAACGGCGGACGTTCGCCGCAACCGTCGACCTCGACAGCATACCCGGAGCTTTCGTCGACGGCCGCAGGCACGGCAACAACCGCGGCCGATCGGCGGCCATCAGCGACACGCTCGGCCTGCGTGCCAATCGCAAACTTCGACATCGAAAAAACCCCTGCTCGAACTGTTGGCCGCGATTATATCCGCACGCGCCGGCCACCGCTGCCTAACGATGCGCCTTCCGGAATTTAGGACGATGGTTGTTGCACGAATGCCGCATCCTGCGCTTCAGCACGGAACCCCTCCACACGCTGTGCGCGAGACCAGCACGGCGCGATGTTGGAATTGAGTCGGAAAATACCGTCGAAGATAAATTCAGCCCGATGATCTGAATTTGCGAATCCGCAGCAAGCGTGCTGTGCCGAGCGACGCCATCCAGAACTGTTGCCGCATGATGACAGTGGCGGCTAATCCGGCACAGAAGCCGTAGTTCTACGCTTTGCGAATCGGCGCCTGCCGGATTCTACTTTCACAGCAATCGTTTTCCTTTGAGTGCTCGATTAGACCGTCCCGTGCCGGAAACGGCGCGGTTTTGAAGTGCGTAGTTTTACGGGCCGATTTCCTGAAGGCCGCGCGCACACCATCGCTGGCACGAACCCTGCATGGCGTGAGCGAGCCGGATTTTCAACAACGAAGGTTGCCATGCTCGTTACCCTTGTCGCCGTTCTCTGCAACAGCCAGCTCTGCCTCGAAAAGGTCGTCACCACCAGCGAGCAGTCCGGCATCACGATGGGCGCCTGCGCCGTCAACGCACAAATCGGAATCGCCGACTGGCTCGCCAAGGGGCCGTATCACGCCTGGCGATTGCAGGGCTACAAATGCGTCCTCGGCAAATACGTGCCGAAGAACGAGGCGTAAGCTCCCCCCATCCTGCGAGATCGGCTTCAGCGCGTAGCCTTCTCAAATGCCGCGCCACGCCAGCCCGCCCGGGAGATCGGCGGCGGCGAAATCGACTTGCAGGACGCGTCGGTGCGCAGGCTCGCGGGCAGCCTCCGAGCAGTGAAGGATCGGCGTCGCGTAGACCCAGATGTCTCCCGCATCTGCAAGGCAAGTGGCGGTGCCACGCTGCCGAACGACCAACGGCACCTCGCCCTCCGGAATCTGCCCCCGTCGATGCGATCCGGGCGCGATCAGAAGCGGCGCGTTTGTTTCGGACACCGCATCCAGATGAACACGAAGCGTCACCATGCCGGCCAATAGCTCGAACGGCGGCGCCACGTGAAGCAAGCCGCTCTTCACGGTCCATGGACCAAAGCCTTCGACCTCCACCCGCCGGGTGACCACGATCGTTCGATCCTGATGCCAGGGAAGTCCCCAGTTCGTGGCGGGCGTCTTGTCGAACAGGATCGCCCTGACGGGCCGGGCGGCTTCGCCGAGGATCGAGGCCGCCACCTTCCAGATCGCACCTGAGGCCAGCAATGGCCGAAGCGCGGGAATGCCGTGGAGCCTGATGCCGGCCTGGTCCGCCGGCAGGTTGGCGACCGCATCCTCAAGCCCGCGCAAATCCGACAGATCGAGCGCCGCGCGCATGCGCAGCGCGCCGTCATTTGCGAAGGTCATGGCGGCTGGCTCGGGGATTTCGATCGTGGTCGTTCCAATTCCCGTCGGATGGGTTTCGCTGCGCTCTACCCATCCTGCAAAATTCATTCGATCGGCTTCAGCCCGGCCTCGATCGCCGCGCGCCGCGGCTCGAGGAACGGTGGCAGCGCCAATTTTTCTCCGAGCCTCTCCATCGGCTCATCGGTCGCAAAGCCCGGGCCGTCGGTGGCGATCTCGAACAGGATGCCGTTGGGCTCGCGAAAATACAGGCTGCGGAAATAGAAGCGGTCGATCTCGCCGCTGTTGGGCACGCGCAGTTCGTTCAGGCGCTGCGTCCAGGCGTGATACTGCGTCTCGTCCGGCGTGCGGAAGGCGACATGGTGCACGCCGCCGGCGCCCTGCCGCGCCACCGGAGCATTCTTGTCCTCGAGCACATGCAGTTCGGCGGCAAGGCCGCCTTCGCCCATCTCGAAGACATGAATCTCGGCGCCATGCGCTGCATATTCGCGTACGCGGCGCATGTTCATCACCTCGGTCAGCACGAAGGCGGTGCGCGAGAGCTCATGCACAGTCAACACGATCGGGCCGAGCCCGCGGATCTGGTGCTCGGACGGCACCGGGCTGCGCTCCCAGGGCGAGGCCGTACCCGCACTCCCGTCGTCGATCAGCACCAGCCGCTGCCCCTCGCCGTCCTCGAACGGCAGCGTCAGGCGGCCGTCGACCTCGACGACGTCGCGGGCCGTCACGCCGGCCGCTTTGAGACGATCGCGCCACCAGCCGAGGGTCTTCTCGCCGGCGACGCGCAACCCGGTGCGCGAGATCGAATTGGTTCCACGCTGCTCGGGCGCGGCCGGGAAATCGAAGAAGGTGAGATCGGTGCCGGGACTGGCTTTGCCGTCCGCATAGAACAGGTGATAGGCGCTGACGTCGTCCTGGTTCACGGTCTTCTTGACCAGCCGCATGCCGAGCAGGCCGGTGTAAAAGGCCAAATTCTCCCGCGGCTTCGCGGAGATCGCGGTCAGATGATGAATCCCGCCTAGCTGCATTGCATTATCCTTGTGAACCGGGACGGTTTGGCCCCTTGCCGGATCATGTAGGATGTGGCCGGATGATTGACCAGCGGCATCGTTGCCGCCGGCGTTCCAGGGACAGGTTCATGACCGGGCACCTCATTGTATCAGACGAAGACGCGACGCGCGTGATCAAGCTGCGGCGGCCCGAGAAGAAGAACGCATTCACCCAGGACATGTATCGCGGAATGAGCGATGCGATCGACAAGGCGCAGAACAATCCCGATATCCGCTGCATCATCATCACAGGCGGCTCCGGCGTGTTCACGGCCGGCAACGACCTCGAGGATTTTCTCAAGGAAAGCACTTCGGATGCCGGCGCACCACGCGGCGCCTCCAACGCTGTAAAACTGCTTTATTCGCTGGCCCACAACGTCAAGCCGATCATCGCCGCCGTCGACGGTGTCGCGATCGGCATCGGCACCACCATGCTGTTCCATTGCGACTATGTGCTGGCCAGCACGACCGCGACGTTTTCCACGCCGTTCATCAATCTCGGGCTGGTGCCCGAAGGCGCCTCCAGCCTGCTGATGCCGCGCACCATGGGCTACCAGCGCGCCTTCTCCATGCTGGTAATGGGCCGCAAGTTTTCCGCCGACGAGGCGCGCGAGGCGGGCTTCGTCAACGCGGTGGTCGCCCCTGGCCATACCGAGGCCGAGGCGCGCAAGGTGGCGCGCGAAATCTGCCACCTGCCCGCGGAAGCCGTCGCAATCACGCGCAAGCTGCTGCGACCGCCGCCGGAGGACATGACCCGCCGGATCGACCAGGAAGGCCATCTGTTCGGCGAGCGGTTGCGCTCGAAGGAAGCGGTGACGGCGTTCAAGGCGTTCTTCGAGCGGAAGAAGGGGTAAGGCAAAGGGGCACTCTCTCCTCTGTCATTGCGAGCGCAGCGAAGCAATCCATCGCGCCGCATCAAGGCAGCATCAAGAAAGAATGGATTGCTTCGTCGCTGCGCTCCTCGCAATGACGCGGAAATATCAAGCCATGAAACTTTCATTCCGTCTCCTTTTTGCACTGGCGATAATGGCGGCGCTTGCCGCGCCTTCCCGCGCGCAATCACCAGCGCCAGTGGATTTGCGCATTCTCGCGATCAACGATTTTCACGGCTACCTGCGCCCGGCCCCGGGCGGGATCACGATCGCCGATCCCGAGGACAAGACGAAGAAGATCACGGTGGCCGCCGGCGGCGCCGAGCATATGGCGACGCTGGTGCGCGAGCTTCGCGATGGCCGCAAGAATGCGATCTTCGTCGCCGCCGGCGACCTGATCGGCGCCAGCCCGTTTTTGTCGGCGATGTTTCATGACGAGCCGACCGTCGAGGCGCTGTCGATGATGGGCTTGAACATTTCCTCCGTCGGCAATCACGAATTCGACGAGGGCAAGGACGAATTGCTGCGGATGCAGAACGGCGGCTGCCATCCGGTCGACAAGTGCCAGGGCCCTCACGCGTTCGCCGGCGCGAAATTCCGCTATCTCGCCGCCAGCACGTTCGAGAAGGCGACCGGCAAGACAGTGTTTCCCGCCTATGACGTCAGGGAATTCGACGGCATCCCGGTCGCCTTTATCGGCCTCACGCTGAAAGGCACGCCGGGCCTGGTTTCGCCGGTCGGCATCGCCGGCCTCGAATTCCGCGACGAGGCCGAAACGGTCAACGCGCTGATACCGGAATTGAAGGCGCGCGGCGTCGAGGCCATCGTCGTGCTGATCCACGAAGGGGGGCTGCCGACCGGCGATTACAACGAATGCCCCGGCATCTCCGGGCCGATCGTCGACATCGTCAAGAAATTCGACAAGGCGGTCGACGTCGTGGTGACCGGACATACCCACCGCGCCTATGTCTGCGAAATCGACGGAAGGCTGGTCACCTCAGGCGACAAATACGGCACGCTGGTCACCGCCATCGACCTCAAGCTCGATCCCGTCACGCGCGATATCGTCAGCGCCAAGGCCGACAACAACATCGTCCGCACGGCGACGCTGGCAAAGGACCCGGAGCAGACCGCGCTGCTGGACGCCTATGACAAGCTTGCCGCGCCGATCGCCAACCGCCCGGCAGGCTCGGTGAGCGCGACACTGTCGCGCGTGCCGAATGCCGCCGGCGAAAGCCCGCTCGGCGACATCATCGCCGACGCGCAGCTCGCAGCGACCAGCGCCGCGGACAAGGGCGGCGCGGTCATCGCCTTCACCAATCCCGGCGGCGTGCGCACCGATATAGCGCGCAAGGAGGACGGCGCGGTGACCTATGCCGATCTGTTCGCCAGCCAGCCGTTCCGCAACCAGCTGGTGACGCTGACGCTGACGGGCAAGCAGATCAAGGACATGCTGGAGCAGCAATGGCTCGATCCGAAGCGACCGCGGATATTGCAGGTGTCCAGGGGTTTTTCCTACGCGTGGGACAACAGCAAACCTGACGGTGAGCGCGTGCTGACTGACCGGATCTCGCTGAACGGACAGCAAGTCGATCCTGCCGCGAGCTATCGCGTCACCGTCAACAATTTCCTGTCCGTCGGCGGCGACGGCTTTACCGTGCTCACGCAGGGAACCGCGCCGCTGATCGGCGTCTACGACACCGACGCGCTGCACGCCTATTTCCAGGCCCACAGCCCTGTCGGCCCGACCGCCGTCGATCGCATCAGCAGGATCAACTGAGCCTGGCTCCGTGGCCCTTTCCGAGCGGCCCCTAACCGCCTAGATTAGCCGCTTCTTGCCGGCGCGCACCTTTACGCCAGGATTTCGCATGACGTTGCTTCTGAGCCATACCGCCTGCCTCGACCATGTCACGCCGCCGGGGCACCCCGAGCGTCCCGACCGGCTGCGCGCGGTCGCCGAGGTGCTGGGCGAAGAACGCTTCAAGCCATTGGTGCGCGGCGAAGCGCCGGAAGGCAGCCTCGATTCCGTCACGCTGTGCCATGGCGAGCACTATGTCGGCGAGCTTCGCCACATCGCGCCGCAGAGCGGCATGATCTATATCGACGGCGACACCTCGATGTCGCCGGGCACCTGGGAAGCTGTCATGCGCGGCGTCGGCGGCGCGGTGGCGGCGACGGATGCGGTGATGTCCGGTACCCACCAGAACGCCTTTGTCGCAGTGCGTCCGCCCGGTCACCATGCGGAGGTCTCCAAGCCGATGGGCTTCTGCTTCTTCGACAATGTCGCGATCGCCGCCCGCCACGCCCAGCGCAAATATGGCATCGGCCGCGCCGCGATCGTCGATTTCGACGTCCATCACGGCAACGGCACGCAGGACATTTTCTGGCACGATCCGACCGTGATGTATTGCTCGACGCACCAGATGCCGCTGTTTCCGGGCACCGGCGCCAGCGGCGAGCGCGGCGAGCACGACACCATCGTCAATGCGCCGCTGGCCTCCGAGGACGGCAGCGCCAAGTTCCGCGCGGCGTTCGAAAACCTGATCCTGCCGCAATTGCAGAAATTCGCGCCGGAACTCGTCATCATCTCCGCCGGCTTCGACGCGCATTACCGCGATCCCCTCGCCTCGCTCAACCTGAAGGCCGAGGATTTCGGCTGGGTCACGCGCAAGCTGATGGATCTGGCCGAGACCAGCGCACAGGGGCGGGTTGTCTCGGTGCTGGAGGGCGGCTACGACCTGCAGGGGCTGAAAGAATCGGTTGCAGCCCATGTCACCGCGTTGATGGGCGCGTAAATCGGCGCCCCGACGCAAGCTTGCTTTGCTCTCGACCGGGGGCACATCCGGGAACCCGATATGGCCGAAAATACCCAGGCGGACGTCAAGAAGCTCTCCTTCGAACGCGCGATGGAGGAGCTTGAAACCATCGTGACCCGGCTCGAGGGCGGCAAGGTGCCGCTTGAGGAATCGGTTGCGATCTATGAGCGCGGCGAGGCGCTGAAGCGCCGCTGCGAAGAACTGTTGCGGCAGGCCGAGGCCCGCGTCGACAAGATCACCACCGATGCCAATGGCCAGGCCACCGGAACCGAGCCGCTCGACGTGCAGTAATTTCCGGCGGAAGCTGTGTGAGGCGCGCCCGGCACGAGCGGCAGGTGAGGCGAATCGGCACCGCCTTCCGCCAAAACGCCAGATAGCCGGCCGATTCAGTCCCCTATTTAGTTCTTGGCCCCCTGCCCGGCCTGTTATAGTCACCCATCACCCGGGGACAGTACGTGCGCGTCCAGCACCGCCATATCATCTATATTCAGGGCTACGATCCGCGCGGGCTGGCGCAATATTACCGCATGTTCCGGACCGAGCTGCGCAAATTCGGCCGACTCTATCAGCTCCAGGCCACCATCAGCCGGCCCAAGGTCGCTTCCGACGACGAAATCGCCTCCTGGACCATCGATACCAAGGCCGAGGACTGGCAGAGCCGCACCTCCTACGATTTCCTCCGGTTCGAGGATTTCATCCAGCAGGATCTGGCGTCGCCGATCTGGCGGACGGTGTTCAGCGCGGTATGGATCTACTGGCGCCTCGTCTTCGCCGGCACCATCGCCCGCTTCGGCAAGGCGAACTGGCGGTTCGCCACCTTCATCACCTACCCCCATCTGATGCTGCTGCTGGAAGCCGCGTGCGCCGGCGCCATCGCCTTTGTCTTCGAGAAGGGGCTGAACGCGCTTGGCATCCCCAACGTTTTCAGCATCGCCATCGCGACCGCGCTGTTCGTTGCCCTGCTCGGTGTCGTGCTGAAATACACCGAGAATGCCACCTACGTGCTCTACCTCCTGTGCGACACGATCTGGACCTGGGAATTCTCGCACCGCGAGCGCCCGGAATGGGACCAGCGCATCGACCGCTTTGCGCAGCATCTCGCTGATGTCGTCAAAAGCAGCGATGCCGACGAGATCGTCATCGTCGGCCACAGCTCCGGATCGTTCCTGGCGACGGAAATGCTGGCGCGTGCGCTGAAGCTCGATCCGGCGCTCGGCCGTCACGGCCCGCGGATCGTGCTGCTCACCATCGGCGGCAATTTCCCGATCGTCGGCTATCATGCCGCCTCGAAACAGTTCCGCGACCATTTGCGGCAGCTTGCCATCGAGCCGTCGATCGACTGGATCGACTGCCAGGCCCGCAAGGACGTGATGAATTTCTACCAGTTCGATCCGATCGCGAGCCACGGCATCGACGTCGGCGCCGCGAGGCGCAATCCCAAGATCGTGCCGGTCCGCTTCCGCGACATCATCCGCGCGGAGCACTACGACAAGTTTCGCTGGCAGTTCTTCCGCGTGCATTTCCAGTTCGTGATGGCCAACGAACTGCCCAACGCCTACGACTTCTTCATGATCGTCTGCGGCCCGGTCCCGCTCACTGAGCGCATGGCCGTCCCCGACGCGGCCCTTGAGGTTGCGACCGGTGATTCCCTCGCGCGCGATCGGGCCTGGAAACGAATCGAAGCCGCCACAATGGCTGCCGCAAGTGCCGCTGATTTGAGCGAACTGGAACCATCTGCACGCCGCAGCGGTTGAAAAATCGAGGTTTTTTGGGCTCATGCCCGGGAACCGAATCACCCCTCCGGGTTGGCTTTGGCGGCGGCTTTGGTGTAAAGCTTGGGGTTCAATGGGCTGGGGAGAGCAGCTTGCGGCCGGATTCGTGCGGCTGCAAACACTTCAAATAGCTGAAGAAATGAACCGGGAAGGGTTAGAAGCTACTAACGTGATGCATATCACAGGGGTCTAACTGGAGTGCATCTAAGCTTTCAAATCAGGTACCGGCCTGCCGGACTGGCAGACGGGTCTGGATTCTCACGGCGCGGTTAACGCGCATCCCATCTCGCGTCGGGCCGATCGCCCTGACATGCAAAATTGGAATATGCTGTGACCACATTTAGTAAAACGCCGCTTCTGGACACCATTCGCACGCCCGACGACCTTCGCAAGCTCAAGATCGAGCAGGTACGGCAGGTCGCCGACGAACTCCGCCAGGAAACCATCGACGCCGTGTCGGTGACCGGCGGCCACTTCGGCGCCGGCCTCGGCGTCGTGGAACTCACCACCGCGATCCACTACATCTTCGATACGCCGCGCGATCGCCTGATCTGGGACGTCGGCCACCAGGCCTACCCGCACAAGATCCTGACCGGCCGCCGCGACCGCATCCGCACGCTGCGCACCGGCGGCGGCCTCTCCGGCTTCACCAAGCGCAGCGAGAGCGACTACGATCCGTTCGGCGCCGCGCACTCCTCGACCTCGATTTCGGCCGGCCTCGGCATGGCGGTCGCACGCGACCTCTCCGGCGGCAAGAACAACATCATCGCCGTGATCGGTGACGGTTCGATGTCAGCGGGCATGGCCTATGAAGCCATGAACAACGCGGGTGCGATGAATTCGCGCCTGATCGTGATCCTCAACGACAACGACATGTCGATTGCCCCGCCGGTCGGCGCGATGAGCGCCTATCTGTCGCGGCTCTATTCCGGCAAGACCTACCGCACGCTGCGCGAGGCGGCCAAGCAGATCAACAAGCGCCTGCCGAAGATCATCGCCAACCGCGCCAACCGCGTCGAGGAATACTCGCGCGGCTTCATGATGGACGGCGGCACGCTGTTCGAGGAACTCGGCTTCTACTATGTCGGCCCGATCGATGGTCATAACCTCGACCATCTGCTGCCTGTGCTGAAGAACGTCCGCGACATGGAAACCGGCCCGATCCTGGTCCACGTCGTGACGCAGAAGGGCAAGGGCTACGGCCCGGCCGAAGCCTCCGCCGACAAGTACCACGCCGTCGTCAAGTTCGACGTCGCCACCGGTGCCCAGGCCAAGGCCAAGCCGAATGCGCCAGCCTACCAGAACGTGTTTGGCCAGAGCCTCGTCAAGGAAGCCGAGAAGGACGACAAGATCGTCGCCATCACCGCGGCGATGCCGTCCGGCACCGGCGTCGACATCTTCAACAAGGCATTCCCGAACCGCACCTTCGACGTCGGCATTGCCGAGCAGCATGCGGTGACGTTCGCCGCGGGCCTCGCCACCGAAGGCTACAAGCCGTTCTGCGCGATCTACTCGACGTTCCTGCAGCGCGGCTATGACCAGGTGGTCCATGACGTCGCGATCCAGAGCCTGCCGGTTCGCTTCGCGATCGATCGCGCCGGCCTGGTCGGCGCCGACGGCGCGACCCATGCCGGTTCGTTCGACAACGCCTATCTCGGCTGTCTGCCGAACTTCGTCATCATGGCGGCGTCCGACGAGGCCGAGCTGGTCCACATGGTCGCAACGCAAGTGGCGATCAACGACCGGCCGAGCGCCGTGCGCTATCCGCGCGGCGAAGGCCGCGGCGTCGAGATGCCCGAGGTCGGCATTCCGCTCGAGATCGGCAAGGGCCGCGTCATCCGCCAGGGCAACAAGGTCGCCCTGTTCTCCTTCGGCACCCGTCTTGCCGAATGCGAGAAGGCCGCGGATGAACTGGCCGCCCACGGCCTTTCCACCACGATCGCCGATGCCCGCTTCATGAAGCCGCTCGACGTCGATCTCCTGCTCAAGCTGGCGCGCGACCACGAGGTCCTGCTCACCATCGAGGAAGGTTCGATCGGCGGCTTCGGCTCGCACGTCATGCAGACGCTGTCCGATCACGGCATGCTCGACGGCGGCCTGCGGATGCGCTCGATGATCCTGCCCGACGAGTTCCTCGACCACGATACGCCGAACGCGATGTATGCCCGCGCCGGCCTCGACGCCAAGGGCATCGTCGCCAAGGTGTTCGACGCGCTCGGCAAGGACTACAAGACCGAATCGGTCAAGCTCGCCTGAGATACCCTCCCCCTTCGGTTCTGACCCGGTCAGGACCGAAGGCTTTGGTTGGTTCGAAGGCTTTGCGCTTTCCTCGGTAATCCCCATGAAGATCTATCTGGCAGGTCCCGATGTGTTCCTGCCGGACGCCATCGAGATCGGGCGCCGCAAGGCCGCGGTCTGCGCCCGCCATGGCCTCACCGGACTCTATCCGCTCGACAACGCGATAGACCTCACGGCAGCGGACGCCTCGCTCGCCATCTTCAAGGGCAATGAGGCGATGATGGATGCGGCGGATGCGATTATCGCCAATCTGACGCCGTTTCGCGGCCCCAGTGCCGACGCAGGCACCGTCTATGAACTCGGCTACATGGCCGGTCGCGGCAAGCTCTGTTTCGCCTATAGCAACGATCCCGCCCTCTATGTCGATCGGGTCGCGCGATCCCTTGCGGTGACGAAAGCTGCCGCTGGCCATCTGATCGACAATGACGGACTGACGGTCGAGGATTTCGGCCTGCCGGATAATCTGATGATGATCCACACGCTCGACCTCCACGGTGCTAGACTGGTGACGCCGCGGCAGCGGCCCCAAGATATCTGGCACGATCTCGCCTCGTTCGAAGCCTGCGTTGCGCTCGCGGCGGATCGCGCCACCGGCACATCGGACTGACATTGGCTGACAGGAACGACAGCGAGACTTCTGCACGCAAGCGCGTGGACGTGCTCTTGGTCGAGCGCGGCCTGTTCGAGAGCCGCGCCCGCGCCCGGGCCGCGATCGATGCCGGCGGCGTGACGGCCGACGGCCGGCCGGTGTTGAAGGCCTCGGAGCTGATATCAGCCAATGCGGCATTGTCGGCGCAGCCGGCGCACCCCTACGTCTCGCGCGGCGGCGTCAAGCTCGCCGGGGCGCTGGAGCAGTACCCGATCGATATCGAGGGCCATGTCTGCCTCGACGTCGGCGCCTCCACCGGCGGCTTTACCGAGGTGCTGCTGGCGAACGGCGCCAGCCTCGTCTTCGCCATCGATGTCGGCCACGGCCAGTTGCATCCCTCGCTGCAGAGCCACCCGCGCATCGTCTCGATGGAAGAGACCGACATTCGCAAGCTGGAGGGCACGCGGCTGCCGGCGCGGCCCGACATCGTCGTCATCGACGTCAGCTTCATTTCATTGAAGGCCGTGCTGCCGGCGGCGCTCTCGCTGGCGGCGGCACCGATGCATCTGCTCGCGCTGATCAAGCCGCAATTCGAGGCGGAGCGGAAGCATTCCAAGCACGGCATCATCCGCAACGCGATGGTGCATCAGGAAATCTGCGACGACATCTCGGCCTTCGCCACGTCCCTCGGCTGCACCAATATCGAGGTATTTCCGTCGTCCATCACCGGCGGCGACGGCAATATCGAATTCTTCATGGGCGCGCGCCGTGGCTGACAGCGAGCGCCTCGTCATCGACCATGTCGGCCATCACGGCGACGGCGTCGCCCTCGCGAGCGGCGGCAACATCTATGTGCCGTATGCGCTCGGCGGCGAAACGATCGAGGCCGGTCCGGTGCCCGGCCATCATCCCGACCGGCGGCGGCTGCTCAAGGTCGAGGTCGCGAGCGCGGAACGAATCGCGCCGTTCTGTCCGCATTTCGGCGTCTGCGGCGGCTGCGCGATCCAGCACTGGGAGGCCGAGCCCTATCGCGCCTGGAAGCGCGAGCTCGTGGTGACGACGCTCAAGCAGGCGGGGATCGAGTGCGAGGTGGCCCCGCTGGTCGATGCCCATGGCGCGGGCCGGCGCCGCATCACCCTGCATGGGCGGATGGGAACACATGACGTGCTCAAGGTCGGCTATGCGGCCGCCGGTTCGCACGACATCATTCCGATCGACCGCTGCCCGATCCTCGACCCGCAACTGGACGGCGCGATCGAGGCGGCCTGGGCCGTCGCCGAGCCGCTGATCGCGATGGGCAAGCCGCTCGATATCCAGATCACGGCGACGAACAGCGGGCTCGACATCGACGTGCGCGGCTCCGGACCACTATCGACCGCGATGATCACGCTGACGTCGCGGATCGCCGAACAGCACAAGCTGGCGCGGCTGACGCGCCACGGCGAGCTGGTCCTGATGCGAACGCCGCCGACGGTCGCCATGGGCGCCGCAAACGTCGTGCTGCCGCCCGGCTCGTTCCTGCAGGCGACTGTCGCAGGCGAGGAAGCGCTGGCGGCGCTGGTCTTCGAGCATTGCAAGCGCGCGAAGAATATCGCCGACCTGTTCTGCGGCGTCGGCCCGTTTGCGCTGCGGCTCGCGGCAAAGGCAAAGGTCGCCGCCTTCGACAGCGACGCCGGCGCGGTGGCGGCCTTGCAGAAGGCTGCGACCTCCACGTCCGGACTGAAGCCCGTCAAGGCCGAGACGCGCGACCTGTTCCGCCGCCCACTGATGCCGCAGGAATTGCGCGACTACGACACGGTAGTGTTCGATCCGCCGCGGCAGGGCGCGCAGGCGCAGGCGATACAGCTCGCCGCGAGCAAGGTGCCGACGGTGGTCGCGGTATCCTGCAACGTCACGACCTTCGCCCGCGACGCGAAGATCTTGATCGATGGCGGCTACAAGATCGAAGGCGTCACGCCTGTCGACCAGTTCCGTCACACCCCGCATGTCGAGCTGGCGGCGCGGTTTTCGCGCTAGGAAGACGCAACCTTGACCCGGGTCAACAGGTTCCGGCGCGGAAGCGGCTAAACGAAGCTGCCGAACTTCCCTGGAGCCGCCGATGCGGATCGACAGACGACAAATGCTATCTGCCGCGCTTGGATTATCGGCCGCCGGCATCACAGGCGTGCCGTCGTGCGCTGTGGCGGCATCGACGACATATGACGAGGCGGCCCGGGCAGCCCGGGCGCCCCTGCAGGCCACGCCACGAGATCGGGAGCTCGTGCGCTTTGCCACGCTGGCCGCCAACAGCCACAACACCCAGCCTTGGATTTTCACGTCCAGCCCCGGCAGCATCAGCATAGAACCGGATTTCAGCCGCCGCTGCCCGGCGGTCGATCCGGACGATCACCACCTGTTCGTCAGCCTCGGTTGCGCGGCCGAGAATCTGGTGCTGGCGGCTTCCGCCATCGGATTGAGGGCAAGCCCTCGCGTCGATGGCGACAGAATCGTGATCGGGCTTGAAGCCGCGGCGCCGGCGCGATCGCCGCTGACCGATGCAATTCCCCTTCGCCAAAGCACCCGCGCGAAATTCGACGGCAGGCCGGTGGCACCCGACGCACTGCAGCAGCTCGAGGCCGCGTGCCGGGAGCCTGGCATTTCGGCAATCATGATCAGCGAGCGAGCCCGCCTCTCGAATGTCGCGGACTACGTGGTTGAAGGGAACTCGGCCCAGATGCGCGACAAGGCATTCATGGCTGAGCTGGTGAGCTGGCTACGCTTCAGCGAGGCGGACGCGGTGGCGACACTAGACGGGCTGCCTGCGCGCGCGTCGGGCAATCCGGAGCTGCCTGCGTGGCTTGCGCGGCGACTGCTGAAATTCGTGCTGACCGAGGACAGCGAGAACAGGAAATACCGCGAGCAGATCGACAGTTCATCGGGCATCGTCGTTGTCGCGGCCGATGCCAACAACAAGGCCGGCTGGATCGCCGTCGGCCGCGCCTGCCAGCGCTTCGGGCTGCAGGCAACCGCGCTCGGGCTCAAATATTCCTTTATCAATCAGCCGGTCGAAGTGGCGTCCGTGAGGGCCCAGTTCGCTGCGTTCCTGGGCATCGGCCAGCGACGTCCCGATATCGTCATGCGATTTGGCGCAGGATCCGATCTGCCAAAATCCCTGCGGCGCGCACCGGAACAGGTGATGCGCGAACCATGATCAGAAATCGCAGGACGAACACTGCGGGCTACCTCCCCCACCTGTCCTGCCAGATCTTCTCGCCGATCATGCAGTTGACGCGGGGGTCCTTGCCGGCGACCGGGACGACGGGGCGCTCGGGAGTACGGCCGGCGATTTCCAGCAGCAGCTTGGTGCGGATCGCTTCCTTGAACTTGTCGCGGTCCTTGATCGTCACCACGAACGCGCCGGGGCCGCCGATGACGCAATCCTCGTAATAGTAATCGAGATTGTCGATATCCATGGTGGAGTAAGACGGCTCTTTCACCATGATCGGCAGGCCGTTGATGACGATGCCTTTTTCCACCGCGGCATCGCGCGCCAGCGTCACCGGCATGCCGTTGTTGTTGGGGCCGTCGCCGGAAATGTCGATCACGCGGCGCAGGCCACGGTGCGGGCTCTCGTCGAACAGCGGCATCGCAAAATTGATCGCCCCCGAGATCGAGGTGCGCGAGGCCCGCCGGATCGGGGTCTTGATGATTTCATTGGCGACGGCATCCGCCGTCTCGGGGCCGTCGATCAGACGCCACGGTATGATGATCTTCTGGTCGGTGGAGGCGGCCCATTCGAAATAGGTGACCGCGATTCGGCCGTTCGGGCCGCTCTTCAACGCCTGCAGGAATTCCTTGGAGACGATCGCCTGGGCGTAGCCTTCCCGCTGCAGCGCGAGTTCGTCCATGTCCATCGAATAGGAGACGTCGACGGCCAGCACCAGTTCGACGTCGACGGTCGGATTGGCGTCCTTTTCGGCGGCCAGTTGGCTTCTATCTGCGCCGGGCTGGTGGCCCGCCCGGTTCGGCGCGGCAAAACCCGCCACGTCGCCGGCAAGCACGCCGGCCACAAGCACGACCCCGATCGAGACATACCAGCGCATTGCGGCCCTCCCGTCGAACGTCAGTAATGGTGACATGCAAAACGGCCGGCGCAAAGCGCTGAAATCATTTGTCCTTCACATTCGGGTTAGGTTCAGTGGCTGATCCACAGCCAAACGCTTGATCTGCGGTTCCCATGGTTTGCCCGCCCGCCACCGGCGCTTGAATTGAACGATCGGCGCATCCGGCGCGACAGATGCGACGCGGCCGAACGAAACGCCGCATGGGACGATCATGGTTACGCCGTCAAAAATTCCAGCAAATGACAGCCTTCCGTCGCTGACGCGCGCCATCGTCCTGTCGAGCGGCCTGCTCGCCTTTGGCCTCGTGGTCGCGTTGTCGCTTCCGACGGGGCCATCCAGCACCGCGCGGCCTGAAGCAGCCAAGCCGGAGCCGGTGCTGACGGCGGAGAATGCCACCGAGCTCTGCCAAAGCCTGTTCGAAGAGCCCAAGGAATACATGGATTGGGACGCCAAGCGCCGCCGCTGGGACCTCCGGGACGCAAGCTGCAAAATGTCGTTCGAGGCCAATCCCGCGGACATCGAGCGGAAGGTCGCGTACGCGCGTACCCTGCCCTATCAGCGCAAGACCGAAGCCATCTCGATGCTGCGCGAGGCGGCCGCGCAAGGCAATGCCGAGGCCTACTACCAAATCTACGAACATCACAGGTCCTGGGATCGCGGCGATCTCGACAAGACGCAGTTGGTGACTCGCGCCGAGGCAGCGAACGCCTTGCAGAAAGCCGCCGAGCTCGGTCACCCCTATGCGACGGCGGTATTGGTACGCCGATTGGAGGATGGCGACATCGTCAAACGCGATATCGTCGCCGCGCGATACTGGGCCGAACGTGCCGTCACCAACGCCGCAACAGACGTGAGCAAGGGCGACCGGCTGTTGACGCTGGGCCGCCTGCTGGCGGCCTCCGACAAGCCGGACGAACGCGCCCGCGGCCTCGACATCCTGGAGAAACTGAACGCGCCCGGGCAGTACCTGTACGGCGCCAAGCGCGAACTGGCGCTGGCGATCCGCAAACAAGATCCGGTGCGCGCCCGCGCGCTGCTCGAAGAAGCCCGCCGTCCCGATCCCGGCGGCGCCACCGTTCCGCTGGCGGAAATGCTGATCGCGGGCGAAGGCGGCCCGGCCGATCCCAGGCGCGCAGTATCGCTGCTGACGGGCAAGTCCGACAGCTGGATACCCATGGCCGAGGGCGCGTCCAATAGCTGGATGGCAAAGGGAATGCTCGGGCGGCTCACCCTCGAAGGCAGGCTGGTGCCGCGCGACGTTCAGGAGGCGGTCAACCTGATCGACCGCGCCAGCAGCTATGATTTCGAGGCCCGCATGCTGGTCGTGCGGCTGCTCGCCGAATATCCGGAAACGCGGGTCAGCCATCCCAAGGGCACGCTCTATTACGCCGTGGAAGCCGCGGAACTCGACGAACCCGGCGCGATGAAGGCCGTGATCGACCTCAAACTGTCGGCAAACGCCCAGTTTCAGGACCGCGCTGGAGCCTGTAAACTGATCGAGACGGCCGTCAGCCGGGGCGATCAGGGCATGGCGGAGCGTTTGGCGGAGTGCCGCAAGAGCTGACGGCAGACGCCGCCCGTGGTTCGTTCGCTGCGAGGCTCTAGCGGAAATGGCCGATACCGTCGTCACGCCAAAGACCAAGGTCAAGACCAAGACCGAGCGGCCGCGCCTGCACAAGGTGATCCTGCTCAATGACGACTACACGCCGCGCGACTTCGTCGTCACGGTGCTGAAGGCCGAATTCCGCATGACCGAGGACCAGGCGCACAAGGTGATGATCACGGCGCACCGCCGCGGCGTCTGCGTGGTCGCCGTCTTCACCAAGGACGTTGCCGAGACCAAGGCGACGCGCGCCACCGATGCCGGCCGCGCCAAGGGCTATCCGCTGCTGTTTACGACCGAGCCGGAGGAATGATCGCTCGCCGCGGGCCCCCACACAAAATCGCGAAAACAACCCCATGCAAAGTAGCGCCACTTCAATTTTAGATAATCAATGAACTACTATTTCAACTTATGAGGGCATAACGGCGTAATGGCCATCGCCCTCCGCCGGCAGTTGCAGCAGCGCGCGCTTCCGAACGCTTCGTTCGGGCCCTTCCGCTTTTTCGAGGCGATGCCCTGGCTGGTGCTGGCCACCTCGATGCGGGTGATTGCGTTCAACAACCCCTTCATCGCCATTCCCGCCATCGTGTTCGCCAGCATCGCCGTGCTGCACGCCTTCCTCGTGGTGACGCAACGCTCGATCGAGATGGCTCAGGGGCAGACGAACCTCGGCGCCCTCACCTTCACCGAACAATCACGTTTGACGCGCGCGATCCTGTGGCGGATCGGCCTCTTGATGATCGGCGCGACGATGGCCGCGCTGGCCGTTGGATATGCTTCCTTCGCGCCCCACCTCATGAAGGGGCTCGACGGCATGGCGTTCGATCAGTTCACCGACATCGGCAAGTTCTGGAGCGCCGTCGTCGCAGCGCTGACCCTGCTCATGATCGTCGACGCCGAGCAGAACCACGGCCGTGTCAGCTTCCGAAGGGCTGCTGAAGAATTCGCACGCAGGATTCCTTGGCTCGGCGCCGCCGTGATCGCGCTTGGCGTCATCTATCTGGGCCTGGGCCTTGGCCAGGGGCTGATCCGTAACGCGCTCTGGCAATTCTACCAGGCGTCGACAGCCCACCCATTGATCAAGAACCTGATCTTCTTCGTATTCATCTTTGGTTTCGCGATGCTGCGGCTGTGGGTGACGCTACTGGTCCTGACCTGGGGGTTGAAGCGGTCGTACCTGGACTAGCTAGAGATAAGCGGCCAGCCCGCCACCGGAGCCGGAACCCAGATTGCTCTGGATCGATGCCGCCGTACGGTAGCTCGCAGCGATCCTGTTGGCGTAATCTTCGGTGAAGCCGAGAACGCTTCGCTCCTCGGGGCTCATTTTCGAATATTGCTGAAGCAGCGCCATGCTGCTGGCCTTTATGCCGTCGCCGCCGAAGGCGTTCACGAGGGTGCTTCGTGCGCGCTGGTTGAGCTCCGCCTTCGCGGCGCCGGCTTCCTCCGCCGAGAAAGACGCATCGCGGTTCAGCGCCATGATCGCCAGGGTTCGATTGTCGAAATCGGTGAAATCGACCTGTTGCCCGGTCTGCCTGCCGCCGGTGAACACCAGGTCCTTGCCGTTGTCCCTGGCATTACCGGCTTGCGCATCAAGCATCGCCCGCGCGTTGGTTGCCAGCGTATCCGGACTTGAATCCGTGGCCGGGGAGGTTTGCGTTCGCGCCTTGTCGAGCAGCGCCCTCACCGGATCCGCATCGTTGCCGGTGACCGGGGCCTTGCCGAAGTTTGCCCTGGCCGTGGCCAGGCCCTCCAGCACGGCCTGCTTCTGATCTTTCCAGGCCACCGTCGCCTTCTCGTCGCTGCCGGCCTGATCGAGATAATCCGACGCGGCAGCGTAAAGGCTCGCATAGTCACCTGTGTGCCGGGCAATCACGACATAGGGCGACATGGCGTCGTTGAATCGTGACTGCAATGTCCTGGTCGCCGCCGTCACCTCGTCCTTCGAGAACTGGCCGTTCGCGTTGTCAGCAATCACCGACAAGGTGGCGCGTGTCTGGCCGGAAAAGTCGACGGCGACCTGCCCATCGAGCATCGCCGATGAGGTGCCGAGCGCAGCGTATTGCTCGTCGAACCAGGCCCGCGCCCGCGTGGTGAGGGTCGCGACCGAAGGCTGTTCGCTGTCCGCCGCCGTTTTTGCCAGATAGGCCTTGGCCTCGTCGGACAGGGTGACGGAGGTCGACGATGACGAGGAGGACGTATTAGTGCTGTCGGCCGGCGCAGAACTGGCTTTCGAAGCCGTGTTGCCCGCCCCGTAAGCATTGCCGGCATAGTTGAGATAGGAGGTTGCGTTTGATCCAACCGAGATCGACACGAGAGCCTCCGTGGCACGATTAAAGTGTTTAGCGACTAATGAATAAACATGGTTAACACCGCGTTAACCGGCGGCGCATGCGCTCCTCCTTGCATCTTTTGCGTGCATGGCGACACGTCTACGGAGCTTCACGCCGCCGACGTCTCTTCGGGCAGTCCATAGACCCGCGCGGCTTTTGCAAAGCCCGCGACCGGAAACTCACCGAGATCGCTCCACCCTCCCCGGCAGATGCCGGCGAATCCTTCCGATGCCACGATCGTGCGACGGGTCTGGCTGGCGATCTTTTCGAGACGGGCGGCCAGGTTCACGGCCGGCCCGATGCAGGTGAAGTCGAGCCGGTTGCCGCCGCCGATATTGCCGTAGAGAATTCGCCCGACATGCAGCGCGACGCCGAAGCGAAACCGCTCGACCGCGTCGCCTACCGTGTATTGCAGATCGGCGACGCTGGCGCGCGACTCGTGGGCGGCCTCCAGCACGCGCGAACAAACCTGCTGCTCGTCGTCGACATATTCGTCGATCGGAAACACCGCAAGCAGCCCGTCGCCCATATATTTCAACACGTCGCCGCCATGCTTCTTGATCGCGGTGACCTGGCAATCGAAATACTGGTTCAGAATGTCGACGACGGTCTCGGCCGGCAGTCGGTCCGACAGCGCGGTGAAGCCGCGTAGGTCCGACAGCCAGATCGCGGCATTCATCGTCTCGGTGTGGCCGCGCCTGATCTGTCCGCCCATGATCCGCTCGCCGGCGCTGTTGCCGACATAGGTGTCGAGCAGGCTCGCCGCCATGCGGTTCAAGCTGATGATCTCGATCACCCGCGACAGCGGTTTTGTGAGGCTCCGCAGCGCCGCCAGTTGTTCCTCGGTGAACCCGCCCGGCTGCTTGGTGGTCCAGCTCGATGCGTTCACCGTGCCGCCGATGAAGGGTAGCGGCAGCGCTATGTAATCGGTGACACCCTCGGCTCGGAGATCCTCGACGATTGGAAAGCGCTTGCTGGCGGGATCGTCGACGCGCGCGCGAACTTCCAGCTCCTGCTGGAACACGATTTTGAGAGGGCTGTTGTGGAAATCCGGTGACTGCAGGATATTGTAGTCGACCGAGCCGAATTCGACCTCGGCGCCCGGCTTCCAGATAAAGCTGCGGCCGTAGATTTCAGGATGCAGGGTGCGGACGAAGACGCCGACGCGCCACAGCGGCAGGCCCGCTGCGACCATTCGCTCGCAGCACTCGGCCATGAATTTGGCCGGGCTGGTCGCGGATCGCCCGCCGTCAACCAGCCAGTCGGTCAGCTTCTGCAGTTCTGCGACAATCATGGCGCAGGTATTTGCCGTGCAACGCCGCAAAAGGTCAAGCGCCGCTCTGGTGACAGCCACGTGCCACCGCGACGGAGCCCTGCTAGCTTTGCGACACAAGAACAAAAGGAAACGTCACAGTGTACGACTTCATCATCGTCGGCGGCGGATCGGCAGGCTCGGTCATGGCCAACAGGCTCTCCGCCAGGAGCGCCAACAAAGTCCTGCTCTGCGAAGCAGGCCAGGACACACCGCCGGGCAACGAGCCGCCCGAGATCCGCGACAGCTATTCAGGGCTGGCGTATTTCGATCCGCGCTTCCACTGGACCGAGCTCAAGGTCACCACCCAGGTCGTCAGCCACAACAATCCCGACGAGGGCCGGCCGCCGCTGCGAAAATATGAGCAGGCGCGCGTGCTGGGTGGCGGCTCCTCCATCAACGGCCAGATGGCTAACCGCGGCGCGCCGACGGATTACGAGGAGTGGGAAGCCCGCGGCGCCGCCGGCTGGAACTGGAAGGAAGTGCTGCCCTATTTCAAGAAGGTCGAGCGCGACCTCGATTTCGACGGGCCGTTCCACGGCAAGGACGGCCGCATCGCCGTCCGCCGCATTCCCGAGCCGCACTGGACCGGGCACTCGCAGGCGATGGGCGAAGCCTGCAAGCTCGCCGGCTTTTCATTCCTGCCCGACCAGAACGGCGAGTTCACCGACGGCTATTTTCCGGTGACGCACTCCAACCAGGACGAGCAACGTGTCTCGGCCGCCATGGGCTATCTCGATCGCGAGACACGCAAGCGCGCCAACCTGACCATATCGACCGACACCCAGGTCACGGCGCTGCTGTTCGAGGGCACGCAATGCGTCGGCGTGAAAGCGCTGGTCGATGGCAGGCCGCAGGAATTTCGCGCCCGCGAGGTCATCCTCTCCTGCGGTGCCATTCACTCGCCCGCGCATCTGCTGCGCGCCGGCATCGGGCCGGTCGGGCATCTCAAGGAAATGGGCATTCCGGTCCTGACGGGCCTTGCCGGCGTCGGCCAGCGCCTGATGGATCATCCCTCGATCGCGTTGTCGTCCTTTGTGCGCCGTGGCGCGCGCATGAACGAGCACACCAGGCGGCACATCCAGATGGGACTGCGCTATTCCTCGGGACTTCCGGGCACGCCTGCCGGCGACATGTTCGTGGCCGTTCTCACCAAATCGGCCTGGCATTCGGTCGGCGAGCAGATCGCCTCGCTGCTCACCTTCGTCAACAAGACCTATTCGGAAACCGGGCAGGTAAAACTCGCCTCCAACGATCCGCGGGCAGAGCCGATCGTCGAGTTCAACCTGTTGTCCGACAAGCGCGACCTCGACCGCCTGATGAGCGGCTTTCGCAAGATGGCGGCGCTGCAGATGAGCGCGCCGCTCAAGGCGGTGACCGACAAGCCGTTTCCGGCGGCCTATTCCGACCGTGTGCGCAAGATCGGCGTCGTGAACACCAAGAACAGGATCCTCACCGCCATCGCCGCTGTCCTGATGGACGGGCCGGCGGCGCTGCGCCACTATATGATCGACAATTTCGTCGTCGAAGGTTTTACGTTCGAGCAGGTCATGAGCGATGACGAAGCGCTCGAAGCCTTCGTGCGCAAGTCGGCCATCGGTGTGTGGCATGCCTCCTGTTCGTGCCGGATGGGCCGCGAGGACGATCCGATGGCGGTCGTCGATACGCAGGGCCGGGTCAAGGGCGTGCAGGGCCTGCGCGTGGTCGATGCCTCGATCTTTCCGGTGGTGCCGTGCGCCAACACCAATTTCCCGGTCCTGATGGCGGCGGAAAAGATCGCAGACGCCATGCAGTAAGAAAGGCCGGCTTCTACCCGACCTGGCCGCGGTGGCGCAGGAAGTGATCGGCCAGCACGCAGGCCATCATGGCTTCGCCGACCGGCACGGCGCGGATGCCGACGCAGGGATCATGACGGCCCTTGGTCATGATGTCGGTGTCGGCACCGGCGCGGTCGACCGTCTTGCGCGGCGAGAGGATCGACGAGGTCGGCTTCACCGCAAAGCGCACCACCACCGGCTGGCCGGTCGAGATGCCGCCGAGCACGCCACCGGCGTTGTTCGACAGGAACCGCGTGCCGTTATTGCCGGTGCGCATTTCGTCGGCGTTCTCCTCGCCCGACAATTCGGCCGCGGCAAAGCCGGCGCCGATCTCGACGCCCTTCACCGCGTTGATGCTCATCATCGCCGCCGCCAGCTCGCCGTCGAGCTTGGCATAGATCGGCGCGCCCCACCCTGGCGGAACGCCTTCGGCCACCACCTCGATGACGGCGCCGATCGAGGAGCCGCTCTTGCGGATGCCGTCGAGATACTGCTCGAAGAACGCGGCCTTGTCCTTGTCGGGGCAGAAGAACGGATTGCGCGCGATCTCGTTCCAGTCCCATTTGTCGCGGTCGATCTTGTGCGGGCCCATCTGCACCAGCGCGCCGCGCACCTTCACCTCGGGAATGATCTTTCGCGCGATGGCGCCGGCCGCGACGCGGGTCGCGGTCTCGCGCGCCGACGAGCGGCCGCCGCCGCGATAGTCGCGCAGGCCGTATTTGGCCTCATAGGTGAAGTCGGCGTGGCCGGGACGAAACTTGTCCTTGATCTCGGAATAGTCTTTTGAGCGCTGGTCGGTGTTCTCGATCAGGAGCGCGATCGGCGTTCCCGTCGTCACCTGCACGCCGGTCTCGGGATGCGCCATCACGCCGGACAGGATTTTGACCGCATCCGGCTCCTGGCGCTGGGTGGTGAAGCGCGACTGGCCGGGACGGCGGCGGTCGAGATCGTGCTGGATGTCCTCGTTGGTCAGCGGGATCATCGGCGGGCAGCCATCGACCACGCAGCCGATCGCGATCCCGTGGCTCTCGCCGAAGGTCGTGACGCGGAACAGGTGGCCGAAGGTGTTATGGGACATGGCGTGTCGTAACGCGGTGCCACGCGGCGGTCAAACGCGGATGCCGTCATTCCGGGGCGGTCCGCAGGACCGAACCCGGAATCTCGAGATTCCGGGTTCGATGCTTCGCATCGCCCCGGAATGACGGCCTGCCCTTAACTATACTTTTTAAGCCCGCCGTCGCGGAACACGTAGACCGCGCCCTGCTCGATCAGGAGGTCGGCGGCGCTCGCCGGCGTTTCGATGCCGAGCGCCACCATCAGCGCCCGCGCGGTGCCGCCATGGGCCACGGCAACCGTGTCCGCACCAACGGAATCGTACCAGTCGCGCATCCGCGCCTGCACCTCGGCATAGGTCTCGCCGCCTTCCGGCGCCATCGTCCATTTGGCGGTCAGCCGTTTGGCGTACAGCACCGGGTCGGCGGCCTGCATCTCGGCCAGCGTCGAGCCTTCCCAGACGCCGTAGCCGATCTCGCGCAGGCGGTCGTCGAGTGCATATCCGTCCGGCAGAAGTTGCAAGGCGCCGCGTACCAATTCCATCGTCGCCCGCGCGCGCGACAGCGGGCTTGCGACGAAAGGCAGCGCCGAAATGTCGCGGCCTTCGCGCCTGAAGAGATCGGCGAGGATGGTGCCGGCATGGACCGCCTGGCGGCGGCCGAGATCGTTCAGCGCGATGTCCCGCGTGCCCTGCAGCCTGCCTTCCGCATTCCACGATGTCTCGCCATGGCGAATATAGTAGATCACGGGCGCAGGCATCGGACTGTCAGCTATTCCTTCGCAATAAAATTGGAGAGCAGCCCTGATTTCCGCGGCATCCGCTTTCCAATCGCGCTTTTTCGTCAAACTTTCCTTTGGAGGTACACCAGCACTCCAGCACGGTCGAGCCCAAATCGGCTTTCCGATTACCGCCGTTTCGGTTAGGCCTCAATGGCCGGAATAGAGACGGCGATCGGGTGTTATGCTGGGTAAGGCGTTCGCGCCAATGACTTCTGCAACATTTGCAAACTGGTACCGATGAGCGCGTTTCGTCAAAGTGTCGAAGCCATGATTCCGGCGCTCCGCCGCTATGCCCGCGCGCTCGCGCGGGATGCCGATATCGCCGACGATCTGGTGCAGGATACATTGGTGCGCGCGCTGCGTTCGGAGCGGCTGTTTCTCGGCGGCGACGTCAGGAGCTGGCTCTATACGATCCTGACCAATCTGAACAAGAACCGGCGGCGGTCGCTGGCGCGGCGGCCGCAATTCATGCCGCTGTCGGACAACAACCCGGACGCCAGCGGCACCGAGGCCGAGGGCCGCGACATCGCCCGCGCGCTGGCGACGCTGGTGGAAGAACAGCGCTCGGTGCTGCTGCTGGTGATGCTGGAGGGCTTGAGCTACCGCGAGGTCGCCGACATCCAGGGCGTGCCGATCGGCACCGTAATGTCCCGGCTTGCCCGCGCCCGCGCGCATGTCAAAGCTTCGCTCGAGGGCCAGCGCACGGCGCTGCGGCGGGTGAAATGAAGACGCAAAGGAACGGCGTGTGAAACGCGTTACGGATAGACAGAGCTGGAATAGACAGAGACGACGACAATGACCGATCGCAACATTCCCGTCACCGAAGACGAGCTGCATGCTTACGTCGACAACGAGCTGCCGGCCGAACGCCGCGGCGACGTCGAGGCGTGGCTGGCCGCGCATCCCGACGATGCCGAGCGGGTGCAGTCGTGGCGCGCGATGGCGGAAGCGCTGCACGCCAGATACGATTCGATCGTCGATGAGGCTGTGCCGAAGCGGCTCGAGATCGAACGTCTGGTGCAGCAACCGCGCCGATGGGTGGTTGGCGCCATCGCGGCCACGATGGCGGCATTCATCGTCGGCGGCGGCGCCGGCTGGGTGGCGCGCGGCGCGGCGGCCTCGCCCTCGGCATTCCAGGCTTTCACGCTGGATGCGATCGAAGCGCACCGGCTTTACGTGGTGGAAGTGCGTCATCCCGTCGAAGTGCCGGGCAGCGAGCGCAATCATCTGCAGCAATGGCTGACCAAGCGCTGCGGCTGGGTCGTCCGCGCGCCCGAACTGACAGGGGCCGGGTTGAAGCTGGTCGGCGGACGGCTGCTGCCGGGTTCGGCGGGCCCCGCCTCCTTCATGATGTATGAGAGCACCTCGGGCGAACGTTTTACGATCTACACCGTGAAATCGGACGCCGAGGCGACGCAGATGCGATTCGCGGCCGAAGGCAAGGAAAGCACCCTGTTCTGGGCCGATGACGGGGTGATCTATGCGGTGGTCTCGACCGGCACCGACCGGGGACGGCTCACCCAGGTCGCCCAGGCGATTTACGATCAGATGGAGAAGAAGGGCGGCTAAGCAACCTCAGGCCGCCTTGTCCCAATTCTGACATCGAAAATCTGGAATGAAACCACCAGCCGGTCTCATTAATGCACCGGGTGATCACGCGAAAATGAGTAGCGCTCGATCCGCCGATCGGCGCAAGCGGCCTCGATCGGGGTTTGGTACCGCGCTGGTCCCCCTTTCGAGGCCGCCCCTTTTCCAGAAAACCTTTAGTTTCCAGGAAGAAGCGCGCTTTTTCAGGAAGCTCCGGCTCGGACCCCGCTCTCAAATTCCACACGAAATCAACGCCGCGAATCAGGCCAAATCAGCCGAGATCGCTGCGCGGATTGTAGGGGTGGCTGTCGCGCCACTTCTCCATCAATGCCTCAAGCTCGGCATCGTTCCCGTCGGGCAGAATAATTCGGGTGGTCACGAACAGATCGCCGGTGCCGCCGGGCTTGGGCAGGCCCTTGCCCTTGAGGCGGAACGTGCGGCCGCTGGAGGTGTTTTTCGGGATCGACAGTTCCACGGCACTGCCGAGGGTTGGCACGCGGACCTTGCCGCCCAGCACGGCTTCGTAAAGCGTGACCGGCAGATCGAGGCGCAGATCGCTGCCGTCGACCTTGAAGTGGGGATGCGGGGCGATGCTGACGGTGATCAGGAGATCGCCCGGCGGGTGGCCCGGCGCGGTCTCGCCCTGCCCCTTCAGCCGGATCTGCTGACCGGCGGTGACGCCTGCGGGAATCCTGACGTTGAGCTCCTTGCCGGTCGGCAGGCGCACACGCTTCTCGCCGCCCTTGACCGCCTCTTCCAGCGACACCGTCATGGCGACGTTCAGATCGAGGTCGAGACCGATCCCGCCGGTGTCGAATTCAAACGCCCGGCCGCCGCCGGGGCGCGCGCCCCGCGCGGCGCCACCGAACATGCTGTTGAGGATATCCTCGAACCCGGCGCCGCCCGCTCCGCCCGGGCCGCCACCGGAGCGGAAGGTATAGGACTCGAAACCGCCGGGTCCGCCGGCGCGGCCACCTGCACCGCCGCCGGGAAAGCCCTGGAAGCGCGGCTTGCCCTCGGCGTCGATCTCGCCGCGGTCGAACTGCTTGCGCTTGTCCTCGTCGCCGACGATCTCGTTGGCCGAATTGATCTCGGCAAAGCGCGCAGCCGCCTTCGGATCGTTCTTGTTGTTGTCGGGGTGATGTTTCTTGGCAAGCTTGCGATAGGCACTCTTGATCGCCGCAGCGCTGGCGCCCCGCGGCACCCCCAAGACCTCATAGGGGTCGCGCATCCGTCTCGTCTCCTTCACGGGAATTCAATTGTAGAGCTTAGGGCAATTCGCCCGCTTTGGCTTCATCTGGGGAGCCAGTTGCATTTTTGCAACGGCTGGACGAGCGGTTATCCTTTCGTCCAGGGCTTGATGGTGTGAATTTCCCATCGCCCCTGGCCGGCCTTGCAGGCTGCGCCCTGCAGCCAGCTTTCCGCCCGGCCGTTGACATAGCTCGCCAGAAAATCCCGGCAGGTGCGGCCGTCTTCGGCGGAATAGGCCTGGGACAGCGGCGTCACCGAGCCGCGCGCGCCGGTCTCCGGATTTTCCCACGGCTGGCTGGAATCCTTGTCGCCCTTGGTGAGCACGTCGGAGGCGGCGGTGCGGGCAAAGGCAAGATCGCTCTCGGTCGGCACCGGCGGGGGCACTGCCGGCTTGCTGAGCGCGCCGGTGACGTCGGCGGCATCCATCCTGGCGTAGGCGTCGGGGCGCGACAGGCTGCAGCCACCGGTGCCGAGGCCGATCAAAATCAACGTCATCGCCGCGCCCTTCGGCCCGATCGCCGATAGGCCAATGCGTCCCCATGCCCTATATAGGGCCTGCCCGTAACCGGGCTGCAACGCGCTCTGTGACGCGAGGGTACGCAACTGGGACTCCTGCCATGACGGACACGACCTCCATCAAACACCCGACACCGTTAACATCGGGTGATTTTACCGCGGCCGGGGAACCGTTTGCGCTGTTCGCCGAATGGTTTGCGGAAGCCGCGAAGTCCGAGCCGAACGATCCCAACGCGATGGCGCTGGCGACCGTCGATCCCGACGGGCTGCCGGATGTCCGGATGGTGCTGCTGAAGGGCTATGATGCGGATGGTTTCGTATTCTACAGCCATATCGCCAGCCAGAAGGGCCGCGAACTCGCCGCAAATCCTAAGGCGGCTTTACTATTTCACTGGAAGTCGCTGCGCCGTCAGGTCCGCATCCGCGGCAACGTGACGCCGGTGAGCGACGAGGAGGCCGACGCCTATTTCGCCACGCGGCCGAAGCAGGCGCAGATCGGCGCCTGGGCCAGCAAGCAGTCGCAGCCGCTGGAAAGCCGCTTCGCCTTCGAGCAGGCGATCGCGCTGGTCGCCGCCAAGCATGTCATCGGCGAAGTGCCGCGGCCGCCGGGGTGGAGCGGCTGGCGCATCACGCCGGCGCGCATCGAGTTCTGGCACGACCGCCCGTTCCGCCTGCACGACCGCATCGAATTCCGCCGCGATGCGCCCGGCGCCGCGTGGTCCAAGGTAAGGCTCTATCCCTGAACGATCGCCATGGCCGGGCCGAAACGCGAAGCGCGTCTTCGTGTAGGATGACCGGGCCATCCCGACTTCCTTCTCTGCGACCAAGCAAGACGTGGATGCCCGGGAGCGCAGACAAGTCTACGCAGTCTGCGCAAGGCAGACTACTATGCCCGGGCTGACGAAGAACGAGAGACCTGAATGCCCTCTTCATCCAACGCGCCGCGGCGCACGCTGCTTCTGACCGGTGCCAGCCGCGGCATCGGCCATGCCACCGCGATCCGGTTCTCCTCGGCCGGCTGGCGCGTCATCACCTGCTCGCGGCATGCCTTTCCGGAAGTCTGCCCGTGGGGCGCAGGCCCGGAGGACCACATCGAGGTCGACCTCGCCGACCACGACGACACCACGCGTGCGATCTCCGAGATCCGCAGACGGCTGGAGAACGACGAACTGCACGCCCTCGTCAACAACGCCGCGATCTCGCCGAAGGGCCCGGGCGGCGGCCGGCTCGGCACCATGGACACCGACATCGAAACCTGGAGCCATGTTTTTCGCGTCAACTTCTTCGCCCCGATCATGATGGCGCGCGGGCTCATCGAGGAATTGAAGCACGCCAGGGGCGCGGTGGTGAACGTCACCTCGATCGCGGGCTCGCGCGTGCACCCGTTCGCCGGCGTCGCATATGCGACCTCGAAGGCGGCATTGGCTTCACTCACACGCGAAATGGCGTCCGATTTCGGCCGCGTCGGCGTTCGCGTCAACTCGATCGCGCCGGGCGAGATCGACACCTCGATCCTGTCGCCGGGCACCGAGAAGATCGTCGAGCAGCAGATTCCGATGCACCGGCTCGGCACGCCGGACGAGGTCGCGAAGATCATCTATGTGCTGTGTACGGAAACCAGCTCTTATGTGAACGGCGCCGAGATCCACATCAACGGCGGCCAGCACGTTTAGGAGCTGACGGTCTTGTAGATTTCGTAGGGTGGGCAAAGGAGCGCCAGCGACGTGCCCACCATCCATCACCGACAGCGTTGCTTGATGGTGGGCACGCTTCCGCCTTCGCTCTTCGAGCTACGGCGGACAAGTCGCTTCTTGCCCAACCTATGTTCCTACGCGACCTCGCAAGGCCCGCCGTTCACTCCGCGCGAAATTTTCGCTGCGCGGTGCGCAGACTGGCTGCGGCGATATTGAACGCACTCGAACACTCGTCCTCGTTCTCGCCATCCGCCAACGCCGCACCGCAGTGCCGGCAAAGCCGCGTCGAGAACGCCTGCGCCTTGTCACCGGAGCGGCCCTGCTGATAGCGCGCCAGATCGATGACATTGCGTGGCGACATTATGATTTTCTCAACCATTGGATCCTCGCGGCCTGAGAGACACGTTATCGCAGACAAGTTTCGACCATTCGTTCAGCCCACTGCTCAAATTTTAGCGGTGAGGTTGAGCCGATCTTTCGTACATCGGGAACCGCGAGAAGCTGCCGTTCACAGCCACTTCTTCCACTTGAAGAGAAAGTACGGCAGCACGGCTGCCATGAGCATCATGACGAGCGCCATCGGATAGCCGTGGGCCCATTCGAGTTCCGGCATCGCCTTGAAGTTCATGCCGTAGATCGAGGCGATCAGCGTCGGCGGCATCAAAACCACCGCCATCACCGAGAACAGCTTGATGATGTTGTTCTGCTCGAGATTGACGACGCCGAGCATGGCGTCGAGCGTGAAGGTGATCTTGTTGGAGAGATAGGAGGCGTGATCGGTCAGGGAACCGACGTCGCGCTGCATGGTCTTGAGCTGCTCGCGCATGTCCTTGGACCATTTGACGCCTTCCACCACCGCCGACAGGAAGGTGACGACGCGGCCGATCGAGACCAGGCTTTCACGGATCTTGGAGACCAGATCCCCCTTGCGCCCGATCGCGATCAGGATCTGCGAGTATCGCTTGGCCTGGCCGTGGCGCGCGCTCTCGGGCTCGAAGATGTCGTGCGAGACCTGGTCGACCTCGGCGCCCGCCCGCTCCAGAATGTCGGCGCAGCGGTCGATCACCGCATCGAGCAGTTCCATCAGGACCATTTCGCCCGATATGCCCGGCAGGCACGAGCGGGCCAGCTTATGCTCGATCAGGGCAAACGGCTTCGGCTCGTCGTAACGGACGGTGACCAGGCGGTGACCGGACAGGATGAAGGTCACCGCCGTGGTCTTCGGCATGTCGGTGTCGGAATTGCACATCAGCGTCGCGGTCATGTAGCGGGCGCCGTTCTCGATATAGAGGCGGCTGGAAATCTCGATCTCCTGCATGTCCTCCCGGGTCGGGATCGCGATCCCGGCCAGCCGTTCGACCCCGCGGTCCTCCTCCGTCGTCGGGTTCAACAGGTCGATCCAGACCGCATTGTCCGGCAGCGCCGCCGGGTCCATGGCGGGAACCTTCTTCAGGGCGGCTCCGGCAGGAACAAACACCGAAAACATAGGCAACTCCGGAACTGGGCAAGCGGGCCGTTGTTCTGACGCGCGTTCGTCACGCGAACAGGTCCCACTGGCTGCAAAACGCTATTGGTACCAGCGGTACTAAACCCGATTCTGGCAAGCGCTTCATGACCCCCGCATTAACCGGCGGTCCATATTTATGGCGGCCGGGTGGCGCTGGCGCGGCTGCAGTTCGGCCCGGGCGCACCGCCCGCCAGTGAATCAACCGGAAGTGGTAAAATTTGCGGCATAAAAGCCACAGCTGGCCTTCCGCAGCGCCGAACGCGGCTGCAAAAGCTGGCTTATCCGGCGGCTTTTGCCGATAATGGGATTAATGGAATCGTCGCGTTTCGGGCGCAAGATTGCCGCCGCGAACGCAAGCTTTCGATTGGAAGTACGCCATGTCGTCGCTGAAAGTAATCCTGGGGCTGCTCGCCGCCGGTCTTGCGTTGTCTGGTTGCATGCCTGCGACCACCTATCAGGCCGCCCCTGAAGCCAGCCTAAAGCCGAACGACAAGGCTCAGCTCGCCAAGGCGCGCTATGCCGCCGTTCCGCCGGCGGAACCGTTCCGCCGCGCCATCGTCGACTATCACCGCAAGGAACTGCCCGGCACGATCGTTGTCGATTCCGACAACCACTATCTGTACCTGGTCCAGGACAGCGGCAAGGCGATCCGTTACGGCGTCACCGTCGGCGAGGAAGCGCTCGCGTTCTCCGGCATCGCCAAGGTCGGCAACATGGCTGAATGGCCGAAATGGACGCCGACCGCCGACATCCACAAGCGTATCGAAGGCCTGCCCGCCTCGGTGCCCGGCGGCGTCGACAATCCGCTCGGCGCCCGCGCGCTCTACCTCTATCAGGGCAACAAGGACACGCTGTTTCGCATCCACGGCACCAACCAGCCGGAATATATCGGCGCCTCGATCTCGTCGGGCTGCATCCGCATGACCAACGAGGACGTCATCGACCTCTACAGCCGCGTCAAGCAGGGTACGGTGGTGGTCGTGCTCGAACCCAAGCAGGGCGACTCGCCGTACAATTCCAAGATGGCGCTGCAGGGCGGCGGCAACATCCCGACGTCTCAGTAACCGACGCCGGTTACGCCGCGGTCGAAGATCAGGAGCGCCGGTTTTGCCGGCGCTTTTTCTTTGCCGGCTTCTCCTCGCGCGGCGGCTCGGCCTCCTCCGATTTCTCGGCGTCCGGATTCTCCGCATCGGATTTTTCAGCCTCCGGCTTGCCGGCGCCCGATTTGGCATCTTCCGGCTTGGCGGCGACCTCGCGCGGCGGCGCCTCGTCGGGCCGCTCGGCCGGCAATAGCGGGGCCTTCTGCGGCAGCGGGTCCAATACGTCCCACTGGCAGATCCGGTAATTGCCACGCCGTTCCATCAGGTCGAGATGGATGTGGTCCTCATGATACCAGTCCGAGCTCGGACCCAGCACGGTCGAGAACCGCGCGCAGACCGAATGCAGCACGGTCTCGCGCAATTGCCGCGGCACGGTGCGATCGGTCAGCGAGATCAAGGTGCCATCGGCGAGCTTGAAACCGCGCACGTCGAGCGCGTTGGCGCGGCCGTGCTCGGAAAGTTTCGCGCCGACGATGCGGTTGCGGCCGCGGCACTCGAACGAATCGAAATTGTCGAGCTCGGCGACCCTGCCGCCGAGCCGCTCCGCCAGCGGCGCAATGTCGCTGCGGATCCAGCCGGCGATCGCGGACGCCATGGTACAGCGCAGGATCGCCGCCGGCTTCACCGAAACCTGCCGCTTGTCCGGCAGCACGATCGCCTCCAGCCGCACCAGATCCTCGCCGCCACAGCCGCCGACGCCGCGGATATCGGGGATGCTCGGCGCAATCGCGATGGCGTCGGTCAGCGCCAGCCGGCAGGCCGATGGCTGCGGCGTAGGCTGCGGGGCAGGCTTGGCCTGTTCGCTGGGCTTGCCATGCGGGGGCGATTCCTGCTGCTCCTTGTCGGCCTCGTCAGGCTCGGCCGAAGGCGCCTCGTCCGGACGCGGCTTCGGCAGCGGCACCACGGCATGGCGCGCCTTTCCGCGCGCGCGGGGCTCCAAATGACTGAACAGACCGTCCCATGGCGCGGCGCGGGCCGCCTTCGCCGCCAGCGCCGGCCCGCTTGGCATGCCAAGCAGCAGCGCGACCGCGGCGGCGGTAACCATTGCCGGTTCGATGCGGCCAAAGGCGCCATTAGCCCATTTTCGGCTTGCTTTCCGCGCGGTAAAGTTCATGTCAATTCCATGAACCCAACCGCCGATCCGCGCGTAACGTGGTGAGATCGGGCGGCAAAGAACAAAACCATCGGAGGGAAGTGCGTATGCTCGGATTGATGCAAGACTGGCCTTTGCTGTGCCACCGGATTATCGAACACGCGGCGAAGTATCACGGCACGCAAGAGGTCGTCACGCGGTCCGTCGAAGGTCCCATTCATCGCACCAATTACGCCGAAATTCATGCACGCGCGCTGAAAGTATCGCAACGGCTCGACCGCGACGGCATCAAGCTCGGCGACCGCGTCGCCACAATTGCCTGGAATACCTGGCGCCATCTCGAATGCTGGTACGGCATCATGGGCATCGGCGCGATCTGCCACACCGTCAATCCCAGGCTTTTCCCCGACCAGATCGCCTGGATCATCAACCATGCGCAGGACCGCGTGGTGATGACCGACATCACTTTCGTGCCGATCCTGGAAAAGCTCGCCGATAGCCTGCCGAGCGTCGAGCGCTATGTCGTGCTGACCGACAAGGCGCATATGCCGCAGACCGCGCTCAAGAACGCGATCGCCTATGAGGACTGGATCGGTGAGGTCGACGGCAAGTTCACGTGGAAGGACTTTGACGAAAACACCGCCGCCGCGATGTGCTACACCTCGGGCACGACAGGCGATCCGAAGGGCGTGTTGTATTCGCATCGCTCCAACGTGCTGCACGGGCTGATGGCCAACAATGTCGATGCCCTCGGCACCAGCGCCGCCGAGACAATGCTGCCGGTGGTGCCGTTGTTCCATGCCAACAGCTGGGGCATCGCGTTCTCAGCGCCTTCGATGGGCACCAAGCTCGTAATGCCCGGTCCCAAGCTCGACGGCGCTTCCGTCTATGAGCTGCTCGATACCGAGAAGGTCACGCATACGGCCGGCGTGCCGACGGTGTGGCTGATGCTGCTCAACCACATGGCGGCCAATAATCTGAAGTTGCCCCACCTCAAGAGCGTGGTGTGCGGCGGCTCGGCGATGCCGCGCTCGATGATCAAGTCGTTCGTCGACATGGGCATTCGCGTGCGCCACGCCTGGGGCATGACCGAGATGAGCCCGATCGGCACGGTGGCGGCGCTGAAGCCGCCCTTTGCCGAACTTGCCGGCGAGGAGCGGCTCGACATCCTGCAAACGCAGGGCTACCCGCCGTTCGGCGTCGAGATGAAGATCACCGACGATGCCGGCAAGGAATTGCCCTGGGACGGCAAGACTTTTGGCCGCCTCAAGGTCTCCGGCCCCGCGGTCGCCAAGGCCTATTTCAAGCTCGATGCCAACATCCTCGACGCGGAAGGCTTCTTCGACACCGGTGACGTCGCGACCATCGACGAGCACGGCTACATGCGGATCACCGACCGTTCCAAGGATGTCATCAAGTCCGGCGGCGAATGGATTTCGTCGATCGACCTGGAGAACCTCGCGGTCGGCCATCCCGCGGTCGCGGAAGCCGCCGTCATCGGCGTCTATCATCCCAAATGGGACGAGCGCCCGCTTCTGATCGTCCAGCTCAAGGCCGGCCAGAATGCAACGTGCGAAGAGATCCTGAAGTTCATGGAAGGCAAGATCGCCAAATGGTGGATGCCCGATGACGTCGCCTTCGTCGACGGCATTCCCCACACCGCGACCGGCAAGATTTTGAAGACGGCTCTGCGCGAGCAGTTCAAGAGCTACCGCTTCCCGAACGCCGCGGCGTGAATCGCGGCTGTCCCTTCCCGCACCGGCAGGGACAGCCCCAACAAGGCGCCGGCGTGAGCAGGATCGCGCGCCGGCGTTTCGGACTTGCAACGTTGAAAAGCTTTCCTCGGCTTGCGCGCGATGGCATCGCGCGCTGCCCGTCGTCCGCCTGCCGACATCAGCCGAAGGGTTTTCCGGAGGCGCTTCGCTTCTGGCGTAGGGTGACGGCCGCACCGGCGTCGCGCACGAATCTGACCGCCGAGAGCATCGACGAGGCGATCGCCGCAGCGCGCTGGCGGTGCGCGATCGCGGCATAAGCCCCGATATCGATACTGCCGTTGGGATGACGCAGGACGGTATCGCCGGGACGCCCCGCCGCCCCACCACTCCAAACCTCTTGTGCTGACATTTGTCCGATCTCCATGACCTGGCGATCCGGAACCTATTCCTTTCCTCCTGCGAAATAATCGGCTAAGCTTTCATTTCATTCCTGAATTGAATTCATGAATAGTGCCTCTGCCGAAATGAATGCCTTTGTCCGCGTCACCGAGCGCGGCAGTTTTGCTGCGGCGGCGGACGATCTCGGGGTTACGCCCTCAGCGCTCTCCAAGCTGGTGACCCGGATCGAGGACCGGCTCGGCGTCCGCCTTTTGACGCGCACCACGCGCCGCCTGGTCCTGACAGC